>Ga0075436_100001362_pt1 | contig 16620 bp, 19 predicted proteins | sample RhiMethybrSRZTD5_FD_75303 | JGI IMG/M metagenome (GOLD analysis project Ga0075436, IMG submission 75303) | Populus rhizosphere microbial communities from Tennessee, USA - Rhizosphere MetaG P. TD hybrid SRZTD5 | ecosystem: Host-associated > Plants > Roots > Rhizosphere > Soil | place: USA...
GGTTTTACGAAGGCGCCATCTCAGGAGCTGTAGTAACGCACGAGCCATTCAGCTACAAGCGCCGGCTTTGTTCCACCTTCGATTTCACAAGTCGCCGACCACGTTATCTGGAAACCGCCGGACACATCCTCGACGGCTTGGAGAACTAGTCTCGCTCGGACGTGTGATCCTGACGGCACCGGCGAAACAAAGCGCAGGCGGTTCAATCCGTAGTTGATTCCCATCTTGAAATCGCCCTGGACTTTCACCGCTTGCGAAACAAGATGAGGCAAGAGCGACAACGTCAGAAAGCCGTGAGCGATGGTCGAGTGAAACGGAGAGTCGGTCTTCGCTCGCTCGACATCCACGTGAATCCACTGATGATCTTCGGTCGCATCGGCGAAGGCGTTGATGCGCGATTGAGTGACTTCAAACCAGTCGCTCGCGCCGACTTCCTGACCAATAAGTCCCTTGAGTCCCTGAATACCGTCGATGATTCGTTGAGCCATAATTTCTCCTGTTTAATGAATTCAAGCACGAACCAAACACATACCGATTGACTACACCGCGCCTTCATTTCGGAGCGCGGTTATCTCATCAGCGCTGAACCCGATCTCAGTCAGCACCTCATCTGTGTGCTCGCCCAGCGTCGGAGCTCGTCGGCAGCGCCCTGCTTCTGCGTTTAAACGAATCGGAGGGCTTGCGATCGGAATTGCTTTCCCGCCGCCCGGATACTCGATTTCATCAAGCAGCTTTCGAGCATTCACTTGAGGATCCGAAAGCACTTCGTCGAGATCGTAGCAAGGCCCGCAAGGAATGCGAGCCGACTCGAGCTCGGCTATCGCTTTGTCTTGAGATCGCTTCGAGCACCACTCGGACATCGCTTCATTAATGACCGAAGCATTGTTGCCGCGCGAAATGTCGTCACGCAGTCGCGGATCGTCGATCAAATCAGCGCGTTCTATCGCGCGTGCCCACCGGCGAAACATTTGATTTCCAATCGTTGGAACTATGATCCAGCCATCCCGCGTGCGATAGACGTCGCTTGGAGCCGCGTAGTAACCGGTGTTTCCGAGTTGTTCGCGGCGAATGCCCATCGTCTTCCGCTCGGCCAGAAGCGGTGTCATGAAAGTTACTCCAGTTGCAAGCAATGAGACGTCGATCATTTGTCCCTCGCCGGTTCGCTCTCGACGATAGAGCGCGGTCATCGCGCCGAATGCTCCGTGCAAGGCGGTGCCATAATCGGCCCACGATACAATGGATCGCAATGGTGTTCCGGGAAATCCGGTGAGGCTCATTGCACCGCTCATTGCTTGAGCTACGCCGTCAAAGCCGACGCGATCGGCGTAAGGTCCGTCTGGTCCGAATGCCGAAGCCATCACAAGAATGATGTCGGGCTTGATAGTCCGCAGCGAGTCGTAGTCGAGGCCGAGCTTTTTCATCACCGCCAGCGGCAAGTTGACGACGACGATGTCCGCGCTGATCACGAGGCGCCGAATCACTTCCGATGCGCGCGGACTACCAGGATCGAGTGTGATACCGCGCTTGTTTCGATTGACGTTGAGGAACAGCCCGCCTTCGCCGCTTTCGGTGACCGGACCGAGCTTTCGATCTTCGCCGCCTTCGCGTCGCTCGACTCGAATAACATCAGCGCCGAAGTCGGCGAGCAACATCGCACAGTAAGGCCCGGCGATGAAACGTCCAAAGTCGATGACTCGAATGCCTTCAAGGGGTCCGGCCATTTCGCGCAGCATCCTAACTTCTGCGGCTGCTTAATTCAACCAACACGCGCGCGAAACATCCAACTCATTGCCTGCACTTCGCTGCTGCTCTAGAGTTGGGCGATGACTGATCGTTGCCAGTCAACAAGCAAAGAGGACAGCGCCGATCGCGGTTCGGAGTTCTCACTTCGAACTCGAGAGTCGAATCTCAGCCAGATGCGGCAACAAACTTTCGACCTCGCTGTGATCGGTGGCGGCATCACCGGAGCAGGCGTCGCGCTTGACGCGGCTTCGCGAGGCTTGTCGGTTGCGCTGGTTGAAAAACGTGACTTCGCAAGCGGCACAAGCTCGCGCTCCTCAAAACTCATTCACGGCGGCTTGCGCTATCTCGAGCAGTTTCACTTCGGCTTGGTGCGCGAGTCTCTTCACGAGCGAGCCGTGCTGACGCGAATGGCTCCGCACCTGAGTAAGCCGCTCAGCTTTCTCGTGCCGATTTATTCTTCAGGCGCGCGTTCCCCGCTGGGCGCGAATAAGCTCAAGTTGTCGATTGGATTGTGGCTCTACGATCTGCTGGCCGGCAGTCAGAACATTGAAAGACACCGATGGCTGTCGCCGGTCGAAGCGCTTCGACTTGCGCCCGCGCTTGATGGCGATCAGCTTCGCGGCGCTTTTGTTTATTACGATTGTCTGACCGACGACGCTCGATTGGTGATTGAGATCATCAAGTCCGCCGCAACTTACGGCGCGGTGATCGCCAACTACGCGGCAGTGCAAGCTGTGAATCTAAGCAGCGGCGTCGCGAGCTTGACAGTCGAAGACAGTCTCACCGGTGACCGTTTCGATTTGAAGTCGAGGGTGATCGTGAACGCAACTGGCGTCTGGACAGATCAAGTATCGCGACTCTCTGACTCGACCGCGTCGAAGAGACTGCGGCCCTCGAAAGGAATTCATTTAGTTCTTCCTCGCGAGAAGTTCGACAATCAAACCGCGGTGCTGATTCCTTCACTCGGCGAGAGCCGCTTCCTTTTCGTCATCCCCTGGCAAGATCGAGTTGTAGTCGGCACTACCGATACTGACTACGATGGCGACCTTGACCATCCGATCGCCGAAGACGACGAAGTGAATCGCGTCCTCGAATCCGTTGCGCGCGCCTTTCCCTCGGCGGAGCTCACGAGTGATGACGTGATCAGTACTTTTGCCGGTCTCAGGCCTTTGATTTCCGCCGATGAACAATCGACCAAGGAGCTTTCACGCAAAGAAGAAATCTTTGAAGACGGCGAAGGCATGATGACTATCACCGGAGGCAAGCTCACCACGTGGCGGCGAATGGCTGAGCGAGTGGTCGATCGAGCAGTGACAAGTCTGGAGAAGTTTTATAGTGTCGTCGGCCCGCGCGCGCATCGGTGCGTGACTGAGACAATTCAACTTGCCGGTGGAAGGCTCGCGCGGCCACTCGACGAAGAGGCTTCTTGTGCCGCGAATAAGTGGGGCGTGGAGCCGAGCACTGCGCGGCATTTGATCGACACCTATAGCGGCAACTACCGGGCTGTGCTCGAGCCGACTCGCGAGGCTTCTGGTTTGAATTCGGCTTTGATCGAAGGGCTTCCGCAGATCGAAGCCGAAGTTGTGTACGCGGTTCGATATGAAATGGCGCTGACGATTGAAGATTTTTTCGCGCGACGGACTCGCATAATACTGCGGAGTCGCGACCACGGCCGCACTGCGGCGGCGCGCGTCGCACAGTTGCTCGGTCGAGAGCTTGGTTGGCAAGAAACAGAAACTCAGAGGAAGCTCGCGGATTATTTTGAGCAAAGCAGCAGTTGAAATGCGATTGCTAAGAAGATTGAGCGCTCTTTCCGCGGCGTGTCCACAGCGCGAAGCCGATAGTTATCCAAACGACAAGCGCGAGATATTCATACCTGCCGAAGCTGCCCGGAATCACCGGAACGATCTTCATCACGATCAACAGCGTCGCTACGACCACGCCAACAACGCCCAGAAGCTTCGGGCGTTTATTGCGCGCAACTCCTCCAGCTCCGGCTAAAAACGCGAGACACGTCGCGAGCCAGCCGATCGCTGAAGCCAACGAACCCACTTCCGAAATCGGAACGAGCACCGCTTGCCCCAGCAGCGATGCAATAGCCGTCAAGCAACCGGTGAACACGATGGCGAGCGTCGGCGTTCTGAACCGCTCATCGACTCGCGCGAGCCTTCCGTCGAGCAGTTCACGCCGTCCCATCGCAAACAACAGTCGCGTTGAGGTGAGAAAATTTCCGTTGAAAATCTTCAGCAACGACAGCAGCACGGCAAACATAATCAGCTGAACCAGGGCTCGCGAGCCGAACGCTCGTTCAAACGCCACGGCCGTCGCGAAGCGTTCTTTAGTCAGAGACTGCCAGGGTTGAATGAGCGTCACCACGCCGATGATCGCCACATAAAAGAAAATGCCCGCGCCGAGCGCGATGAAAATCACTCGCGTGAAGTGGCGAGGCTCAAAATCGGATGAAGCTTCTTCGGAACATTTCGGCGCGGCTTCAAAGCCAGTCAAAAAATATGGCACGATTTGAAGCACAAGCAGCGTCGAAAGCAGACCGCCGAGGACACCTCGACTATCGGAGAAGGCGGGTTGCAGATTGGCAACGTGGCCCTTGAACAATCCGAGCGTTGCGAACACGACGAAGATTAGAAGCAAAGCAAACGTAGTCACGTTTTGAAATGTCGCGCTGATCTTAACGCCTCGATAGTTGACCACGACAATCACCGCAGTCAGCCCGAGTCCCGCAACGATATGAGGTAAGTAAACCGGATAACCGCCGACCTGGTAGAGCTCGATTCTGTTCAACTGCGGGAAGACGTATGAGCCCACGCGGCCGATAGCGACCGCTTCATAGGGGCACACTATCAAGTAAGCAAGCGTCATCATCCATCCGGTAGCAAAGCTCACGCTCTTGCGAAACACTGCCGCGGTGTAAGCGACCTCGCTTCCGGCATCGGGCATGCGTTCGGTGAGCCGGCCGTAAACATAAGCGATGGGAAGAAGCGCCGTTCCTCCGATCAAAAAGCCGAGCATCGCGCCGGCGGCTCCGCCTCGAGTAAGCCAATCGTCGATGACCACCATCCATCCGACGCCGACCATCGACCCGAACGCGAGTGTGAAATACTCGCGTCCTCTCAACGCGCGTCGAAGCGTGGTGTGAGCGCTGTTTACGGTTGGCGCAGAGAGCATAGGACTCCACAGTAAACCTCAAGGATTTGTCTTCAAAATTTGGCCGACTCTAATTGGCAACTCCGTCGTTGTCAACTGACGAGCATATGGCTTCACGGAAGGATCTTTTGGGATACGATCTCAACTAACGGTGTGCTAGAATTCCTCATCGATAGTTACGAGTCTCAATCTCAGCAAGATAGTTCAAGGCCGCCTGGAGTTGCTTGAATAATGAATAAGGAATATGTCAGTTACGGAATCATCGGTGTGGTTGCCGGTCTGGTGCTCGGCTTTATTGTAGCCAACTGGGTTGGCTCTTCCGCGAACGAAGGCCAGCAAGCAACAACTTCCGCAACCGGCGCCGCTCCCACTTCTGTGAACAGCAGCAACAGCGGGCAGGCGCTTCCGCCGGGACATCCGCCAATCGATTCGGGTCAAACAATTCCGGCTCCTCCGCTGCCTGCCGACACTTCGACTCCAGCGGATTCGACCAGTTCTTCTTCTGCCGCTCAAACGTCATCGCCTGCCGAACTCCCTTCGCTTGATCCATTGCCTGCAAGCAGCAAGGAAGAGCGCGCGGAACAAAAGTACAAGAACATTCAGCTTCTCAAAGGCATTCCGTCGGATCGATTGTTGAAGGTTATGTTCGCCTTCAAGTCTTCGCTCGGTGTCGACTGCACTTATTGCCACATCAAGGACCAGTTCGAGAAGGACGACAAACCTACAAAACAAACCGCGCGCAAGATGATTCAACTGGTGCGTGATACAAACGCAAAACTCGGTTTTACGAACCGCGTGACCTGCTTTACCTGTCATCGCGGTCAAACCCGGCCGGCGCAATAAGCCGATCAAGAGATCGGAGAACTCATGACTTTAGCGACCTTCGCTCGCACTCGCTTGCGCATAGCCGCGTCGATTGCGACTCTGATGCTCATGCTTCTTACAACCGCTCAGTCCAATTCCGATGGCAAACTGTGGTCCTCTCAGATCAAGGCAGGCCGCTCAATTGTGAGAGCCGAACACGGAATGGTCGCCTCGAGTCAGCCGCTTGCTTCGCAAGTGGGGCTCGACGTCTTGAAACGCGGAGGCAACGCCGTCGATGCAGCGATAGCGATGGCTGCTGTGCTCAATGTTACCGAGCCGATGATGACCGGGGTCGGCGGCGATATGTTTGCTCTGGTCTACTGGTCAAAGACCGGCGAGCTGAAAGCCTTGAACGCGAGCGGCCGGGCGCCCCACGCGTTGAATCTCGACTACTTCGTGAAAAAAGGCATCAGACGATGCCGATCACCGGTGTGGAACCGATTACTGTGCCGGGCGCGTTCGACGGCTGGGTTACGTTGCTCGAGAAGTACGGCACGATGAAGCTCGCAGACTTACTGGCTCCTGCAATCGACTACGCAGAGAACGGCTATCCGGTGATGGAGAAGTGCGCTCGCGACTGGGAAGCCTCCGCGGACAAGCTTCGCAAGACTTCGGCGGCTTCTTCGAATTATTTGATCGATGGACGAGCGCCGCGAGCAGGCGAAATCTTTCGGCAGAAGAATCTCGCTCACACGCTTCGCACGCTGGCTCGCGGTGGACGCGATGCCTTTTACAAAGGCGAGATCGCTCGCGCCATTGTTGGTTACTGTCAGAAGAACGGCGGCTTCCTGTCGATGCAGGACTTCGCCGAGCATCATTCGGATTGGGCCGATCCGATCTCAACAGATTATCGCGGCTACAAGGTCTACGAATGTCCGCCGAATGGTCAGGGACTGACCGCGCTGCTGACGCTGAATATTCTGGAAGGCTTCGACCTCGCTTCGATGAAAGCGCGGCCCGACTTGTACTATCACACGCTCATCGAAGCAACCAAGCTCGCGTTCGCAGATCGCAACCGCTACATCGCCGATCCCGCGTTCGCGAAAGTGCCTGTTCGTCAGTTGCTGTCAAAAGAGTATGCTGCGACCCGCCGCGCACTGATCAACCCCGATCACGCAATTGAATCTCCTGAAGCTGGAGTCGTCGCCGGCGAAAGCGATACCACGTACTTCACGGTGATCGACAAAGATCGAAACGCTGTGTCCTTCATCAACAGTCTCTATGAAGAGTTCGGATCGGGAATTGTCGCGGGCGATACCGGAATCGTTTTGCACGATCGCGGCGCCGGGTTCTCGCTCGATCCAAAAAGTCCGAATCGCATAGAGCCGGGCAAGCGCCCTTTTCACACGATCATCCCCGCGATGGTGTTCAAGCACGGAAAACTTTTCATGTCGTTCGGCGTGATGGGCGGCGCGATTCAGCCTCAAGGTCACATTCAGGTTCTCGCCAACTTGATAGATCTCGGGATGAACTTGCAGCAAGCCATCGAAGCTCCGCGATTCAGGTACACCGCCGGCAATCGAGTGATTATGGAAGACGCAATGACCGAGCCGGTGATAAGCAGCCTGTTAGCGAAAGGACATCAGCGCGCCAATCAAGCGGGCGCCTCGATGGGCGGTGGTCAGGCGATTATGATCGATCCCGCAAGCGGCAGCTTGATGGGCGGCTCAGATCCGCGCAAGGATGGAATGGCGTTGGGATATTGAACGCGGAGTTAAGCACAAGGGCACTAAGTCACCAAGTGAATCCTTTGTGGCTTTGTGACTTCGTGGTTAGATTTAATATTTGCGGCTTGCTAACAAAGATCGTTAGGTATGTCTGAAGAAACTCAAATAAGAAATGATGAGACTCGCACGCTAGTGGCACTCGAAACAGGCATTGGAGAAATGCCGTTCGGTGGCGAGGAGTTCTTGACCGAGGAGCAAGCCGCGGCCAAGCGCGACGCGTTGCGATTCTTTCAATCGGCTTACGAAGCTCAAATGCGTGGCGATCTTGACGAAGCCGTTGACCTTTACAAGCAATCGATCGAAGCTTATCCAACGGCTGAGGCCCACACGTTCCTCGGTTGGACTTACAGCTTCATGAGGCTGACCGATGAGGCAATCGAGGAATGTCATCGAGCCATCGAAGTCGATCCTGATTTCGGAAACCCATACAACGACATCGGCGCTTACTTGATCGAGCAGGGGAATCTTTACGCCGCGATTGAGTGGTTCCAGCGTGCGATCATGGCTTCACGTTACGAGTGCTACTTCTATCCGCATTTCAACCTCGGAAGAGTTTACGAAGCGCTCGGAAGAACACACGAGGCACTGCGCGAGTACAAGGCGGCGATCGATTTGAATTCGAAATACGCGCTGGCGATTCAAGCGTTCAGGAAGTTGCAGGCGAAGCTGAATTGAGTAAGTGTTTGGATTAGGGAAGAAGCGGCATCGGCGCGGGAAGATGGGTGGGAAAATCGAGGGAGTGAGCGTATATTCGTAACGCATAGTTGGGATTCGTCAGTGACGACATGGAAACAAAGACCATAACTATACGAGTAAGTCCGGAAGCTGCATCCACCTACGAGACAGCATCAGCGGCACAACGGCGTAAGCTTGATGCGCTGCTGAGTCTCAAGCTCAGTGAGTTGGGGCGAGACAAGCGCCCATTGGAAACAATAATGAGCGAGTTGAGCCGCAAGGCTCAGGAGCGCGGGTTGACGCCTGAGATTTTGCGGTCAATTCTGGATGAGTAAGCGTGCGATGTGTCTTTGATACGAACACGGTTGTCAGTGGCTTGTTGTTTGAACAATCCAAACCAGGACGTGCCCTTCTCAGAGCCTTCCAACATGGTGAGATACTGTTATCACAATCGACGCTGGAGGAACTGGCGGACGTACTCCTGCGTCGCAAGTTTGATCGCTACGTGACAGGTTCCGAGCGAGAAGAATTCCTTGAGGCCTTTGTGACCGCGCCACTTGGGTGGAACCAAACGAAGAGATACGTCTGTGCCGCGATCCCAAGGATGATAAGTTTCTGGAGTTGGCTATCGGGGGAAACGCTGACTTTGTAATCAGCGGAGATGGCGACCTCCTGGCGCTTCATCCCTACCGCGGCATATCGATAATGACGTCAGCAGAGTTCCTGATAGCGTCGGGGGAGCAAGAAGAAGACCGAAGTTAAGCGCGTAAGACAGGGTGATGATGGACGGAGTCAATCCAAGAGGCGGGTGGATCGAAGTAATCACCGGCGGCATGTTCAGCGGCAAGAGCGAAGAACTTATTCGCCGCATTCGCCGCGCGGAAATCGCTCGCCAGCGAGTGCAAATCTTCAAGCCGGCTATCGACAACCGCTTCGACCTGAAGCGAGTTGTCTCGCGTGACAATCGCGGTATGGATGCCGTGGTCGTCAATAGTCTGGCGGAGCTTCGCTCGAACCTCTTATTTGGAGTCAAGGTTGTAGGAATCGACGAGGTTCAATTCTTCGACGAAGGAATCATCGACGTCTGCATGGAACTGGCCGACGCAAGTGTGCGAGTGATCGCGGCAGGGCTTGATCAGGATTATCTGCGCCGGCCTTTTGGTCCAATGCCCGGACTCCTCGCCGTTGCCGAATACGTTTCCAAGATGCACGCGGTCTGCGTTCGATGTGGAGGACCCGCTCACTACACTCAGCGAGTCGCCGGCGGAAATTCACAGATCGAGATTGGCGACAACACCTACGAAGCTCGCTGTCGAGTTTGCTACGAGCCTTATGAGGCGCACGAAACCCAGGCCGACTCCCACGAAGCAAGCGACGCCGCGATAACCCGCTGACCCGAATCGCTCGATGAACGTCTTCGAACTCACGCACAGGCTGATATCGATTCCTTCAATCAGCGGTGACGAAAAATCAGTCGCCGAATTTCTCGCCGAATATCTGAGCGCCGTCGGGTTTCGCGTCAAGCTTCAGGACGCTGCCCCCGACAGACCGAATGTCTACGCGCGACGGGGCGATCCCGATGTCGTGCTGTCCACTCACACCGACACCGTTCCACCATACGTGGAGTTCGGTGAAGACGATGAGTTCATCTACGGTCGCGGAGCTTGTGATGCTAAAGGAATCATCGCCGCGATGATCAAAGCCGGCGAAGCGCTGATCGAATCGAACGTCACGGACTTCGGATTGTTGTTTGTAGTCGGTGAAGAAGCCGGCAGCCCGGGAGCTCACGCCGCCAACGCCATTCCTAACCGGTCATGCTACTTAATCAACGGCGAACCAACCGAATCGAAACTGGCGCTTGGCTCGAAAGGGGCTCTCAGAGCCGTTTTCAAGGCAACGGGCCGCGCGGCGCATTCGGCTTATCCTGAGAAGGGCGAGTCCGCAATCGATAAGCTTCTCGACGTTCTCGGCGATCTACGCAACGCTGAGTTTCCGGGCGATGCCACGCTCGGCGACACAACAATGAACATCGGAATGATCAAAGGCGGCGTCGCGGCGAACGTGATTCCGCCGGAGGCCGAAGCCGAGTTGTTGTTTCGAGTCGTCACGAACAGCGAATCCTTGAAGCGCCTCATCGAAGGCATCGTCGCTTCGCGAGTTGAAGTCGAATACACATTCGCATGTGACCCCGTGTTCACTGAGAAGTTGGATGGCTTCGAGACAGCGGTCGTCGCCTTCACGACTGACATTCCTTTGCTGAGCAACTGGGGAAAGCCGCTTCTATTCGGGCCGGGTTCGATCCTCGACGCGCACACGCCGGGTGAGAGAGTATCAAAGCAGGAGTTGGTCGCGGCAGTTGAAACTTATAAGCGAATGGTGATGAGTTTGAAGGCCAGGCGTTGATGACGTAATGTTGTGCTATGCGGCTTTGAAACGTGAAGGGAAGTTTCGCGCAAAGACGCGGAGAGCCGCGAAGAACGCCAAGAGCTATAACTGATGCCGAACAAGATTCCAGTTGGTGTGTTGGGCGCAACCGGAGCGGTGGGGCAGAAATTCGTCACGTTGCTCGATGGACATCCATGGTTTGAGCTGACCGAGCTTGCCGCTTCGGATCGATCGGCAGGGAAGACCTACAGCGAAGCGACTACGTGGCGGCAATACAAACCCATTCCAGAGCGGCTTAAAGCACGAAGCGTTAAGCCTTGCGAACCGAAGCTTGATTGCAAGGTTGTGTTTTCAGGACTCGATTCATCAGTCGCAGGCGAAATCGAAGAGAGCTTCGCGCGCGCGGGCTACATCGTTCTGACCAACTCAAAGAATCATCGGATGGATGATGATGTCCCGCTGTTGATTCCCGAAGTCAATCCCGAGCATCTTGACCTCATCAAGGTTCAGCGCAGACGCCGAGGATGGACGGGCGCGATCGTTACGAATCCCAATTGTTCGGTGATAGGACTGGTCATGGCGCTTGCTCCGATTCACCGCGCATTCGGCATCAAGCGAGTGATCGTGGTTACTATGCAGGCGCTTTCAGGCGCGGGTTATCCGGGCCCTTCTGCGATAGACATGCTTGGGAACGTGATCCCGTACATCGGCGGCAATGAAGAAGAAAAGGTCGAAACGGAGCCGCTCAAGATAATGGGCGCGCTCGAAGGAGATCACATTCGCTTTGCCGAATGTTTGATCAGCGCGCACACCAATCGCGTCTTCGTCGAAGATGGTCACCTGGAATGCGTTTCAGTAGAGCTCGAAAAGAAAGCGAAACCCAACGACGTTGCTCGCGTGCTTGAAGGCTTCAGATCTCTCCCACAAGAGTTAAGACTGCCGTCGGCGCCCGAGCATCCGGTGATCGTCACCGGCGAGAGCGATCGCCCTCAGCCACGCTTCGATCGTGACGCCGGAAACGGAATGAGTGCGGTGGTCGGCCGCATTCGACAGTGTCCGGTGTTTGACATTCGATTCGTCGTGCTGTCGCACAACACAATTCGCGGCGCCGCGGGAGCCTCAATCCTCAACGCCGAGTTGATAAAAAGCCGGGGCTACTTCTGAGGGACACGTAAGGGCGGCTCTCCGCGGCCGCCCCTCTTAGCTATACCGACTCATCGTCAGGAAGAAGGGGCGGCCACGGAGGGCCGCCCTTACAAGTTGAGCTGCTATGATCGTAATGAAATTCGGCGGCACGTCGGTCGAGGACGCGCCTTCAATCGAACGAGTAACTGAAATCATTCGCGCACGACTTCACCTGAAGCCGGTCGTCGTCGTCTCGGCGATGGGAAAAACCACTCGCAAGCTGCTCCAGGCCGCCGAAGCTTCAGCCTCCGGCGACGCGAGGACGACGCTTCGAATAATCGCCGATCTTAAGACTCGCCATGTCAGTGAAGCCCGACGGCTCGTCACCAAATCCGAAGACCGCGAAGTGTTTGCGCTGATCGACAAGCACTTCGACGAGTTAAAGAAACTACTCGAGGGCCTGGCGATACTCGGCGAAGTACCGCCGCGTGGATTGGACAAGATTCTCGCGTATGGAGAATTGCTTTCATCGGCGGTGTTGACCGATGCCTTGATCGAGCGAGGCGTGCCGGCTCGTCTGTTCGATGCCCGCGAGCTGATCAAGACCGATGATCGCTTCGGCGCGGCCTCGCCTCTTTTCGAAGCCACCAATAAGAATATCCAGCACGCGCTCACGCGAGTAATCGAAAACAGGGTTGTGCCCGTGATTCAGGGATTCATCGGGTCATCGCGCGACGGCGCGACTACGACGCTCGGTTTTGAAGGCTCCGACTACACGGCTACGATCGTCGGCGCGGCGCTTGACGCCGGTGACATTCAAATATGGAAAGACGTGTCGGGGTTGATGACTGCAGACCCGAATATTTACTCCGCGGCTCTCACCGTGAAACGCTGTTCATTTGACGAAGCCGCTGACTTAACCTTCTTCGGCGCAAAGGTCCTTCATCCGAAAGCCATTCAACCGGCCGCGCAAAAAAACATTGCCGTTCACATCTACAATTCGAGACGGCCGGAAGCGGGCGGCACGACTATCTCAGCCGAAACGGTTAAGTGCACGAACCCGATTAAGTCGATCGCCTTCAAAAGTCCGGTGACAATTATCGACGGCAGCCCACTCAAGGGTCAGCGCTTTATTTCGGCCGATGAGCTGTTGAGAGTGTTTCTTGAAGCGCTGGCCGGTCGACGGATTAAACCTCTAATTGCGTCAGCTTCGGCTTCCAACGTCGTGCTCGCGATCGATTCAAGTGAGCTGCGTCACGGCGGGCGAGATTTGATCGAAGCGGTTTCCGGCTATGGGACGGCTTCCGCGGAAGATCATCGCGCGATTATCTCGCTTGTCGGCGAAGGACTGCGACGCGATCCGAGGCTCGCGGGTCGTGTGTTCAAATCTACCGGCGATATCGACCTTGGCATAATCTCGCACGGCTCCTCTCCTATCACGATGAGCTTTGTCGTAGCGGAAGCCGACGTCGAAAAAATAATTGCGAGACTACATAAAACCTTCTTCGATCAGGTCGACCCGAACGTTTTCGAATGACCGTCCTCTTTTTTTCTGCATCCCACTAGGCAGGTTCAAGCATCAACGTTTAGAATCGAATATTCACAAAGAAGGGTTCTCTTCATCAGATGTCAAAAGTGTACCGAATCAAGTTAGCCAGTATTGTTGCCGCAGGCGTGCTGCTGCCGATGCTCGTCAATTCGCAAGTGGCAAGCTCGCGACCTGCGATAAAGAATTCGTGGCGAGGAATTACACCGCTTCGTTCCTCCGCCGAAGATGTCGCCCGGCTCATCGGGGCAGAACCGGATTCATCAGAAGCAATGATGAGCGGTCCGTTCAAAGTGGATGGCGGCGAAGTTACTTTTTCTTACGTTACGATCAGTCTCGCGAAAATCTATCGCGCCCCTCGGTCAATGATTGGAAAGGTCTTCACAGTCTATTTCAAACCTGGCGAGTTGCTGACGCGTGGTGATGTTTCGCTTGCTGCCGGCTTCAAGCGTTGCGTCGAAGAACGCGATCGAACCTTTTATTACTTCGTGAACGATGCGGGCGTTGCTTATCGTTTTCTGCGGAGCAATGACCAACTCGATGCAATCATCTATCAACCTTCACGCGCTGAAGTGCGAAGCCTCGCGGTGAATACTGAGTGTGTGTTTTGAAATAGGGGTTGGGGGCTGGGGGTTAGGGGTTGTTAGAACTCCTATCCCCCAACCCCCAACCCCCAACCCCTGTCTATGAAACTGGCTCTACTAGGTTACGGAAAGATGGGGCGGATGGTTGAAGAAGCTGCCGCTCGCGAAGGCATCGATGTCGTCTGCATCATCGACCCCGTCGGTGGTTCGCGAGGCAAACTGGCCGACGCGGACGTTTGCGTGGACTTCACTGAACCTCGCGTCGTGATAGAAAACGTCAAGGCTGCCGCCGCAGCGCGAGCGTCTATGGTGGTCGGAACTACCGGCTGGTACGATCGCATCGATGAAGCTCGCGAGCTTGTTGAGCAAAGCGGAATCGGATTTGTCTACGGCTCAAACTTCAGCATAGGCGTGAATCTCATGTTCAAGATCACCGAACACGCTGCGGAGCTGTTCAGCCATTTCTCCTCGCACGATCCGTTCATCGAAGAAGCTCATCACAAGTTCAAGAAGGACGCGCCGTCGGGCACCGCGCTTTCATTGAAGCGCATCGTCGAAGCAAAGTACGAGCGTGAGACTCCGACTTGTTCGACGCGAGCGGGGTACTTTCCGGGCCGACACGTGGTCGGTTTCGATTCGGAAGCCGACACACTCGAGATCGTACACACCGCTCGCAGCCGCGCGGGATTTGCAGAAGGGGCGTTGCTTGCGGCGCGATGGATTGTTCGCCGCAAAGGTTTCTTCGAGTTCTCCCAAATCATCGATGAGCAGTTGAAATGAACTTATGAACCACTCGGCACACGGGGAACTTGCGGTCCGCATATTTTCTCGATAGCGATGAGTGAGGATTTCGCGAATTCCCTGTGCTCCCCGTGGTTCTCGTTCTGGGGATGATGAAATGCAGGATATGACAAACCTGAAGGGCTGCGGAACGGCACTGGTTACACCGTTCAAGAAAGACCTCTCGATTGACGAAGACGCGCTAGGCCGGTTCGTCGAGTTTCAAATCGAAAATGGAATCGACTTCCTCGTTCCGTGTGGTACGACGGGCGAGAGTGCGACTCTAAGCGACGAAGAGCAGCAACGCGTGGTTCAGATCGTGGTCGAAGCAACTCGCGGTCGAGTTCCGGTCATCGCGGGAGCAGGCGGAAACAATACGGCTCACGTCATCAAGCTTGCGCGAGCGTGTGAACGGCTTGGCGTTGACGGCTTGTTGTCTGTTTCGCCGTACTACAACAAGCCGATGCAGGAAGGACTGTATCAACACTTCAAAGCGATCGCCGAAGCAACTTCGCTTCCGATCATCGTCTACAACGTGCCGCTGCGAACAAACGTCAATATCCTCCCGAACACCATTGCGCGCCTGGCGGAGATCCCCAACATCATCGGTGTCAAAGAAGCGTCGGGTGACATCTCTCAAATCGCGGAGATCATCACGCAAGTGCCACCGGATTTCAAAGTCTTTTCAGGCGATGATTCGATGACGCTAGCGCTGATTGCGCTCGGCGGCGTTGGCTTGATCTCGGTTGCAGCAAACGAAGCGCCCGCTCAGGTGACTGCCTTTGTGCGAGTTTGTATCGAGAACAACCGAGACGAAGCTCGTCGATTGAATCGCGAATTGTGGTCATTGATGAAATCGAATTTCATCGAAACCAGCCCCGGTCCGGTCAAGGCAGCTCTTGCGATGATGGGCAAGATCGAAGAGACCTACCGCTTGCCGATCGTGCCCGTGACGCCGGAGACGAAAGAGAAGCTGCGGGCTGTGTTGGTTGATTTGAGACTGCTATAGCGCAGCGTTGATTTATGCAGATGTCTGGCTGATAATCGGCGTATGATTCGTGTGTCCGTCGAAGAGATTGCGAGTAATTTGATAAGGTACATCCGGCGTGTGGAAGAAGGAGAGACTCTCATCCTCCTGCGATCGGACAGGCCCATCGCTGAACTGCGGCCAATCAAAAATCAGGCACCATTATCCAAACGCCCCTTCGGACTTTGCGCCGGTGAGTTTATCGTGCCGGACGACTTTGATGAGCCACTGCCCGAAGAGGTTCTCGCCGATTTTGAGGGACGATGAGGCTCCTCTTAGATACCCATGTGTTCCTGTGGTACATCAGTGGCGACGAGCGGTTGCCGGAGAAGTTTAAAGAAGCGATTTCGGAACCTCAAAACCAAGTCTACCTAAGCGTCATTTCGATATGGGAATCGTTGGTGAAGTATTCTCTTGGAAAGCTGCCCTTGCCCGCGCCTCCTGGTCAATTTCTTCCGCAACAACGGAAGAGGCACGGTATAGCGAGCCTTCCACTGGATGAGCAAAGCGTTGTTCATCTAACGAAGCTGCCCGCAATTCATCGCGACCCGTTCGACCGCATTCTCGTCTGTCAGGCAATCGAACACGACCTCACTATCGTTACTGTTGATGATGCAATTTGCGCTTACACGTCCGCTGTCTTGAGGTAATCAACGTCTATTATGGAGCTTGCAACAACAGTACAACAACTCTTCGACAACCCACCTGAAACATTCACCGACGAACATCGCTCAGTGTTCAACGAGTTCAAACTAAGACTCAACTCAGGAGAAGTGCGCGCCGCAGAAAACGTTGACGGCCAATGGAAAGTCAATGCATGGGTCAAGCGCGGCATACTTCTTGGCTTTCGGATGGGTCGAATCGAAAACTTTTCGATCAACGATCAATTTCGGTTTTACGACAAAGATACTTATCCGCTTCGACACTTCGTCGGTAGCGACGGAATTCGAGTTGTGCCCGGCGGTTCTTCGATTCGTGATGGTTGCTACATCGCAAAAGGCG
>Ga0075436_100001363_pt1 | contig 16617 bp, 22 predicted proteins | sample RhiMethybrSRZTD5_FD_75303 | JGI IMG/M metagenome (GOLD analysis project Ga0075436, IMG submission 75303) | Populus rhizosphere microbial communities from Tennessee, USA - Rhizosphere MetaG P. TD hybrid SRZTD5 | ecosystem: Host-associated > Plants > Roots > Rhizosphere > Soil | place: USA...
TCGCTGATGCGTTCGCGGCCGCTGCGCTCCGCGATGGCCTGCGCCAACATGCGCGGCGAGAGGCCGCTTTGGACGAATTCGCGGTACGTGACGATGCGAGTGCGGACGGCGCTCGCACTGTCATCCTGAGGACCGCCTCTTGGCAGTCCGAGGGATCTCAATGAATTGTATGGTTGAGATCCTTCGCTTCGGTCAGGATGACAACCATAAAACGCTGACGCTGGCACGGCGCAGTGCCAATAGACGGCGCTGTTGTGCTGAAAGCCCCAATCGATGGAAATCCAGCGTGGCCACCAGTGCTCGAGGCGAATTTCTTCCGGCCGCGCGGTGTGGCGACCGTAGTCAAATACATCGAAGTACTGCCCTGCGAAAACGTTCCAATCGCCTTCGAGCATGGCGAGGCGCAGATGTTCCGGCAGCGTTTCAAGCGTGCGGCGGTAATCCGCGTCGTCGGCGTAAATCGGGTTGTCGTCAAGCCGCGCGCGAATGAAATCGTAGTCGCGCGGATCGTATAGGTCTGCGCGCTCGAAGCCCGCGGGCGGAGCTTTGTCCACCCAAAGAGCTTTCACCCAGGCGTGGCCGATGTTGCCGGGGTTGGTCGCGCCTGCCATGCACGGCACGACTCTTTTTCCGGCATACGGGCCGCTCGAATAAAACCGCACGGGGCAACGGTTGCGCGAAGTGAGAAACTGCCACTGCTTCAAAGTGAAGTGCGTCAGCTCATCGAGCCCAATGAACAAAAACTCGGCGCCCTGATAGCGATAGACGTCGTTCTCGCTGCGGCAGTAGCCAAAGCGCGTGGTGGAACGGTTGTTCCAGGTGATGACGTGCTTGGACTCGTTGTAGCTTTTGTACATCGAACGCGGAACGCTTCGCCGGAACTCCACCAGGAGCGAAGTCTCGAGCTCAGGGTAGGTGCGCCGAAGCAACAGCGTGTCGCACCCGTCCACTTCCGTCGCGTGCCCGATGGCTTCCCAGAGCAGCGCGGTCGTTTTTCCAGGTCCAGCAGCGCCGCCAAACAAACGATATTTCGCTCTCGAATTGTGAAATTGTTCCTGCCGCGGGAATGGACGGTAGCTATCCGAAATCCGCGGACGGCCGGTTCCTTCGCGTTGCTTCCGCCTCTCGCTCAACCATGGACCGGGATTTGGAAACATTGCGGGACCTAGGACCGTAAATTCCCATTCTGTGGGAGCCTGATTACTGCGCGCGCAGTTTCTTCCCTATGTAAAACGCAGCGCCACCGCCGATCAGCGCAGCCGCAGCGGGCCAGTGATGCAGGCTGAGCACCACTCCGGCGACGAATGCGGCGACGCCAGCGACTTGCGTGACTTCGCCGATGAAAATGAGTTTTGCATTTGCCATGTTGTCCTCCTCCACGGATTCCCTGCTCGTTGCAACGGCCGGCATACCCCGCCGCCTTCCTTCTGTCTAACCAGCAGCGACGCAAAGCCGCTGCTACACCTGGCGTGCATTTCAATCGCGTTTTGGCCGGGGCAAGTCGAAGATGAATTGTTGCGGATCGTCACTCGACAAGGCGCCATCCTCGTAAAGCATGCCGGTGAGTTTCTCGATGGCGCGCTGCCTGACTTTTTCGTCTTTGGAGCGCAACAGCCGGTGCCAAACTTCGGTGAGATCCACCTTGCAGTGAATCTCTTCGACAAATTCCGCCGGATTGTCGGGAAGGGGATACTCGCCTGCAGGCAACTCTTCTTCGTGCTTGTCTTGAGTGCCGCTCGCGAGATTTCCACCGGATGCGAGCGTGGATACAGCTTCGTTGGGAAGGGGCGGCGCCGCAGCAGCGTACGCCTCGCAGTCCGTGTCTGCCTGCGTTTGCAGGTTTGTCGCACCGGAAGGCGCGGCAAGCGCATCGGGATCCCTGTGGGCGTCGTCAGACGCAGCTTGGCCCCAGAGCCTGTCTGTGCAGGCTGGCGCTGGAGTCCCGCCCCGTTCCCCGCCTGCCGGGCGGGCAGGCGCATACGCCGGGCCTTGGCCGTTGGGGCGGCCGTTTGGCCCGGGATGACTGTTGGATTTGCGTGAAGTTTTTTGCTGACTCATGGGCAGGTCACAATTGGTAACGCGGGCCGAAGGCTCACTGCAGTAGAGGAGATAAAGGAGGTAAAGGAAATAAAGGAGCCGGAAGCTCGCTCAGCGCGAGGGTTAGGGCCTCTCTGTCCTTTACTGTCTTTATGATTTCCTCAACCTCTTTTGCGTCCTTTGCTTCAATTTTCTCCATGTCATGCCGCGCCATCGGCGTGTAGTGTTTCCTCGCCCAAGGCACCACGCGATCGAAAGGAACTTCGGCGTAGTCGCACACGAACCGCAATTCTTCCTTTTCGCCAGGCGTGTCCGCGCGGAGGAAGCGGCGCGGGCGAATCTGCTCGATGAACAGTTCATCCTCGGATTCGACCCCAAGCGGGAGTTCCGCGTCCGCATAGGCTTGCTCGAGAACGCCGCGCCAGAGCCTCGTCTCGGCTGTAAGCAAAGGTTCCTTCGCGTAGATCGATTTCGATGGGCGCCCGTCGCCGCCGTGGCGCATGGTTTCCTCCAAAGCAAGCAGCGAAAGCGCGGAATCAGGCGAGATTAGGAAGGAGTGGAGGTAAAGCAAACAAAGGAGGCATAGGAACTACAGAAAAACTCGGCCAGGCGGCGCTTCTCTCCGTTTATCTCCTTTACTTCCCTTTTTGCTTTAAACCATCAACTTGGCAGTCAAGCCGGCGCCGCCGGTGGACGAAACAAACTTAATGCGCAGGAATTTCGCCTGCACGCCTGAGACGGTGCGTGCTTCTCCGGCGGTGGCCGCGGTTGTGTCGATGGTCTGATATTCGGCGTCCACGTCGGCCATGGCGCCTTGCAGCACGAGATTCACCGCGGTCGGCGCAGTGCCAAAGATAGTTTGCCAGCGCACGGCGGTGCCGCTATCGGGCACGCCCGTAAAGCTCGGCAGGGCAAATTGTGAACCAGCGGTGTTTGCCGCAGGGAACGCCTCATTGTTGAAGCTAAACCCCACATCGCCAGAGAACAGCGAAATCGGCGGAGTCGTATTTTGATAGGCGGGCATGAGGGCTCCTTGACGCGGCGCGAAGCCGCAAAATATTTTTTTTCCAAGTGTCAGTTCCAGTACTAAGTTCGAGGAAAAATCGCTGCAGGGCCGCCGAAGCCCACGTTGTCGGACGATTCGGCGAAAAAGCTCAGGCGGCGATAAGCCTTTTATTTTCAGTACAAATACGATCGGACGCGCGAGCCGGTTTCTCTTCGAGGCGGGAGGAGCGGCAAAAAACGCCCCATAAAAGCAAACGCCCCGACTGAGTCGGGGCGCACTTTTCTACAAGGGATATCCTATCAGAAAATAAAATTTTGTCAAGGGAAAACTGCACTTTTGGTAAAGATTTTTTATTCTTTTTCTTTTCAACGAGTTATGAAGCAGAAAAAACACCGGCAAGACCCGAGGAAAAAACGAAAATCTCCACTTTCTGCAAGGGTTTTTTACTCTTTTCTTTTCAAGCACATCAGAAGTACAAAAATAGAAGCCCGTCAAAATCTCAGCTCCGGGGGCAGTTCCCGCTCAAAAGACCAAACTCTGGGTTGCCTCGCGGGCTGGTCGTGGGGCAGTTCCGATTATTTGCCTAATTGGGACTTAGGCGAGTGGTCCGACGATATGTTCCGAGATGCTGACCATCCATCAGCCATCGCGGTTCGCTATTCCAAGCCGTGGAACCCCACTTACTCTTCCCAGCGTTGGCGCTGAGGTGTTTGTTCAGTTGGGGGTGGGCTGATACGGATCGGGCGTACCCATCTTGATCGGCGGATACTTCTTCAAGCTCTCCTCAAAGTCATTGACGATTTTCATCATCGGATACGTGACCCAACCATTTTGGATGAGAACGTCGTTCTCTTCCTTCAAATCGGTCAGCAAGTTAATGATTCTGGGAAGCGGCAGCCGCTGCGGTGCGTCGTACATGCTCTCCTGCCAAACGAGATGCATTTTCCAATTCCGCCACTTCACGGCTTGTAAGCGGTCGGCCACATAGGCGGGGAATCCGTCGCGATTCGAGCGCTCCTGTTTGCCCAGGAAAAAATCCATCTGATCCACGCCATCAATCGGACGATCTTTCGGTATTTCAGCGCCTCCTGCGTGGGCAAGAGTTGTGAACAGGTCCACCATGTGGACGATTTCATTGCTCACACGGCCGAAGGGAATCTTGCCGGGCCAGCGGATGGCGAATGGAGCACGCAGCGAGGCTTCCATAGCGGTGAAATAGGTACCCCTCCAAGGGCCGCTGTCGCCTTCCCAAGGGTGAGTAGCCTCGGGGCCGTTGTCGCTGGTGAAAATGACGATCGTGCTGTCTTCGATGCCGGCTTCCTTGACGGCGTCGAGAATCTGCCCTGTGCGATAGTCCATTTCTGCGAGACAATCTGCCCAATCGCCGTTCCCCGTCTTACCTGCGAACTCGGGATTCGGTAGTGTTGGCATGTGAAAGAGAGAGAACGAGACATAGGCGAAGAATGGTTTGCCGTTGCTCGCGCTTCTTTTTATGAATTCGATGGCACGCGTGGTGATCTCCTTTTCCATGGCCCGGCGGTGATCCAAATCCAAATCGGCGACCTTGCGAGGCTTCTCACCTTTGCGCGCTTCATAAATAGGCTCAGCGGGAACTAAGTGGGGGTCCCAGCCCTGCTTTGAGCCGACGGACGGCCATAGGGAATGGGTGTCGTTTAGCTCGGGCCAAAAGACTTCGCTATAGGTGCGCGGGATGCCATACCACTCGTCGAAGCCTCGATTCATTGGAAGGCGCGCTTCCGCGCTGCCCAGGTGCCACTTGCCCCAGATCCCAGTAGAGTAGCCTTGTGCTGACAAGAGCTGCGGTAGCGTAATCTCCCAAGTCGTCAGTCCTTCTGGAACTCCACCACGCGGTACTTGGTAGGTTCCCGAGCGAATAGGGAAACGGCCGGTCATCAGCGCTGAACGCGAGGGTGTGCACTGAGCCTCGACATTGAAATTCAACAGTCGCGTACCTTCGTTGGCAAGCCTGTCGATGCGAGGGGTAGGCGCTCCACGAAGGATGCCGCCACCGTAGATCCCGAGCTCACCGTAGCCGAGATTATCCGTAAGCATCACGACGATGTTGGGTCTCCTCGCGCTGGTAGTCGGCGACCTCTTCGCATGTTCTCCCTGTGGCGGCAACGGTGAGCGCGGCTCTTGTCCAGACAGAGTCAGCGCGGCCGAGAGCAAGAGAAGGACTCCGGCCCACTTGTTTTTCCTCCAAGAAGGCATGATTCCTCCCATAAAACCCCATCTATCGAAAAAGGGGATGCGGATACCGATGGCCATAAGCCGGGAGTTTACTCCTTTGTTTTCCCCGATGGCAAAGAGAGTCAACGGGTTTGCAAGACACGCCCGAGTGACGGGCAAATCGGAAGTAATCCACATGCCTGATTAGCGCGGTCGCCGGAGACTGACCCACTGCGCGGACACACCCTTGACTTGCACGCACCGGAGGCGCATAGTCCGGCCATCCCAAGAATTCCTTCCCCCTGAAGGAGGCCTTCCATGCCGTTCTTTCTATCGCAAGCGAGCTATTCACCAGAAGCCATGGCGCGACTGATCGCCAATCCCCAGGATCGTTTTGATGCTGTACGCGGGCCCATCGAAAAACTTGGCGGCCGGATCTTGCAGTCCTACTTTGCATTCGGCGAATACGACGTTGTTGTCATCACCGAGATGCCGGACAATGTCTCCGCTGCAGCGATTGCCTTGGCGTTTGCGGCGGGCGGTTCGTTACGCAATTACAAAACCACCGCTCTGATGTCTAACGCGGAGGGACTCGAAGCGATGCGCAAAGCCGCTTCGTGTGGTTACAAGCCGGTGCAAGCCGCCGCGAGCGCTGCGGCCGCCCCGCCACGCTAGCGAGGTCGCGGCCCTAAACAGTAGCCACTTTAGGACGCAAACAAACCGTCTAGCGCCCGGGACCTTAGACGCGCCCTTCTAGCAAACGCCCTGCTTGACATTTCCTGACTTGTACGTTAATGTACAAATCGTAGGAATTGTACGTATTTGTACAAGTTTTAAGATTTGTACGAATATGTACAAAACGAGGATCTGTCGGTTTTTGTACGAGTAAGGCTGGCAATGGCTGACGGAATGTACGCTGTGTTGATCGCCGATGTCATGGCCTCGAGCGCCCGGGCGAATGTGCGCGCCCAGTTGGGGAAAAAGCTCGCCGCCGCCTCGGAAAAGCACCTGAAACAGAAGCTTATCCGTTTCCCGTACACCGTCACCGCCGGCGACGAGTTCCAGACCATCACCGCCGAACTGGCATCGGTTCCCGCGCTGCTGCTGGACCTGCGCGCTTCCCTTTGGCCGCTTTCCCTCCGCATAGGAGTGGGCCTTGGCGAAGTCGCGGACCGCATTCAGCCGCCGGTCAACCGCCTGACCGGCCCAGCGTTCCAGTTCGCGCGCTGGGGCATTGACAACGTCAAGGCCAGCGGCCTCTTCAAATTTGACGTCCTGACGGCCTTTGCTTCGGACAACGAGCACTTCGACCAAACCATCAATCTGCTCTACGGCCTGCACGATACGCTGGTGTCCCAAGTTACTGCGAAACAGTGGGAGACCATTCGCCAATTCCTGGACCAGCCCGCGCTCGAGCAAACGGCCCGGCGCCTCAAACTCGACATCTCGACGGTTTCCAGAAATCTCAAAAGAGGGTACTATTGGCAACTCGCGGAAACGGCGAAAGCGGCTGGCGCTTTCATCGAGCGCACTTTTTCGTAGTTGTACAAAAACGTACAAATCGGGGAATTTGTACAAAACTATGCAAATCCTCTTCCGGGCGTTCCTGGCGATTTACCTGGCTCATCTCCTGACCGACTTTGTTTTTCAGACCCACCGCCTCGTCGAGCAAAAGCGGCGCGGCAAGTTCTTCGCTTATTTTCTCCACGGCCTCACGCACTACCTCTCGGCGATGGTCCTGGTGAGCTTCTTTATCGCAGGATCCGGGTTATCGTTGCGCACGCACGGGGTCATTCTGGCTCTCACGCTGGTCCACTTGTTCCTAGACCTGGCCAAGATCCAGCTCACGCAGAAAACCATCCTGAACGATGGAGCCGTGGCCTACATTTCCGACCAATTGCTTCACTTCGTCAGCGTCGCATTCGCCGCATGGCTGCTCTCGCCGGGTTTGCCATTCGCGGATGTGGGTGCGCTGCTCGACAGAGGCCGAGCCATCCCAAGCAAGCTACTCTTCGTCCCGGTCATTTACGTTGGCGTGATTTTTGGCGGCGGCTACCTGATTCGCGCTCTGACTCGCCCTTTGGCAAAGACCATTAACCTGGAACAACCGGGAAAAGGCGGCGAGCCCATGCAGAACGCGGGACTCTACATCGGCTGGCTCGAACGATTCCTCCTGCTCACGGCGCTGCTGCTGCAGTCTCCGGGCACAGCGGGACTCATTCTTGCGGCCAAAGCTATTGCGCGCTATCCCGAATTCAAGTCCGAACATTTCGCGGAGTATTTTCTAATCGGCACGCTTCTCAGCTTCTCCATCGCCGTGCTGGGCGGCGCGGTTCTGGCGCGTGTCGTTTTCGGCCAACTTCGCGTAGCAGGATAGTCGCCGTCCCTGGTGTTGGACCACGGGAATACCAAGACAATCGGCACGGTATACTTCTCGAGCGGAATTTCCTTTCTTAAAGGAGCTTTCATGCCTCCCACAATGGCAAATGGCAAGATTTGCTATCTCGAAATGCCTGCCACGGACATTGCGGGCTCGGCGGAGTTCTATCGCAAAGTCTTCGGTTGGAACATCCGCAAGCGCGGTGACGGCAGCACCTCCTTTGACGACACCGTCGGCGCGGTAAGCGGCGCTTGGGTGCTCGGGCGCCCTCCCGGCGCGACCGTCGGCCTACTCTTCTACATCTATGTGGACAGCGTGGCCGCGACGCTTGACACCGTCGTTGCCAGTGGAGGCGAAGTCGTCCAGGCCATCGGTGCGGATGCGCCGGAGATTACTGCGCGCTTTCGAGACCCAGGCGGAAATGTAATCGGCCTCTACCAACATCCCGCGTGATTTCACGCGGCCCCAGCTGTCGCGCTTCTGCTAAAATCTCGCAGTGACCGCAGACAGCGCAAACGCGCATCTCTCCGGTATCCAGCTGCACCCGATCAAAGGCCTCGATCCCGTGCAGGTCAAGGAAGCGCGCATCGGGCCGGGCGGCGGCCTGGAATTGGACCGCGCCTGGGCTCTTTATTCGGCCGACGGCCAGTGGATCAACGGCAAGCGCACCGCCGCCATACACCTGATTCGCGCGGCCTACGCGCCGGACCTCAGCTCGGTCACCCTTTCCGTTCCCACGGAACGCAGCGGCATTACCACGAAAACCTTCGATTTCCCCGGCGGCTCGGCGGACGCTGCGCAATGGTTCAGCGCGTTTTTCGACCAGCTCGTCACTGTGCGCTATTCCCCGGAAGGCTTTCCTGACGACACCGTCGCCAATGGTCCAACGATCATTTCCACGGCTTCGCTCGATGCTGCCGCGTCATGGTTTCCCGGGCTGACCTGCGTCGACATGCGGCTGCGCTTTCGCACTACGCTGGAAATCGATGGCGTTCAACCGTTTTGGGAAGACCAGCTTTTCGCCTCGGACAAGAAAGATTTCGTGCGCTTTCGCATTGGCGAAGTGCACTTCGAGGGCAGCAATCCCTGCGCGCGCTGTCCCGTCCCGCCGCGCAATCCGCATACCGGCGCCGAGTTCCCCGGTTTTCAGAAGCGCTTTACCGAACAACGCCGCACCACACTTCCCTCCTGGTCGCCGCTCGAGCGCTTCGACCATTACTACCGCATGGCCACCAACAGTCGCGTTGCCCCGTCGGAAGCAGGCAAACTGCTCCGCGTCGGTGATTCCGTCGTACTTGGCTGAAATAGGCAGCGTTTCGCACTGCGCCGCTTCTAGGAACGGCGCAGCTTTGTGAAGGACAAGCCGACTTCGAGCAAGCCTATCGCGACAAAGAACATCTGGATCGGCGCTTGAAAACCAATCAGCGCGACTTCGCCCGCCATCCATCCCGTGAGCACGAGCCCTGCAATGAGAGAAGCCATCCTGGCCGCCGGGCTATGCCAGAGCAGGATAAACGCCGCCACCAACTGGCTGCCGCCCACGACCAGACACAGAATCAGACCGGGAAAGAAGTAACTGTGAAAAGGAGTGCCTTGCAACCACACCTCGGGAAACGGCATGAGGTTTTTCATCACGCCTATGCTTCCAGCGATCGCGCCCAGCCCGATGAAGAAAAAAAAGAACAGCAGGATTCGGCCCCACACTGTCAGGGGCGCTCGGGTTGAAGGGAGTGGCTGGGTATCACCCATTTCGCAAATGTTCGGCCGCGCGGATTATACCTTGTAAATCGGCGAGCGCAACCGCACGCGGGAGAGCTGAGAGACCACCGCTTTTCTGCCGCCGAAGGATGGGCGCCATTCTCTGGCGCCTCTGATCAAGGATTTGCAGCCGCGTGCACTGGCGGAATAGAGCCTGCGAGCGATGCGTTTTCCTGAGGTCGCAAGCCCACGCAGTACGATCGGTGCGTTTTCTTTTACTTCTTTCTGTAGCCGGCGCCACGCACGGCTCGTTTCCGGGTCCATCATCGGTCCTCCATCCCGGGCTGTCTCTCTAGTTTACCGCCTCGTCCCCGACCGTTCCAAACGAGAATGCTGGACAAACGCGTCTAGCCACCATTTGTAAAATATTTCCGTGGCGGGAACATGCGGCGATGCAACAGCTCTTTCCCGCAGCGGCGGCGGATCTCCTCCGACCAGTTCACCCAATTGTGCTCGCTCAAGCCGAGAAAATGCCGCGCCGTTTCATACGGCGCAAGCCCCAGGTAATACAGCCGGAACATCACCATGCGCGAAGCCCACTCCGGCCCGTCGAGGGCCGCCTGCCCCGCTAACGTAAAGTCGGACATCCAGTCATTCAGCCTGGGTCGGATGTCCGGCCGCCATAGGTACTTGTCCGAGTCTTTCCAGTTTCGCGACGAGATGCCGCGCTTGGCCTCCAGCACTTCGCGCGCGCTCCGGTAAACATCCCAGCACACGTCAAACGCTAGCTCCGGTTTCACACCCATGGCTCCTCCGGCTGTTGCGCTCCAACTGCTTCGTGGTCAGTTGTCAGTGATTTGCGATGGCCAAGACGGGAATTGAAAGAGCCGCGAGCACGCCAGCAGGACCAGGGATTTTTATTTCTCTTCATGCTGAAACCAAAGATTAATGATGCTGAAAGCCTTTTTTGATTTGCTCAGGCCGCTCTCGACGTCACTGCCCGCGCCAGTCCCTGACGCGTGCCGGTGCCGGGGCAAGTCCTGCGCGCGCCGCGCTGCAGCCGGTACTCCCAGACCGTTCCGAAATCTTCGCCGCGCAGCATCCGGCCCGATAGGCGCTGCCGCTTTTCCACTTCGTATCCGCCAAACTCCCGCTTTCGCAGGTGCCGCAGCTGCGCCGAGATGCTTGCTGGCGGGTAGTGCGTAAGCTTGGCAAGCTCCTCGAGTGTCAGCCAGGTGTCGCACTGGCCGGCGCTGAGCATCACGTCGCAAAGCACGTCGCGCTGCCTCCGTCTGCCCTTCACCGGCCTGGTTCCCCAGACAACACTGCCCTTCTCCAACCTCTTCCTGGTGTTCCGCATCGCCGCCTCCTCTCACGCCGACTAACTCTCGGCAGGAAACTCTTCCTCTTCCACCTCTGGCGCGCCCACGTCTTCCAGTGCCCCACCATCGCTCACCAATGCGGTGCGGTCCGGATCCTCGTAGTCCCCGGCGCACGCGCTGCAGGCCCCCATGGGTTGCGGGCCTCGCAAAGTGGCTGAGATCGCGTCTCGTCGAATCGAACTTTGGCCCAGAAGTTTTGCACAGATTTCCACAGTCGATACCTATTCAGTACTATGGACATTTGTTACTGATATATTACCTTGCACAAGTCCGACCCAGGAGGCCGACGTGCCCTGTCCCCCAACCCAGCCGCCGTGGGAGTTTCTTCTCTCGGCCTCGCGCAATTCGCTCCAAAGCTATGAACTTTCCCGTCTTGCCCACGCTGCCGATCTCCGCAAGGAGATTGGCGCTTTGCTCGATCAATGGGTGGAAGAGAACGCCTGCGCCATGCTCGCCCGCTGGCTCATCGAGCAGCGCGAACGTCCACCCCGCGCTTCCGAGCGCACCGCGACCGGAGATCTGTTCTCGGCAAGCGGCCATTCCGCGCCCGGTTCCGGGCCGCATTCCGTGTCCGATAATGTTTTTGCGGATCGACCGGCGCCACCGACTGAGATTCGAGGTCCCGCGTGAGGTGCAGCATATTTTTAAGTTCTTAATCGACGCTTCCCCGCCACCTCCGTCGCGAACCACTCTTCGGGTGGTTCGCCGCGGAGGTGTGCCGCGTGGACGAAGCCGCAGCATCCGTCCTACTTGCAACGAGGCGCTCCTTCCCGGAGCGCCTCCGTGGCTCGCAGCGGCTCGTTTTTCCATGCTTCCGCTTCGCATTACGCAGATCGCATTCATCCGCATCGCGCTCCCCGTTTTCTGCCTCGCAACCAGTCTTACGTCTTGGCACCTTTATAGGTATTAGGAGACACCACGGCCTATCGACCGGGGTTCCGATCGTGCGCGCACACTTCACCGCCGCGCAGAAAAGCACGGCAAAACAATCAGTTAAATGAGGGAATAATCAGCGAGACGAAGCAGCGGGAGCTGACGCTTTTTCGAGGAGCTGCTCTTTCCGGTAAACCAGGGAATTGATGTCGTATGTAGCCAATTCAAACCCGTGCCCGTGTGTGATGGCGTCCGTCGGACACGCTTCCACGCAGTACCCACAAAAAATGCATCGCGAATAATCAATATTGTACACGGCGGCGTAGCGCTCGCCCGCGGAAATTCGGTTCGCATCCGCGTTTTCAGCTGCCTCGATGTAAATACAATTGGCAGGACAGGCTGCGGCGCACAAAAAGCATCCTACGCACTTCTCAAGCCCGTTTTCATCGCGGTGCAACACGTGAATCCCGCGATACCGCGGCTGGAAATGCACCGGCTCATGCGGGTAGTTTTCCGTCACCGTTTTCCGGAAAATATTACGGAAGGTGACGCTAAAGCCCTTCACCAACGCTTCGAACGTCTCACCGACTTCACGAATAACGGATGGCATAGAATTTAAGTCTAGCAAACGCCGCAGAGCCCCACAAATCAGGACTCTTTCCGGCTTTCCTCTCTACTACTCATTCTTCAGCGCCTCAATGATCTGTTTTCCGTGGAACCGCCCATTCTCGATAAAAATCTCCCCCGTGTGCCGGCCGCCGATCACAACTCCCGCAAGATAAACTCCCGGCACGTTGCTTTCGTGAGTGTTCGGGTCGAACACAGGCCTCTTACTCTCTGGATCGAGCTTAACGCCCATACCTTCCATAAACGAGAAATCCGGATGATATCCCGTCAACGCGAATACTTGCTTCGCCGGAATTCTTTTTGTTTGCGCATGATTCTCCACGACCACTTCATCTTTCGTGATTCCCTCAACGCGTGTGTTCAGCAAAGCCTTAATCTGGCCCGCCTTGATGCGGTTTTCGATGTCCGGCCGCACCCAGTACTTGATGGTTGCGCCTAATTCCTTTCCCCGGTGCACCAGCGTCACCCGCGCCCCATTTCTGTATAAATCCAACGCCGCCTCGGCCGCCGAGTTTTTTCCTCCAATCACCACCACATCCTGTTTCCAAAACGGATGCGGCTCGGTGTAGTAATGCGAAACGTGCGCTAGGTCCTCGCCGGGAACACCCAGCAGGTTCGGCAAGTCATAGTAGCCTGTTGCCAAGGCAATTTTCTTGCCCCGGTACCTCTTCTCTTCACCCTCCTCAGTTCTCGTTACCACTGTGAAGTTCCCGTCGTTTCCATCCACGTGGATCACGCGCTCATACAGCCGCAGATCCAATTCATAATACTCCGCAGCCTTGCGGTAATACTTCAGCGCCTCCCCGCGCGTGGGCTTCTCCGCCGCGCTCACTAACGGAAGATTGCCGATCTCCAGCAGCTCCGGCGTGGTGAAGAACACCATGTTCACCGGGTAGTGGTAAAGCGAATTACAGATGCAGGCTTTGTCGATCACCAGCGGCTGCATGCCCGCGCGCTTCGCTTCGATGGCCGTCGCGAGGCCGGTCGGTCCCGCCCCGATACAAATAATTTCGTAAGTTTTCATGAGAATCTGAGTTTGCCGCGAGGCGGGAAGAATTGCAATTGCGTGGAATTACTGCTTTTGCGGCGAGTCCAGAATTTCCTGAAGCTCAGTCCGGAACAGCTCGAGTTCGCGCACTTTCTCCGGCGTGGCTTCCACCTCTTTCTTTTTCCAGGCAAACACTTCGCCAGTGCCGCGTTTCAGTTTTACGCTGAAGTTCCCGTCAACCAGATAGGACGCCGGCGCCAGCAGTTTCAACCCTCCGTTCGGCACCGGCGAGAGCGCAGCCACGCAGTTCCCTTTCAGCATGCACAACGCGCTCTCGTACGGAGGAATCGCAATAGGACGAAAGCCTGCCTCAAAAAGGCCTTCCATTACCTGCATTTGCCGTGGAGACAGTTCAACCATTCGAATGCACCACCGTCTGGGAATCTAGCGGGTCAGCAAGAGCAACCTGCAAATTATGCTGCAGTGGTGTCCGCTTCTGAAGTGCCCTCTTCAAGCTGCGCAAGGATTTCCCGGAGGGTCGAAATTAATTCGTCGCGGGAGACATGGCTTTTCTTGAACTGAATCCGGAACTTGAACGTTTCGCTCGGCGGCTCAAATTGAAAAATAAACGGACGCGGCCGTTGCGGACCGGCCTGTTCCTGGCGCCGTTCGCGCCGGGCTTCATCGCGCGTCAGCCCTCCCTGCAGGATGCGGTGAAACATCTCAATCATTTTCTTTTCGTTCGGCTGGCGCGCAATCTGCAGCAGCAGCGACTTGGAATTGATTCCGTGATCGATGCACCGTTTGCGCAGCAGCTCTGGGATGTTCCGCAGCGAAAGCGTTTCGGTTACGGACGACCGCGCTCGCCCAATTTTCTTTGCGATGTCTTCGTGCGTGTATTCGAATTGCGCGCTCAACCGGTGCAACCCGTCCGCTTCTTCAAACGGCGTCAAGTCTTTGCGCTGGATGTTTTCAATCAGCCCCAGCTCCAAGGTCTCCGCATCGTCCGCCATCTTCTCGATGCACGGCACTTCGCGCAGACCAGCGGCGCGCGCTGCGTGGTAGCGTCGCTCGCCCGAGATGATGTAATAGCAATCCTCGCGCGGCACGTACCGCACCAGCAACGGCTCCAGCACGCCTTTCTCGCGTACCGACTCCGTCAGTTCGCGCAAATCTCCCAGTGCCTTGCGCGGCTGCTCCGGGTTCGGACGAACCTGGTCCAGCCGGATCATCCGTCCAACCGCCGCCCCGCTATAGCTTGTCAGTGACTCTACATAGTGCGCGTCATGCCGCATCTTCAGCGTGACGGGTAACCCGATCCTCTTCGACACGTTGGATAACCTCCCCCGCGAGCTTCTTGTACTCGACCGCCCCGGGTGATTTCGGTGCAAATGTAAAAATCGTTTCCTTATACGCTGGGCTTTCTTCCAGCCTCACGTTCTTGGTGATCTTCGTCCTAAAGAGTACTTCCCCAAACACGCTGCGAATCTGCCCGTGCGTGTCTTTGGAAATATTCGTCCGCTTGTCGTACAGCGTGATCACCACGCCGAGCACTTTCAGCCCGGGGTTCGGCCGCGCGCGAATGCGCTCGTACGTTTCCAGAAGATCGTCCGTTCCTTCGATCGCAAAATAAGCCGCTTGAATCGGCACCAGCAAATGTGTTGCCGCCACTAGCGCATTAACCGTCAGGATTCCGAGAGACGGAGGTGTGTCCACAACCACATACTCGTAATCCTTTTGCACCGGCGCCAGCGCATCTTTCAACCGGAAAGGCGCGTCGAATTGTCCTGCGAGCACTTGCTCCAGCTTCGCCAAAGCTAGCCGTCCCGGCGCCAGGAACAACAACGGATCTTTGCTAGGCTTAATGACCGAGGGCATTCCCACGCGGTTGTCGCTGAGCACTTCAAACATCGAACTGGAAATTTCCCCGGAATCGTAAAACGCGATGGTGGAATTTGCTTGAGGATCTAAATCGATGAGGAGTGTTTTTTTGCCGCGAGTCGCGAGTGCCGCCGCCAAGTTGATTGCTGTCGTTGTCTTGCCTACGCCACCCTTTTGATTCGCAATCGTGATGATGGCAGTCATCTCATTCTGCCTCCGCCTACTTGCTCCCGGCAGAGGGCTTGCCCTCGCCGACAGCAAAGGGCGCGCGCACAAGCACGCCGCGATCTGGCAACTGGGTTCCTATATATGGGTGCCGCCTCCTGAAAACCCCCAAGGCCTAGGTTAACTCTACGTGCGCAGCCTGTTTGTTTGCAAGGAAAAAAGTGCAGAATTCGACGATTTTCTGCGAGTGTGGAAAATTCCGAGTCCCAAATGAGACCGGGGCTGGCGCCCCCACCTTACTTCCCATCCCGAAGTCGCGACCCTAGAAGTCGAGGCCCCAGAAATCCTCCATCGGATCTTGCAGTTCGATTCCAAGCTCCCACCCCGCCGGCCCCTCGTGCCCCCGCCAAATCAAATACCCATCGCCCGCATTCTGGTTGACCAGGTTGATCACCCTCACTTTTTGCCCTACCGCAAACGCGTGCGGCACCACCGCCAAGCAGCCCTTCGCGCTGATATCCTTCGTAAATCCTTCCGCTCGCACCGCTTGTCCATTTTCGGAACATTCGATGGCCACGCGGACGCGCGAATTGAGCCGGCTTACGCCCCGGATTTCCTTCCCCGTTTGTTCGAACTTCACATTCCCTTGCAACGGCACACGGCACTCCCCACCGAAGGATTCGATCAGCTGTCTTGGCTTTCTCCTCAGTTCGGCTGCTCGTTGAGACTTCGCCGGGGAACGCCAAACGCTTACCAGCTTCAGCGTAGGGGTGTGCTGCACACAGGTCAATGGAACTTCATGCCCAGTACACCCGCAAGTTACCCCCGGGGCTACGGTTTCTTCGCTTCGTTGTCGCTAAGTCTTGATCATTCCTCCGCTGTTTGCTCCTTTTCGCGGCCCCGCTTACACTCTCTTGGCCCGCAGCGCGCACATGATCAGCCTCCAGGCACTTCGTCACGAACTTCGTCCCACCATTCGGCTCGCATTGCCATTGGTTCTCGCCGAAATCGGCTGGATGAGCATGGGCATCGTGGACACCGTCATGGTCGGCCATCTTCAGGACAGCGCTCGCGCCATCGGCTCCGTCAGCATCAGCTCCAACCTGTTCAACGTTCTGGCATTTTTCGGTGGCGGCCTTCTGATCGGGCTTGACACCCTCGTCGCGCAAGCCTTTGGCGCCGACCGTCGCGAGGATTGTCATCGCTCTCTGGTCAACAGCATCTACCTCAGCATTGTGATGACGCCGTTCCTCATGGTTCCTGTCTGGTTCTTCGATCCTCTCCTCCGTCACCTTCACATCGAACCACAAGTCGCCGCTCTCGCCGTCCCCTACATGAAAGCCCTCGCCTTCGGCCTCTTCCCTCTTCTGCTCTATTTCGCCGTTCGCCG
>Ga0075436_100001364_pt1 | contig 16615 bp, 17 predicted proteins | sample RhiMethybrSRZTD5_FD_75303 | JGI IMG/M metagenome (GOLD analysis project Ga0075436, IMG submission 75303) | Populus rhizosphere microbial communities from Tennessee, USA - Rhizosphere MetaG P. TD hybrid SRZTD5 | ecosystem: Host-associated > Plants > Roots > Rhizosphere > Soil | place: USA...
GTCGGTCACGGTGTCGGTCGGGCAGGTCGGACCAAAAAAATTCGCCGTCGCGGCTGGCCTTTCGTCCCCCGACCGAAAGAGCTTTCGAGTTGCCTCTACAGCTCCTCCGCCCGGCTTCGACCTACTCGGCTGCCCTCGACGGCGCAGTGGTCAAGGTACGGCACCGCGCCACCGGTTGCAACCCGAAACTTCACGCAGTTTGCGATGTTCCGGGGGCTGGTGCGGGTGGGTGTGCCCGGCACCTCGCGGCACCGGGCACCCGCTCATTCCCCCCGAGGTCCGCCCGCCCCGGACCAAAAGGATTCGCCGTCGTGGCTGGCCTTTCGTCCCCCGGCCGAAAGAGCTTTCGAGTCGCCTCTACAGCTCCTCCGTCCGGCTTCGACCTACTCGGCTGCCCGCGACGGCGCAGTGGTCAAGCTACGGCACGGCGCAACGCTCTGCAACCCCAAAGTTCACGCACTTTGCGGAGTTGAGGCGGCGACTTTCGCGGGCGCTAGCATTGCCGCCCATGCGCGTGTTCATCGTGAGCGACATGGAGGGCGTCGCCGGCATCACGAACTGGAGCGGAGTCGGCGCGGGCGACCCGCTCTACGAGGAGGGCCGCACCCTCTACACGGAGGAGATCAACGCGGCCGTCCGCGGCGCCCGGGCCGCCGGGGCGACCGAGGTCGTCGTCATGGACTGCCACGGCGCCGGCGGCGAGCTGTCGTTCAACTCGCTTCGGCCCGACCTGCTCGACGACGGCTGCGAGTTCGTCGTCCAGCGCGAGTGGACCGAGTACACGGGCGCGCTCGAGGACGGCTGCGACGCCGCGCTCTTCGTCGGCATGCACGCGATGGCCGGCACCGCCGACGCCCAGATGAGCCACACCGTCTCCGGCACCCAGTGGCACGGCCTCTACTTCAACGGCCGCGAGACGGGGGAGACCGGCATCAACGCGGCGCTGTGCGGCACGTGGGGCTGCCCGGTGCTGCTCGTCACGGGCGACCAGGCCGTTTGCCGGGAGGGCAAGGAGCTGCTCGGCGACGGCCTCGAGACCGTCCAGGTGAAGACGGCGCTCGGCCGGTTCAGCGCCCGCCACAAGACGCCCAACGTGGCCCGCGCGATGATCGAGGAGGGCGCGAAGCGCGCGCTCGGGAACCTCAAGGCCGTCGCGCCGTACGACCCGGGCCGGCCGTGCGAGATCCGGGTCGAGTTCGCGAGCCCCGACCACGCCGAGCAGTTCCGCCACCACCCCGCCGTCGAGATCGCCGACCCGCGCACGATCGTCAGCACGGGCCCCGACTGGTGGTCGGCCTGGCGCCAGTTCTACTTCTCGTTCCGGTGGCCGGACTGATGCCGCGCGAGTATCCGACCATTCTCGACCTGATCGGCGGCACGCCGCTCGTGCGCCTGCAGCGGGTGGCCCGCGACGTCGAGCCGACGGTGGTCGCGAAGCTCGAGTGGATGAACCCCGGCGGGTCGGTCAAGGACCGGATCGGCCTGCGCATGATCGACGCGGCCGAGCGCGAGGGGGTCCTGAAGCCCGGCGGGACGATCGTCGAGCCGACCTCCGGCAACACCGGCGTCGGCCTCGCGATGGTCGCCGCCCTGCGCGGCTACCGGATGATCTTCGTCATGCCGGACAAGATGAGCCAGGAGAAGATCTCGCTCCTGCGCGCGTTCGGCGCCGAGGTGATCGTGTGCCCGACCGCCGTCGACGCCGACTCGCCCGAGAGCTACTACTCGGTGTCCGACCGCCTGGCCGAGGAGATCCCGGGCGCGTTCAAGCCGAACCAGTACGCGAACGCCGCGAACCCCAGGGCCCACTACGACACGACCGGCCCGGAGATCTGGGAGCAGACCGGCGGCGAGCTCGACGCGCTCGTGATCTCCGTCGGCACCGGCGGCACGATCTCCGGCTCGGCCCGCTACCTGAAGGAGCGAAAGCCCGACCTGCTGGTCGTCGGCGCCGACCCGGAGGGCTCGATCTACTCGTCCGAGACGATGCACCCGTACCTGGTCGAGGGCATCGGCGAGGACTTCTGGCCCGAGACCTTCGACCCGACGCTGGTCGACGAGTACGTCACCGTGTCCGACCGCGACTCGTTCCTGACCGCCCGCCGGATGGCCCGCGAGGAGGGCATGCTCGTCGGCGGATCGGGCGGCACCGCCGTGCACGCGGCGCTCGAGATCGCCGGCCGGTTCGGCCGCGACGCCACCATCGTGACGCTCATCCCCGACGGCGGCCGCGCCTACCTGAGCAAGTTCTTGAACGACAACTACATGCTCGAGTACGGCTTCCTGGAGCGGGCGACGCCGGTGCCGACCGTCGAGCAGGTGGTGGTGGCCAAACACGGCACGGAGATGCCGGAGCTGGTCACGATCGAGGCCCACCACAAGGTCGGCGAGGCGATCGAGCTGATGCAGCGCTACTCGATCTCGCAGCTGCCCGTGGTGCGGACGCAGCCCCCCGAGTCGCTGGCCGACGTGGTCGGCGCGCTGCAGGACCGCGGCCTGCTCGACCGCGTCTTCAAGAACCCGGACGCGCTGCAGGACAGCGTCGCCGAGGCGATGGGGCCGCCGCTCGCGGCCGTCGAGGACGGCGACTCGCTCGACCGCGTGTTCGCCGATCTGACCGCCGGCAGCCCCGCGGTCGTCGTCGTGCGCGACGGCCGGCCGGCCGGCATGCTGACCCGCTCCGACCTGCTCGAGTTCCTGGCGCACCGGCGCGACGGCGCGTGACGCCGCTCGCCGCGGCGGCCCTGCGCCGGCACGTGGTCGCCGCGCAGGGCTATGCGACGCGCCCGCGCCGCGGCAAGGCCGCCGACGTCGAGGCCACGATCGCGCGGCTCTCGTGCGTCCAGCTCGACTCGATCTCGACCGTCGCCCGCAGCCACCGGCTGACGCTGCTCTCGCGCGTCGGTACCTACCCGGCCGGCACCGTGTCGAGCCTCATGCGCGGCGGCCGCCTGTTCGAGTACTGGGCGCACGAGGCGTGTCTGCTCCCGATCGAGCACTGGCCGCTGATGCGCAGCTTCATGCGCGACCGCACTCATCCGTGGTGGGGGCCGATCATCGAGCGCGACCCGGCGCTGGCCGACCACGTGATGGGCGCGATCCGGGAGCGGGGCCCGCTCGGCTCGCGCGACTTCGAGGGCGAGCGCTCGGGCGGCATGTGGAACCTGAAGCCCGCAAAGCGGATGCTCGAGGCGCTCTGGAGCGCCGGCGACCTGGTGATCGCCGGCCGCGACGGGTTCCAGCGCATGTACGACCTACCCGAGCGGGTGATCCCTGACGCCCTGCTCGGGGCACCTGTCCCTGACGACGACGAGGTGCTGCGGCGGCTGGTCGTGCTGGCCGTCCGGGCCCGCGGCGCGCTCACCGAGGCGGGCGTCGTCGAGCACTGGCGCCTGAAGGGCGGGACGGCCCGGATCCGCCAGCCCGTCGCCGATGTCATCGCCTCCGGCGAGCTCGTCCGGGCGGACGTGTCCGACGGCGGCGCGCCGGTGCTGCTGGCCGCGGACGCCGATCCCGCCGCGGCCGATCCGGCCGGGGCCGTCCTGCTCTCGCCCTTCGACAACCTGCTCTGGGACCGCCCCTTCGCCGAGCGGGTGCTCGGCTTCAAGCATCTGATCGAGGTCTACAAGCCGGCTCCGGAGCGGCGCTACGGCTACTACGTCCTGCCCGTGCTCGCCAGGGACCGCATCGTCGGCCGGGCGGACATCAAGGCCGACCGGGCGGCCGGCACGCTCACTGCGAAGGCGTGGCATCCGGAGGGCCGCTTCCGCAGCACCGAGCCGCTCGAGCGGGCGCTTGCGCGGTTGGCCCGCCAGCTCGGCCTCACGCCCGTCGCCACCTAGCCCTCTAGACTCGCGGCATGGACTTCGAGACCCGCGCCATCCACACCGGCCAGGAGCCCGACCCGCGCACGGGCGCCGTGGCCGTCCCGATCTACCAGACCTCGACGTACGCCCAGCAGGCGGTCGGCGAGTACGAGTACGACTACTCGCGCACGCGAAACCCCACGCGCGACGCACTGGAGGAGTGCCTGGCGTCCCTCGAGGGGGCGGCGCACGGCCTCGCCTTCGCATCGGGCATGGCGGCCGCGACGACGGTGATGCACCTGATCGACCCGGCCAAGCGGGTGGTCTCGGTCAACGACGTCTACGGCGGCACGTACCGGCTCTTCTCCAAGGTGTACGAACCGAAGGGCTACCGCTTCACCTACCTGTCCGCCGAGCAGTGCAACACCGAGCTTGCCGACCACCTCGGCGACGACACCGGCCTCGTCTGGCTGGAGACGCCGACGAACCCGCTCCTGAACGTGGTCGACCTGCGCGCGGCCGCCGCTGCCGCCCACGCCGCCGGCGCGATCGTCGTCGTCGACAACACGTTCGCGTCGCCCTACCTGCAGCGGCCGATCGAGCACGGCGCAGACATCGTCGTCCACTCGACGACCAAGTACCTCGGCGGGCACTCCGACCTCATCGGCGGCTTCGCCGCGACCGACGACGACGGTCTGGCAGATCGGCTCGCCTTCCTGCAGAACTCGCTCGGGGGCGTCCCGGGCCCGCTGGACGCGTGGCTCGTGCTGCGCGGCGCAAAGACGCTCGGCGTGCGCATGCGGGCGCACTGCGAGAACGCCGCCCGCGTGGTCGAGTTCCTGCAGGGGCACCCGGGCGTCGAGACGGTGCTCTACCCGGGCCTCCCCGATCACCCCGGCCACGGCATCGCCGCCCGCCAGATGGACGGCTTCGGCGGCATGGTCTCGTTCCTGGCGCCGTCGGAGGACGAGGCGGTCGCGCTCGTCGCCCGCACCCGGATCTGGACGCTGGCCGAGAGCCTCGGCGGCGTCGAGAGCCTGATCGAGCACCCCGGCCGCATGACCCACGCCTCGACGGCGGACTCGGCCTTCGCGACGCCGGGCACCCTGGTGCGGCTCTCCGTCGGGATCGAGTCGGCGGCCGACCTGATCGCCGACCTCGACCAGGCCCTGCGCGGCTCGTGACCGGGCGCAGCGTGCGTCGCCGTCTCGCCCGGCTTCATGCGCCTCGAGCGCATGGATCTCTCCGCCGCGGTGGCCGACCGCACGGAGTCGGCCGAGTTCCCCGGCCGCGGTATCGCCGCGCTGGCCGCCGATCCGGAGGTGCTCGTCCGCTCGGGTCAGGTGCTGACGACACCGGAGCTCGCCCGCGAGTACGGCTTCACCGACGTGGACGGCCGCGCGCAATCCCCGTTCTGGGACGAGCACTGGGCCCCCGCCAAACGGGGTCAGACCCCTTCCGGCGGGTCCCCGGGGATCAGTGAGTAGATGTACGCGTCGGCGCGGCGGCCGCCGTCGCCGAGGTCGAGGTGATCCCGCAGCAGGCCCTCGCGGCGGAAGCTCGACCGCTCGAGCACGCGCAGCGAGGCCCGGTTGCCCGGCTCGACGAGTGCCTCGATCCGCCGCAGCCCGGCGTCGGCCATCGCCCAGCGCGTGAGCATGCGGACCGCGGCGGTCGCCAGGCCGCGGCGGCGGGCGCGGGCGAGCACCCAGTAGCCGACGCCGGCCGTGCCCGCCTGGACCTCGAACGCGAGCCGGCCGTCCGGCGGCCCGCCGATCGGGGCCACACCCGGGCGGGCGCGGGCGTTCAGCGAGATGCACCCGAGCGCCTCGCCGGAGGAGGCGTCCGCGATGGCGAGCGAGAGGCCGGCGCCGTCGGCCTGGCGCTCGAGCTGCGCCTCGATCCAGGCGAGCGCGCTGTCGCGATCGACACCCTTCCCCTCGGCGGCGCAGGCCACGTCGGCGGGCGTCCACCGGCGCAGGACGACGTCGCCGCCGGTGAGGTCGGGCTCGGGGTAGGGGATCGCCGTCAGGCCGCCAGGTGCTCGTCCGCCTGGGCCTGCTGCTCCTCCTCCTCGACGCGGCGGATCTCCGCCTCGACGGCGCGGCGGCTCACGCCGAACATCGACGCCGTCACGAGGACGAGAACGATGCCGGCGACTGCGGCGATCACGATGAGGTACGGCTCGGTCACGGGTCTCGCCTGCCCTTCGCCCTCGCCCGCGAAACACCTTCACGGTAGGTTCCAGCCATGGCTCCGGCGTTCACGCTTCCGAGCACCACGGGCGCACCGGTGGCGCTGGCCGACTTGCTCGCGGCCGGCCCGGCCGTCGTCGTGTTCGTCACCGACGACTGCCCCACGTGCGAGCTCGCGTTGCGGCGGCTCGCGGCCGCCGACGCCGCCGTGACCGTCGTCTGCGAGGCCCCGCCGGCGGCCGCCTCCCGCCTCTCCGCGCGGACGGGGTTTCGCGGGCGAATGCTGTCCGAGCCCGCGCCGTACGACACGTCGCGGGCCTACGGGCTCGAGGCCGTGCCGACGACGGTGGCGATCGCCCCGGACGGTGAGATGACCGAGACGGTGGTGGGCTGGGACGCGGCGGCGCTCTCGGCGATCGTCGGCCTCGATCTTGGTTCCGAGCCGCCCGCCCGCAAGCCCGGATGCGCGGCGAAGTCGACCTACGACCCCGCCCAGCTCGCCGCCGACGCCGACACCGGCGGCGACGACCCGGAGGCGATGTTCGAGCTCGGCTGGACCGACGGCCTGCCGACGGTCGCGCCGACGCCCGAGCGGGTCGCCGCGATGCTGGCCGGGCGCGACCCGTCCGTCTCGCTGGGTCCGGTCCCGCCGGGGATGGGCGAGGCGACGCTCGAGCGGGTGGCTGCCTGCGCCGTCCTGGCCGGCTGCCGGCCCGAGCACTTCGCCGTCGTCGAGGCGGCCGCGCGGGCGATGCTCGTGCCCGGATTCAACCTGCACGGCCAGGCGGTGACGACCCAGCCCGCCGGTCAGATCGCCGTCGTCAACGGGCCGGCGCGGGCCGCCGCCGGGCTGAACGCGGGGATGGGCGCGCTCGGACCGGGGACACGCGCGAACGCCACCATCGGCCGGGCGCTGCGGCTCGTCGTCGCCCTCACCGGCGAGGGCATGCCGGGCCGGCTCGACCGCTCTACGCTCGGCCAGGCGGGCAAGGTCGGCACCTGCATCGCCGAGGACGAGGAGCGCAGCCCATGGCCGCCGCTCCACGTCGAGCGCGGGCTGGCCGCGGGGACGTCGGCGGTCACGCTGGTCGCGGGCGACGCGCCGCTCTCGATCTCCGAGCACCGCAGCCGCACGCCGCAGGAGCTGGCTGCGGCGCTGGGCTGGGGCGCGGCGACGCTGTGGAGCCCGAACTGGTGGCCGATCGGCGCGGCGACGCTCTTCGTCATCTGCCCCGAGCACGCCGACACGCTGGCGGCCGGCGGATGGAGCAAGGCGGACGTCCGCCGGGCGATCTGGGAGGCGGTGCAGCGACCCGCCGGCGAGCTCCGCCACGGCGAGTTCACGAATCGGGTCGGCGCCGCGGCCGACGAGGAGCTCGTCCCCAAGTGGGACTCGCCCGACGACATCCTGCTGGTCGTCGCCGGCGGCGAGGCCGGCCGCTTCTCGGCGGTCTTCGGCCCGTGCGTCGGCATGGACTGGTCACCCGTCACCCAGGAGGTGCGATGCGATACGTGAGCCCCTACGACCCCGCCGCCCGCACGCCGGTCGCTGCCGCCCCGCGGCCCGAATCTGTCACGGGCCGCACGGTGGCGCTGCTGGACATCTCGAAGAACCGCGGTGCGGAATTCCTCAACCGGATCGAGCACCGTCTGCGCGAGCGCGGCGCCGAGGTGGAGCGGTACGCGAAGCCGCTCTTCTCCCGGCCCGCCTTGGGCGAGCTGATCGAGCGGATCGCCGCCCGGGCCGACCTCGCCGTCGAGGGGCTCGCCGATTGAGGGTCGTGCGTGTCGTGCAGTGTGCACGACCTGGTGCGGCTGGAGCGGCTGGGCGTCGCCACCGCCGGCGTGGGCACGGAGCCGTTCGCCGACGAGGCGCTCGAGCAGGCGGCGCTGCTCGGCATGCCCGGCTACCGGATGGTGTGGGTGCCCCACCCGGTGCAGCTCCTGACCGCCGCACAGCTGGACGCGCGGGCGGACGCCGCGATGGAGCCGATCCTGCGGCGGTTGCTGGCAGATAGTTCGACTGCTAATATTTCGTGATCGAATGAATATCCAGGCCCAGACGCTCCCGCCCGACCACGACTCCCCCCGCCATGCGGTGTTGCGCGACGTGCGCCGGCTGAACCGGCTGGCACAGGCCCGCGCCGACCGCATCGCCCGCCGCCACGGCATGACCATGCAGCAGTGGGAGCTCCTGCGGCGGCTGCGCTGCTGCTCCGGCCCCGCGGACCAGCGCGAGCTGTGCTGCGCGTTCGGCGTGACGCCGCCCACTCTGACCGCCCTGATCGACTCGGCGGAGGACCGCGGCTGGATCCGTCGCATCCCGCACCCCGACGACCGCCGCCGCCGCCGCATCGAGCTCACCGCCGCCGGCGCCGAGACGATCGCGGCCCTGCCGCACCTGGGCCGCGAGGTCGACGAGGCGATGACCGACGGCTTCTCCGAGCGCGAGCTCGACCGGCTGGCGGTGCTGCTGCGGCGGGCCGCCGAGAACCTGCGCGAGGCGGCCTCGTGAGCGGGGGGAACGGCCGCCGCATCGTCCGGCTCTTCCGGCCGTACCGGCTGCGGCTTTCCTGGCTGCTGACGATGATCCTGTTCTCGGCCGCGCTCGGCGTCGTGCCGCCGTTCCTGCTGCGCGACCTGCTGAACAACGTCCTGCCGAAGGGCCAGAACCTCGACACCCACCTGCTGGCAGTGCTCGTCGCCGGCATGGTCGCGATCCCGATCGTCACCCAGGCGATCGGCGTCGCCCAGACCTGGCAGTCGAACCTGGTCGGCCAGCAGGTCATGCACGACCTGCGCGCCGCCGTCTACCGCCACCTGCAGCGGCTGTCGCTGGCCTTCTTCACGCGCACGCGCACGGGCGAGGTGCAGTCGCGGATCGCGAACGACATCGGCGGCGTCCAGACCGTCGTCACGACCACGGCCACCTCGGTCGTGTCGAACGTGACCACCGTCGCCACCACCTCGGTGGCGATGGTGCTGCTCGACTGGCGCCTCGCGATCGCCGCCTTCGCGCTGCTGCCGGTGTTCGTGCTCATGACCCGCCGGATCGGCCAGAAGCGGCGCGCGCTCACCTCGACCATGCAGGGCACGCTCGCGGACATCTCGACGCTGGTCGAGGAGTCGCTCTCGGTCTCCGGCGTGCTGCTCGCGAAGACGATGGGCCAGACCGACGAGCTCACCGACCGCTTCGTGGCCGAGAGCCGGCTGCTGGCCGACCTCGAGCAGCGCTCGCGGATGGCCGGGCGGTGGGTGATGGGGTCGATCCAGGCCACGTTCGCCGTCATGCCGGCGCTGATGTACGGCGTCGCCGGCTACCTGCTCTCGACCGGCGGGCCGGCGATCTCGATCGGCACCCTGGTCGCCTTTACGACCCTGCAGACGCGGCTCTTCTTCCCGGTCTCGTCGCTGCTGTCGGTGCAGACCGACGTGCAGTCGTCGCTCGCGCTCTTCGACCGCGTGTTCGAGTACCTCGACCTGCCGGTCGACATCGACGAGCGGCCCGACGCGATCGCGCTCGACCGGGCCCAGGTGCGCGGGCGGGTCGAGCTCGACGACGTCAGCTTCGGCTACGACCCCGACGCCGCGCCGATCCTGGAGGGCATCTCGTTCGTCGCCGAGCCGGGCAGCAAGGTGGCCGTCGTCGGCGAGACCGGCTCGGGCAAGACGACGCTCGGTTACCTCGTGGCGCGCCTGTACGACGTCGGCTCGGGATCGGTGCGGATCGAGGGCACCGACGTCCGCGACCTGACGTTCGACTCGCTGCGCAGCATCGTCGGCGTCGTCTCGCAGGAGACCTACCTGTTCCACGGCACGGTGCGCGAGAACCTGGCCTTCGCCCGCCCCGGCGCGACCGACGCGGAGATCGAGGCCGCCGCTCGCGCCGCCCAGATCGACGAGCACCTGCGCTCGCTGCCCGAGGGCTACGACACCGTCGTCGGCGAGCGCGGCTACCGCTTCTCCGGCGGCGAGAAGCAGCGGCTGGCGATCGCCCGCGCGGTGCTGCGCGATCCGCCCGTGCTCGTGCTCGACGAGGCCACGAGCTCGCTCGACGTCGAGACCGAGCGGCTGGTGCAGGACGCGCTCGACGACCTCAGCGAGGGCCGCACGAGCATCGTCATCGCCCACCGCCTCTCGACCGTGCGCGACGCCGACCTGATCCTCGTGCTCGATCATGGCCGCATCGTCGAGCGGGGGACGCACGCCGAGCTGGTGGCGCTGGGCGGCCGCTACGCGGCGCTGGTCGAGCGCGACGCGGTCATCGCGTAGGCCGGCCGCGCGGCGGGGCTGAGCATGATCGCCGCCGCCAGGGCGCCGAGGGCGATGCAGCCGCCCCACAGCAGGTCCGGGCTCGCGGCGTAGGTCGCCGTCCCGGCGGCCGGGCCGACGATCAGGGCGAGGCTGAACGCCATCCCGAACGCGCCCGCGTAGCGCCCGCGCATGTGCGGCGGCGAGATGTCGGCCACGTAGGCCGACGCGACCGGCGCCGACACGATCTCGCCGAGCGTCCACACCACCACCGTCGCCGCGAGCGCCGGCGCCGAGGTCGCGAGCGCGGTGGCGCCGAAGCCGATGCCCGTGAGCATGCAGCCGGTCGCGATCACCCGCCGCGCCGGGAAGCGCCGGGTGAGCGTCGTCAGCGGCAGCTCCATCACGATGACGACAGCGCCGTTCAGCGAGATGAGCAGGCCGTAGACGGTGGTCGAGTGGCCGTCGGCCACGACCTGCAGCGGCAGGGCCGCCTCCTGCTGGAAGTAGATCGCGCCGACGGCGAAGGTGGCGGCGAGCAGCGCCAGGAAGGCGCGGTCGGCGAGGATCGTGCGCACGACCCCGAGCGCCTCGGCCGGCGCCGCGTGCGCGACCTCGGGGCGGTCGGGGAGGACGGCGATGGCGAGCGTCCCGAAGGCCGCCGACGTGGCCGCGTCGCCGGCGAATATGGCGAAGAAGGAGCGCTCGGCGACGAGCCCGGCCACGGCGGGTCCGGCGGCGAAGCCAAGGTTGATCGCGAGCCGGTACGCCGCGAAGGCGGTCACCCGCCGCCCCTGCGGCACGAGGTCGGCGAGCAGCGCGCTCGACGCCGGCCGGTACGACTCCGCCGCGAGGCCGGCCAGCGCCGTCAGCGGGACGATCTCCGCCAGCCCGCCGGCCTGCGACAGCGCCAGCATGATGACCGACGAGGAGTACATGGAGAGCGCGATCGTGCCGCGCCGGCCGACGTGGTCGGCCAGGACGCCGCCGGCCGCGGCGGCCGAGGCGCTGCCGATGCCGTACGCCGAGAGCGCGAGCCCGGCCTGGGCGACGCTGTAGCCGCGGTGCGTGAGGTAGAGCGCCAGGAACGGGAGCACGAAGCTCCCGAACCGGTTCACGAACGAGCCCGCGAGCAGGAACCACACCGGCCGCGGCAGCGCCCGCAGGTCGGCGCGTAGCCCCGATGTGCCCGGATCCGTCATGGTCCGCGATGCTATGGGAGTGCCCGCCCTCTACCGGTACGGTCGCGATCCGAGCCAGGTCGCCGACCTCCACCTGCCCGAGGGCGAGGGGCCGTGGCCGGTCGCGGTCGTCATCCACGGCGGCTACTGGCGCGAGCGCTACGACCGCTCGCTGATGGACGCCGTGTGCGTCGACCTGACGGGGCGCGGGTGGGCGGCCTGGAACCTGGAGTACCGCCGCATCGGCGGCGGCCGCGGCGGCTGGCCGCAGACGTTCGACGATGTCGCCGCGGGCATCGACCACCTGGCGGAGCTGCACGACGGAGCGTCCATCCCAGTTGACATTCGACGTGTTGTGTCGATTGGGCACTCGGCCGGCGGCCACCTCGCGCTCTGGGCTGCCACCCGCGACCGGCCCCGCGTGCCGGTGACCGCCGCCGTCGGCCAGGCGGCGGTGAGCGACCTCGCCCGCGCCTCGCGGCTTCGCCTCAGCAACGGCGCGGCGGACGAGCTGATGGGCGGCCCGCCCGACCGGGTGCCGGAGCGCTACGCCGCCGGTTCGCCGAGCGAGCGTCTGCCCCTGGGCGTGCCGACCCTGCTCGTGCACGGCGGCCGCGACGACACCGTGCCCGTCGAGCTCAGCCGCAACCTGCACGCGGCCGCCGTCGCCGCGGGCGACGACTGCGAGCTCGTCGTCCACGAGCGCGACGGCCACTTCGAGCACATCGATCCGGCGACGGCGGCGTGGGGTACGGTGACGCGGTGGACGGCGGCACTCTGACCCGGGCGCACGCGGCCGAGCTCGACCGGGCCGATCCGCTGGGCGGGTTCCGCGACCGGTTCGAGCATGGCGACGGCGATCGCATCTACGTCGACGGCAACTCGCTCGGCCGGCTCTCGCACGACGCCCGGGCCGCGCTCCAGGCGACCGTCGACGAGTGGGGCAGCCGGCTCGTCACCGGCTGGCACGACTGGGTCGACCTGGCCGAGCGCACCGGCGATGCGCTGGGCGCCGCCGCGCTCGGAGCCGGGGCCGGGCAGGCGCTCGCGTGCGACTCCACCACCGTCAACCTCTACAAGCTCGCCGGTGCCGCGCTCGCCGCCCGTGACGGTGCGATCGTCGTCCCCGCCGACGACTTCCCCACCGACCGCTACGTGCTGGAAGGCCTGGCGGCCGCGCACGGGCGCGAGCTGCGGCTGCTCGAGGGCGACCCGGTCGCCCCGCTCGGCCGGGACGCGGTCGCGGCGGCGGCCGAGGGCGCCGCGCTCGTCGTCCTCTCGCACGTGAACTACCGCTCCGGCGCGCTCGCCGACATGGCCGCGATCACGCCCGCCGTCCAGGCGGCCGGGGCACTCGTCCTGTGGGACCTGTGCCACTCGGCGGGTGCAGTCGACGTCAATCTCGACGCGGCCGGTGCCGACCTGGCGGTCGGCTGCACGTACAAGTACCTGAACGCCGGGCCGGGAGCGCCCGCGTTCCTCTACGTGGCCGAGCGCCACCAGGCGGCGCTGCGCTCGCCGATCCAGGGGTGGTTCTCCCAGGCCGACCAGTTCGCGATGGGGCCTCGGTACGAGCCGGTCGCCGGCGTCGGCCGCTTCCTGGCGGGGACGCCGCCCGTGATCGGGCTGGCCGCCGTGATTGCAGGGGCCGAGATGCTGGCCGAGGCCGGGATCGGCGCCGTCCGCGCAAAGGCGGCCGCGCTGACGACCCTCGTCGTCGACCTCCATGAGCAGCGCCTGGAACCCCTGGGATTCTCGCTGGGGACGCCGCGCGCGGCCGCCGACCGGGGCGCGCACGTGTCGCTGCGCCACCCGGATGCGTGGCGGATCTGCCGGGCGCTGATCGAGCACGCGAACGTCATCCCCGACTTCCGCCGGCCGGACAGCATCCGCTTCGGCCTGCCGCCGCTCTACACCCGCTATGTCGACGTGTGGGACGCGGTCGACCGGCTGGCGTCCCTGGTCGAGGACGGCGTCCACGAGCGGATGCCGGCCGAGGCGGCCCGGGTCACCTGACGTTTCGGCCGTGACCGAAGCGTCGCGGGTCTAAGCTGAGGTCATGCCCGGAGACGCAGACATCGCCGCCGTCGGGGCGCTCCTCGGGGACCGCGCGCGGACGCGGATCCTCGCCGCCCTGGGCGACGGCCGGGCATTGGCCGCAAGCCAGCTCGCGGTTGAGGCCGGAGTCGCCGCCTCGACCGCGAGCGAGCACCTCGCCCGCCTCGTGGACGGCGGGCTGCTCGCCTGCGAGCGCCACGGCCGCCACCGCTACTACCGCATCGCCGGCCCGGACGTGGCCGGCCTGCTCGAGGCCATGGCCCGACTGGCGCCGCCGGCGCCGGTCGCGTCCCTGCGCGAGGGCACGAAGGCGCACGCGCTGCGCGTCGCCCGCACCTGCTACGACCACCTGGCCGGCCAGGTCGGCACGGGCCTCATGGCGGCCATGATCGACGGTGGGCTGATCGTCGGCGGCGACGGCGTCTACCACCCCCGCGCCGCCCGGGACGACCGGCTCTCGGCATTCGGGCGCGACGTCGACTACGTGCTCACCGACCGCGGCGCCGGCGTGCTGGCGGGCCTCGGCGTCGACGTCGACGGCGCCGCCTCGTCCCGGCGGCCGTTCGTGCGCTACTGCGTCGACTGGAGCGAGCAGCGCCATCACCTGGCCGGCGCGCTCGGCGCCGCCGTCCACCACCGGTTCGTCGAGCTCGGCTGGATCCGGCGGCAGCCGCACGGCCGGGCCGTCTGGCTCGAGCCGGCCGGTGCCCGCGGCCTCGAGGACACGTTCGGGTTCGCGCCCGACGCCGCCTGGGTGCACCGCCCGGCCCGCGTTGCCTAACGGATCATCGCCCGATCCGGATGACGAAGATCGTGCGGGTTCGCCCTAGAGTCGGCGACCGGCCACCCCGGGAGAGGTTCGCATGAGCGACGAGAACTACTTTCACTGGCATGACGGCGTCGAGCTCGACGAGGAGTCGCAGACGTGGCGCGGCTACATCGAGGACAACGACTACACCCGCAAGGTCCTGACGACCGCGACGTTCGCGGACAAGGGCGAGGCGGTCGTCGCCGCCGGTGAGATGCTGAGGAAGGCGCGGAACGGCGAGCCGCCCGCGTAGGAGGAGCTAGGCCGCGTCGGCGAGGCCCCGGAGGATCCGCTCGATGTCCTCGGCCGGCACCGGCTTGCTGAAGAGGTAGCCCTGACCCAGCGGGCAGCCCTGCTCGAGCAGGAATGCGCGCTGCTCCTCGGTCTCGATGCCCTCGGCCAGCGGCTGCAGGCCGAGCCCGTCGGCCATTTTGATCATCGTCGAGACGAGCACGCGGGCGTGGTCGCCGGGCAGGTCGGCGACGAACGAGCGGTCGATCTTGAGCGTCGTCGCGGCCATCTGGGTGAGCCGGCCGAGCGACGACTCGCCGGTGCCAAAGTCGTCGATGGCGAGCCGCAGGCCGCGGCCGCGGATCTCGTTCAGCACCGGCTCGTTGCGCTGCGGTGCATTCATGAAGGCGGACTCCGTGATCTCGATCATCATCCGGTCGGGCTGCAGGCCGTACGACTCGATGGTCTCGACGATCTCGCTCATCGCCGTTGGCTCCCAGAACGTCGGTGGCAGGTTCACGGAGACGTACAGGTCGATGCCGGCGTCGCGCCAGGCCCGGTTCTGGCGGCAGGCCTCGGCGACGACCCACTTCGACATCGGCCCGATCAGCCCGGTGCGCTCGGCCAGCGGGATGAAGGAGCCCGGCATGACGAGGCGGTTGTCGTCGTGCCAGCGCACCAGCGCCTCGACGCCGACGATCGCGCCGGTCGCGAGGTCGACCAGCGGCTGGTAGTGGAGCACGAGCCGGCCGTCCTCGATCGCCCGCCGCAGCCGCCCGGTCATCGCCAGCTGCTCGAGCGCGTCGTCCGACGGACGGGTGTACCGGCGCTGGCCGTCGCGGCCGGCGGCCTTGGCCTGGAAGAGCGCGGCGTCGGCCCGCTTCAGGAGCTCGGCCGGGTCGGCGGCATCCTCGGGGTAGAGGCTGATGCCGACGCTGGCGGGGCAGTAGATCTCGGTGCCGGCGATCTCGGCCGGCGCGCGCAGCGCCGCCCGCGCCCGATCGGCCATCGCATCGGCGGCCAGGCCGGTGCCGCTGCCGTCGCGGCCGGGATCGAGGTCGGCCAGGAGGATCGCGAACTCGTCGCCGCCCAGGCGGGAGACCGCGCTCGCGTCCCCGACCGTCTCGACGAGCCGGCGGGCTGCCTCGACCACGAGCGCGTCCCCCGCGGCGTGGCCGAAGCTGTCGTTCACGAGCTTGAAGTCGTCCAGGTCGACCAGCAGCACCGCGGCGCCCCGCCCGGCGGTCTCCGCGCGGACGACGGCCTCGCGCACCCGTTGCTGGAACATGGCCCAGTTGGGCAGGCCGGTGAGCGGGTCGTGCTCGGCGACGTGGGCGAGCTGCTCCTCGGCGGTGCGGTGCGCGGTCATGTCGAGCAGATAGCCCTGGCGGCGCGCCCGGCCGGCGTCCTCGTCGTGCACGACGGCCGACTCGTCGAGCACCCAGACGATGCTTCCGTCGGGACGCACGATGCGATACTCGGTGGAGAGGGCGGCGCCGTCGGCGGCGGCCGCCGCCAGCTCGGCGAGCACGCGCTCGCGGTCGTCGGGGTGGACGATCTCGGCGAGCAGGGCCGGGGTGCCCGTCCACTCCGCGGGCGAGCGCCCCGTGATCGTCTCGGTCGCCGGGCTGCGATAGAGCGGGGTGCTCGCGTCGTCGAGGTCGTTCACATAGATCGCGAGCGGTAGCTGCTCGACGAGCGTGCGGTAGCGGGCCTCGGCGGCGCGCAGCCGCGCCTCGGAGTCGACCAGGGCCTGCTCGGCGTTCTTGCGGTCGGTGATGTCGTGGATGACGCCCTGGATCTCGAGCGGCGCCCCCTGCGCGTCGCGGACGACGATCGTGCGGTCGTGAAACCAGCGCTCGTTCCCGTCGGCGTCGAGGAGCCGATACTCGTCGCGGTACGGCGTCCCCGACGTCACGGCCTCGCGGTACGCCGCGGCGGCGCGGTCGCGGTCGTCCGGATGAACGCGCTCCGACCAGCCGTCCGTGCCGTCGTACCAGTGTTCCAGGGGCACGCCGGAGAGCGCTTCGAGCTGCGGGCTCACGTAGATCGGCTCTCCCGAGATGGCCCGGTCGACGTAGGTGA
>Ga0075436_100001367_pt1 | contig 16612 bp, 16 predicted proteins | sample RhiMethybrSRZTD5_FD_75303 | JGI IMG/M metagenome (GOLD analysis project Ga0075436, IMG submission 75303) | Populus rhizosphere microbial communities from Tennessee, USA - Rhizosphere MetaG P. TD hybrid SRZTD5 | ecosystem: Host-associated > Plants > Roots > Rhizosphere > Soil | place: USA...
CTTCTCGATCTTTAAAGATACGAAGCTGACCGAGAAGTTACGGATGCAATTGCGAGCTGAGGTCTTCAACATCTTCAACCATCCGAATTTCTCTAATCCGCTGCTGCCGAGCTTCGCCGCCGACATCACTTCATCGATCGATCCGGTGACGGGCCGCGGCACCGGCTTTCTGCCGATCACCGTCACACCCGACGTCGGCATCGGCAACCCCTTCCTCGGCGGTGGCGGCCCAAGAGACATTCAGTTGGCGGTGAAATTTATTTTTTAACTAAGCCATGAGAAACCAATTCCCTCTAAAACTACTCGCACTGGGTGCGTTCTTGGTGGCCTGCGCGACAGCAGCGGCCCAACAAAAGCCTTGCCTAACGGCGTCGAAGTTTGGTTCCGACGATCAGATCGGTAACGTGAACTACATCACCCCGGCAAAGACGCTCGAAGCCACGAAGCTCGTTACGAAAGGCAAGACTTATCGTCTCGCAATCGAAACGAACAAAGACACACCGGCTTATCCGCCGCGCACTTTCGCCGTCACGATCACACAACCAACGCAGGTTGCCGGTGGTTCGCTTGGTCCAACCAAGACGACTTACAACGACGACCTGATCGTCGGGTGGGCCGGCGTCGGTTCACAACTCGACGGTCTCGGTCATATCGGTATCGACTATCTCTATTACAACTGCAACAAAGCGTCTGACTTCGTCGCGACCGACGGCTTGAAGAAGCTCGGAGTCGAGCACGTGCCCGCGATCGCGACACGCGGCGTCCTGCTCGACATGGCCGGTTACTTCAACACCGACATCGTTAAAGAAGGGACCGCCTTCAATCGCGCCGAGATCGAAGGTGCGATGAAACGGCAAGGCATCAAGTCAATCGAAAAGGGTGATGTCGTCTTGTTCTACACCGGCTGGCTGAAGCTGCTGGGAAAAGACAACAAGCGCTTCGGTTCGGTGGCGCCGGGACTCGGCCGCGACGGCGCGCGATATCTCGCCTCACGAGAAGTGGCGATGGCCGGCTCCGACACGTGGAGTTTCGAAGCGGTCCCGTTTGAAAAGGACGCGGGCATTTTCGAAGTACATCAGATACTGATTCCGATGAACGGCATTCACATCCTCGAGAACATGAACACGGAAGAGATGGTCAAAGACCAGGCGTGGGAATTCCTGTTCACACTCGGCGCCGCACGCCTTACCGGCGGCGTGCAGTCCATCGTGAACCCGATCGCGATTAGGTAACAGCTCTGCCAGAACCGGCGAGGCACTTTCTTCTCTGTGCCTCTGTGCCTCCGTGGTAATTTTCCTTGAGCAATATTAACTACCGAGACACAGAGGCACAGAGAAAGCTTGACGGCGTGGTGTGGCTTTCTTCGTCCTTCCAGCAAGAAAGCCACACCGCCACACGCAAGAACCACGAAAAAACCTAACAGAACTGTGTCTCTCTGATGGCATGAACGTTGCTCCCTCCACGCCGGGTGATTTTTCCCCTAGCGAGGAGGTCCAACTGTGAAAGTGTATTTAGGAACGACGCGTAACGATCGCACACCACAAGGCGTCACCTCAGCCCAGCCGCCCGAACCGTTACCCAAGAAAGAAAACTCCCGACAAGACAGCAGGCACACGGACGAAAAACGAGAACAAATACGGCAACGCAGCCGAGCCGCCGGCGCGACCTGAGAAGCGCGGATCGTCCAAGCTATGCGGGCGGGACGGTCCAAGCAGATCCGCACCGGGAGCGGCAGTGGTCGGCGAGGTGTTTTAAGCACCCGCTGGTCGCTCCCGGCGGATCTATAATGACTCCCGCATGTCGAAGAAAAAAATCAGGCTCGGCTCTCTGCTTCGTCCACACTGGGCCATGCTCGCACTCGCTTTCCTCGCTGTTCTGGGCGAAACCGCAACCGACCTCCTCGAACCCTGGCCGTTAAAAATAGTTTTCGATCACATCTTTGGCGCCAAGAAGCCGCCGGCGTGGCTTGCGGGCGTCCTCAGCTCGACGTTCGGCGTCGATAAGGCCGGGATTCTTCACTTCGCCGTCGCGGCCGTGATCGTCATCGCGTTGCTCGGTGCGGCCAGCGCCTACGCGGAAAAGTATCTAACGACTTCCGTCGGTCAATGGGTGATGCACGACCTGCGGCGGGCTCTTTATCACCACATCCAACGCCTCTCGCTCGCTTACCACGATCGCAAATCGACCGGAGATCTGATCAGCACCGTCACCGCCGACATCGACGCGATCCAGGATTTCATTTCGCAAGCGCTGCTCGGCATCGTTGTTGCCGTGCTGACGCTAATCGGAATGCTGGTCGTGATGTTTTTCATCGACTGGCGCTTCACTCTAATTGCACTCTCGGTTACGCCGTTCCTGTTTATCGTTGTCTACACCTACACGCGACGCATCAAGCAAGCGTCGCGCGCGCTGCGTCGTAAAGAGGGCGAAGTAGTTTCGGTAGTAGAAGAAGTGTTGTCGTCGATCCGCGTGGTCAAAGCTTTTGCTCGTGAAGACTACGAGGAAGAACGGTTTGCGCGGCAGAGCCTGCAAAGCGTCGAAATGGCGCTGAGAGCGCGCAGTTTGAAAGCGAAACTCGCGCCGGTCGTCGAAGTGATCATCGCGGTCGGAACGTGCTTCGTGCTCTGGTACGGCGTCAATCTCGTGATGACGAATCAAATGACGACGGGCTCGCTGCTCGTCTTCCTCTTCTATCTCGGCAAGATGTACAAGCCGATGAAAGACCTCTCGAAGATGACCGACACGCTGTCGAAAGCCGCGGTCGGTTATGAGCGCATACACGAAGTGATCGAGACGGAAGACACGGTTCGCAATCTGCCGGGCGCGAAAAAGGCGCCACGCTTGCGAGGCGAAATCGAGTTCGACCACGTTGGTTTTGGCTATACGGACTGTTACCCGACGCTGACGGACGTGAGTTTCAAAGTCGCACCGGGTCAGCTCGCGGCGCTCGTTGGTCCAACCGGCGCGGGCAAGACGACGATCATCAGCTTGATCGGCCGCTTCTACGATCCGCAAAAAGGAGTCGTGAAAATCGACGGCCAGGACGTGCGCAACTACAAGATGAAATCGTTGCGCCGGCAGATGAGTTTTGTTTTGCAGGAGACGCTGCTCTTCAAAGCGACGATCTGGCAGAACATCGCGTACGGCAAACCCGAAGCAACACGCAGCGAGATCTTGCGCGCGGCAAAACTGGCCAACGCTGACGAGTTCATCAGCCGCTTGCCCGAGCAGTACGACACGATGGTCGGTGAGAGAGGCGTGACACTCTCGGGCGGGCAGCGCCAGCGCATCGCCATCGCCCGCGCAATCATCAGAGACGCTCCCATCTTAATACTCGACGAACCTACATCCGGTCTCGACGCGGCCTCAGAAGAATTGGTTTTTGAAGCCCTGAATAGGTTGATGGAAGGCAAGACCGCGATGGTCATCGCGCATCGCCTCGCTACGGTGCGGCGCGCGGATGTGATTTTCGTGCTCGATAAAGGCGAGATCGTAGAACGCGGCACACACGATGAGTTGCTCGCCGCGGGCGGACTCTACGCTCAGCTCTACGAGATCCAGTTTCGCGATGAAGAGGTCGGGGGGTTGTCGACGATCGCCGGCGGCGAGAGTCCGGCGTCGAGATCCTGATAGAACTCTTTTTCTCCGCCCTCGAAGTGATGACCACTGGCTTTCACCGCGTAGAACCGTTTCACGCCTGACGTCGAGTCGTACAACGATTTCGCTTCACGCAACGGTGCTGTGTCGTCGTTTGTGGCGTTGAGAAATACGATTGGCGTGTGATCGAGCTTCTTCAAGTATTGATGAACGTCGAAAACTCTTTCGTTTGGCGTTCCGTGCGTGAAGTAGATGATCGCATCTGTCGAGCGCCACGCGAGCTCACCCAACTCGGGCAAACTTATCGCCACGACCCTGCTAATCGAATGATTGAAGTCAGGTTGCGACGCGACCAGCACGCTGTAACCCGCGCCGAGTGACCAGCCCGCCAAAATCAACGGCGCTCGCTGGTCAACTCCCAGCCGTTCCAGCGCAACTCCAGCCAGGGCATCGTAGTCGTGCGTAATCTCTTCCGGCGTCACGGGTTTCTGCGGCGTCGCAAACGTCGTCAGGTAAGTCTTCGCGTCAAACCCAACCACCGTAAGACCGCTCGCCGCAATGTGTGCCGCGACGTCAGCACAAAACGGACTCCAACCGCCATCGCCGCTCGTAAACAGGACGACCGGTTGATTCTTCGCGTTCTCCTGCTGGTAGAGCTGCAACTCGAGCGCTGGTCCACCTCGAATCATCGCCGGAAAAGTCGAGTGTCGCACCTCGTGTGACAACTCCTCGTGCGTGACGTGGTGATAGAAGCGGTGATACCACCTGACGCTGTACGCCGAGGCGACGCCGAGTATCAGCAGGAGCGCGGCCACCAGCCACATCCAGCGAAAACGTTTGCCGCGCTTAGTCATCGCGCCTACCGGTATTCTGACTTTCTCCCATCCACACCACCGCATCGTTCAGCGCCGTATAAAATTCCTCGCGCGCGCCGCTGAAACGATGATTACTCGCCTTGATAAGTACGTACTTTTTCGGATCCTTCGCCGTCGCAAACAGAGTGTTGCCGACTTTCTGCGGACTCGCTGTATCAGTCGTGCTTTGAATCATCACCAGTGGCACAGGCGCGATCCGGCCCATCACATCTTCACTGCGAAAACCGTAAGTCGAACTCGATTCGTCGTTCAGGTTCGTGTGGTTGCCGCGCACACCGCTCACGAGTTGATTCTGTCTCGGCAACCCGATCGAGATGATGCCGGCCCAGTTCGCGCGCGTGTCCGCATCAGAACCGACGGCAATCGCGAAGCCGGCGCCGAGCGACCAGCCGTAAACATAAACCGGTGTAGTTGGTTCCACGTGCCCGTAGTCACGCAGCGCCACTGCGATGTCGGCGTAATCGCGGGCGAGCTGTTTAATCGTCAGCGGATTGTTCACTGCCGAAAACTCGCGCAGGTAGATCTTCGAATCGATTCCCGCGACCGCAAACCCTAAGTGCGCGAGTTGTTGCGCCGTACGCGGCGCGAGGCCGCGCCAACCACCGTCGCCGCAGGCGTAGATCGCCGGGCGCGCTGGTCCATCCTTTCGCGGACGATAGAAATGCACGTTGAACTGTTGTCCTCGCACCGTGACCATGCGATCTTCGGTGACCACGTCGGCCCACGTCTTTGCGTCATCCGGATCGTAGTGGTCCGGCGGCACGGGTTCCTGAGCCCTAACACGGACCGCCGGCGTCACCACGACGAGGAAAGCAAAGCCCAACAGAAGCCAACGATGAATGAGGCAGCGTGTTTCCATGTTTTAACTGTTTCCTGAAATCCTTGCTCGCCAAGAAATCTTTCGAACGTTGTTGTGTTCTTGCGAACGCGCAGTAACGCATAAAGCATGCTCAAGGAAAGCCGGCGTTGGTTGAAACACAAGTAACGCGGCTCCCAGGCGTGCGGGTGATACTTGGCTTTGTAACGATAGAGACGTTTGAAATCGTAGTTAGTATTCACCCGCTGGTAGACGAAGCGCATGATCTTCGCTGCCAGCGGGTGATCGGCCAGGTCCGGATCGTCGAGCAACGCGAGCGGCGCAACACCCATAGACGCCATCTCGTAATGTTCCTCGCGCAAACGGCGAAGAATTTCCGTTGTCAAGAGTTCCATCGTTCCTCGAATCGCGTCCGGTCTGCGCCGTGTCACGTCGAGGTAGTAACCGCTGCGACTGAAGATCGGTTCACAAACAATGAAGCCCTCGATTCGACCTGTACCATTACCGGAGCGTGCGACGTAATAGCGTTTGGCTGATCGACGCTCCAAACCGAGGGAGCCGAGCACGAAGCCCAGCTCCTGATTGCCTTTCCCCTTTAACCACTCCCGCGAGATCTCGTGCAGTTCCGCGTTGATTGCTTCTGCACCGATCGCAAACGGGTCATGTTCGCTGACGACCACGCCGGCACGCCGTGCTTTGTTGGTTGCGGCACGCACCAGCTCCATCTTGCCCCCGCAAAGTGTGAACTGGTCCAACCTGAAGACGGCTTCCTTGCCAATTTGGACGTCAGCGAAGCCCTCCTGACGAAATGCTTCCAAAGTCACCGGCGAAACCTGATACGCACCCACCGGCCTCATCACGGCAGAGCAAAAATCGTGAAGGAGCCGACGCGCATCACCGGGTGCGCATACAGGATCGCCGGCAATTAGCGCTATCCCCGCGCTAATTTGATAGGCCAGAAATCCGTCAACGTCCGGTGACGTGAAATAAGATTTCGGCCCTTCGAGCAACACATATGAGTTTGAGTTTGTGCCGTAACGCCTAACCCAGAAATCGAGTTTTGCGTGCTGTGTTTGCATCATCACGACAAAGATTAGTAACTCAATTTATCGTGATGGCGACGATGCCTGCGGTGATGACGACGATGATGCTTCCAGTACTTCTTATCGTTCTTGTCACGACCGTTCGCGGTGCCTGCTTGCGCCCCCAACGTCGCCGCACCAAAAAGCAGAACGCCTCCTACCAAAAGTGAAACCAGTTTCTTCATGTTCCGTCCCTTTCAAAAATATCGAAGCCCGCATTCGCGATGGGCAACGTTCATGCCAACCAAAAATCGTTTGATTGAGCGGGAGTGAGGCCGTTTAGGGACGCATTCCGCTGTGACGTATTTGTTGGACCAACAAAAACGCCACACTCAGCGTCACTCGTTCGGCGGTTTTGCGGTCGTTTGTGACGGCATGATCCTTGCGCTCGGTCAACCGGCGCTCTTTCGCGGCCCGCACCATTGGCGAGCGGATCTCTTAAGAGTGATAATCAACCGGACTGATGGGAACGTCGAAATTCCACACGAAGACTACGCTGCTGAGTTCCCTGATTATTATCGTGGCGATACTCATGGCAGCGCTTGTGCTCACGAGCGCCGCGATCGCCAACATCGAACGCACTGACGACCAAACGCTCGCCGAGATCCAGGCGCAAGATCTGGCGCAACACATCAGCGACCTTGGGTTGTCCCCCGATCCGGAAACGGTCGCGCGTGCCGCTAATCTGATCAAAGGCTCACGGCCGAGCGTCGTCAGCGTGCGAATCTGGCAACTGTCGCAGGGACAATTTGTCGAGCGCACTGCGGCATCGGGCAGTGCGCCGGCGACCCCGATTCCTGAGAGCACGAAAAACACGCTGCTGCACGGAGCCGGGACAAACATCAGGACCGGGCTCCCCTCGAATGAAGACAAGTCGTTGTTTCGCGTCTTCGCCACCACATTCGATCACGGCCGGCCGAGCGGCGCGGTCGAGATCGTCCAGCGCTTCGACAGCATTTGGGCTGTTACGTTTCGCTATTTGCGAAACGTCGTGTGGATGTCGTTAATGGCCGTGGCTCTGATTATTGCCGGCACGTATTACCTGTTTCGCCAACTCCAGTTGACGACGAAACTCGAGGCCGAACAAAGCATACTGCGCGACCGCGTTCGTGAGGCGACTATCGAGCTGGAGAAGCGAAACCAGCAGCTTCAGGAAACGAATCTCGAACTTTGGCGCAGCAACCGGCGCATGAACGAGTTGGGTCGCCTGGCGGCGGCGGGTCAAACAGCCGCGCACTTTGCGCATGAAGTCGGCACACCGCTCAATTTGATCAGCGGGCACGTGCAACTGCTCAAGTCCGATCTGGAGCGCGATCCGCGTGACGCGGAGTCGAGGATTAGAACGATCAGCGCGCAGATCGAACGCATCGAACGAATCGTGCGACGGATGCTCGACAAGACGCGGTTTGAAACTGAGCTCTCGCCACTCGATCTCAATTCGGTGTTGCGCAAGTTGTGCGACGCAATGGCGCCGGCGTTCGATAAGCGCGACATCCAACTTGTGGAAAAACTGGCGGGTAGTCTTCCGCTCATGGCCGGTTCGTCGGATCGTTTGCAGCAATTGTTTTTGAATCTTATTAACAACAGCCTCGACGCGATGCCCCAAGGTGGTGAGATCAGCATCAGCACCGCGCTCGACAGCAAGACCGCCAAGCCACAACGCATCGTCGTTGATTTCACCGACACCGGATTGGGTATGACTCCCGACGTGATGAGCCACATCTTCGATCCACTTTACACGACAAAAGATCGCGGCCAGGGAACCGGGTTAGGACTGGTGATAGTCAGTCAGATCGTGTCGGAACATGGAGGCACGATCGATGTGCAAAGCGAACTGGGCAAAGGTACCCGCTTTCGTTTGACGTTTGCTGCTTTGCCGAGCGAGTTGCCGGATGCCGTAACTGACGACGATGCAGAAATCGAGTTAACGACATGAAACGAATTTTAGTGGTCGACGATGATCAGGACTCATGCGAATTGCTGCGTGAGATCTTTAGCGCTGAAGGCTGGCAGGTCGACACTGCCCTGACGCCGTCACAAGCTTTCAATTTGGCGAAGAAAGAAACGATTGACCTCGTTGTCAGCGATGTGAATCTTGAAGCGAACCAATCGGGACTGGATCTGCTGAAGGACTTGCGTGCGCAGTGTCCGGTGATTCTCGTAACGGGTTTTGGCACGCTCGATTCGGCGGTCGAGGCGGCACGCGAAGGCGCGTGGGATTTCATTTCGAAGCCTTTCAAAGTGCAGGAAGTTGTCGCGACTGCTCGCCGCGCGCTGGCTCAGGAACGCAGTAGTCGCAGCACCGGACGCACGTCGGAACAACTGTCTGCGCCTTACGAACAAGGTGGTCTACTCGGCCGTTCGCCCGTGATGATCGGACTCTACAAGGAGATCGCGCGGGTGGCGCCGACGCGTTCGACCGTGCTGATCGTCGGCGAATCAGGCACCGGAAAAGAGCTCGTCGCGAGATCGATTCATCAACACAGCACGCGGTCGTCTGGTTCGTTCGTCGCCATTAACTGCGGCGCACTGACAGAGACGCTGCTTGAGGCTGAGCTTTTTGGTCACGTTCGCGGCGCGTTTACCGGAGCCGTGGGCGATCGCAAGGGGCTTTGGGAAGAAGCGACTGGAGGCACGCTGTTTCTCGACGAAGTTGGTGAGACGAGTCCGGCGTTTCAGGTAAAGCTCCTGCGCGCGTTGCAGGAAGGCGAGATCAGGCGCGTTGGTTCGTCGCGTTCGACGCAAGTTGATGCGCGCGTGCTGGCGGCGACTAACAGAAACCTTGAACGCGAAGTTAAAACCGGAAAGTTTCGCGAGGATCTTTTTTACCGCTTGAGCGTGGTGACGCTGCGGGTGCCGGCGTTGAGCGAACGTCGCACTGACATTCCGTTACTTGCGGAGCGCTTTTTAGGAGTGGTCCTCGATCGCGAAGGACACAAGCAGCTCTCGTTGTCGGAAGAGACGGTGCGGACGCTCGTGGCGTACGAGTGGCCGGGTAATGTGCGCGAGTTGGAGTCGGCGATTGAGTACGCTGTGCTGCACTCGCGTGGGAATGAGATCGTTCCTGATGATTTGCCGGCGAAGCTGCAGTCGGACCAGGTGCGTTCGGCGGCGCGTTCACCGCTGTCGGCGTTGTTTGAGGATCTGCCGGCGTTGGATGAACTGGAACGCCGTTACCTGCTTTATGTGTTGGACGTCGCGGGTGGCAATCGCACGCGCGCGGCCGAGATCCTCGGCATCGATCGCCGCACCCTTTACCGCATGATCGAACGACACGGCGTCGACTCCAACGGCCAGTAGACCTACCTCCAGTCGCCGAATCTGACTCCAGTCGCCGAATCTAAAGGACCTTCCGCTTCGGCTCCGCCCCCGGATGTGAGACGAGGCCCTGTATGGACTGCCGCTCGGCTCCGCCGCCGGATGTGAGGCGAGGCTCCCTGTGTGGAACTCCTTCCGCTTCGGCTTCCCCGCCTGATGTGAGACGAGGCCCTGTATGGACCTGCCGCCTCGGCTTCGCCGCCGGATGTGAGGCGAGGCTCTGCCTCGCCGGCTCATTTACCAAAAAGTTAGGGCTGTGCCCCTCGTCCGGCCTTTGGCCCACGTGGGGCGAAGCCCGAACCAGGGGCAAAGCCCGCGTCTCATTTCAAAGCTGACGGCGAGGCAGAGCCTCGCCTCACATCCGGCGGCGAAGCCGAAGAAATACTTCCGGGTGCTCGCGGGACGACTCGTAAACGAGCCGGCGAGGCAGAGCCTCGCCTCACATCCGGCGGCAGAGCCGAGGCAAGGAGTTCACCCAAGCCTCGTCTCACATCCGGCGGCAGAGCCGAAGCAAAAGAGTTCCATATAGAGCCTCGCCTCATGTCCGGCGGCAGAGTCGAAGAGAATACCTTTAGCATCCCGCTGCTCGACTATTTAACAATTAACCTCTTCTTGGACGACTCGTCACTGAACCGGACACTCAACGGCCGGAAGCGTTGCTTCGCCGTTCGAACAACAGCGTGTCGCGCCAGACGTTATGCAGCATCGCGATCCGCTCGCGGCGGCCCACTTCACGAAAACCACAACGCCGGTGTAACTCAACGCTCGCAACGTTCTCCGGAAAGATCGACGCCTGCAAGGTCCAGATGCCGTTTCTTTCCGATTCCTCGATCAAAGCGTCCAGCAAAGCGCGCCCGATTCCCTGCCCTCTCGCGCTCTCAGCAACGTACACCGTCACCTCCGCCACGCCACGATAAACCCGACGCTTCGACACCGGACTCAAAGCTGCCCAACCCAAGACTCTCTCGCCCTCGCGCATCACCAAACGCGCAAACGGAAGGTGTGCCTCGTCCCAACGCTCCCAACTCGGCGCCTCAGTTTCAAACGTGCTGTGTCCACTGCGAATCCCTTCCAGGTAGATCTCGCGAACCTGTTTCCAATCACTCGCTCGCATCTGATCGATCACGCAGTTCATCGTTGGCCCTGATGCCCGACCTCGATATCGCCGTCTTCACTTAGCGACTCGGCGCCAAAGAACACTTGTTTCACATCCGGATGCTGCGACTGAATCGCCGTCTTCAAACGGCCGATGCCTTTCCTCATCTCACCCACCGAGAGGTTGCTGTCGAAACGCAACTCGATCGTCAACAACACTTCGTGCGGTCCAAGATACATCGAGTGCAAATGCCTGACACTCTCAACCGCCGAATCTGCTTCCACCAGCCCACGCAGCGACTTCAACGCATCCGGATCGAGTCCTTCGCCAATCAGCAATCCTTTACTCTCATAGACCATCAACGTCGCTACGCCGCACAACAACAAACCGATCACCACCGACGCCACACCATCGAGATAAGGCACTCCGAATTGTTGGCCCAAAAAGATCCCGAGGAACGCGAACAACAGTCCGAGCAACGCGGCAGTGTCTTCGAGCAACACGGTAAAACTGCTAGGGTCCTTCGTGTCGTGAATAGTTTCGAGCACGCCTCGTCGTCCTCGTTCCGCACTAAACGCCTTCCAGCCAAGCAACCATGTCGTTCCCTCAAAAACAGTGGCAATGCCGAGCACCCAATAATTCCACGCCACATTCTCCGGAATCACTGGATGAAGGATGTGCAGGATGCCTTCGTAGGTCGACATGCCGCCGCCGACGGCGAAGACCAGTACGCCGACGACGAGCGTCCAGAAGTAGAGCTCGTGTCCGTGTCCAAACGGATGATCGGCATCCGGCGGCTTCCGGCTCTTGCGCAAACCGAGCAACATCAACCCACCGTTGCCTGTGTCGACTACAGAATGGATCGCCTCCGACAACATCGCAGAGCTACCCGTGAACGCAGCGGCCACAAACTTCGTCACCGCGATCGCGACGTTGCCCGCGACGGCGGCATAGATCGCCAGCAGCGATTTCGAATTACTTCTCTCGTCCAGCGGCATAAGCGTAGAGAGTATCGTTCGTCGCCGCAGATCGCGAAACGCCGACCATACCCGCACGTGACCCGTGACAAGAAAAGTACACAGAAAAGCAAACCGGTAAATCTTGCGCGGGTGGTGCGTTGCGCGTAAGCTGCGAGCCAAATGTCCGCGAAAACAGAAACACACTCTGGCATGCCGACGCGCATGCTCGGACGCACAGGAGTTGAAGTCTCCTTAGTCGGTCTCGGCGGTTGGCACCTGGGGTTCGACTACATCGATGAGAAGTTGAGCACGCGTATCATTCGCACGGCGATCGACAACGGGATCAACTTCATGGACAACTGCTGGGATTACAACGACGGCGCCAGCGAAAAGCGCATGGGCAAGGCGTTGAAGGACGGTTATCGCGATCGCGTCTTCTTAATGACGAAGATCGACGGGCGCACCAGGAAGGACGCCGCCAAACAACTCGACGAATCTTTGAAACGATTTCAGGTCGATCACATCGACCTGGTCCAACATCACGAGATTCTGCGTTACGAGGATCCGCATCGCATCTTTGACGACGAAGGCGCGAACGCCGCACTGCTCGAAGCGCGCGACGCCGGCAAGCTTCGTTTCATCGGTTTCACCGGTCACAAAGATCCGCACATTCACCGCTACATGCTCGAAGTAGCGAAGCAAAACGGTTTTCGCTTTGACACCGTGCAGATGCCGCTGAATGTCATGGATGCGCACTTCCGGAGTTTTGAAAAGCTCGTGCTGCCGGAGCTGGTGCGAGACGAGATCGGCGTGCTGGCGATGAAGACACTCGCGAACGGCACGATCCTCGAATCGAAGACCGTCTCCGCCACTGAGTGTCTTCAGTATGCGATGAACTTGCCCGTCTCGGTGGTGATCACCGGTTGCGAAAGCATGAAAGATCTCGAACAGGCTCTCAACGCAGCGCGCACGTTCCAGCCGATGAGTGACGGGCAAGTCAAAAGCGTGCTCGCGAAGACTGCACAGGCTGCGTCGCGCGGTGAGTATGAGTTGTTCAAGACGACCTCAATCTATGACGGCACCGCCGCAAATCCCGAATGGCTAGGCGAAGAACCACCAAAGGTCCAACGTGTGATGCAAACGAGTTGAACTTTTGCAATCCGGTCAGCAGCGCTCCATTCAAGGTACCCATTGGTTGTCGCGAAGAGGGAGTGCCGGTGTTCCCTCTTGCTGCAGGTCGTGCTTTGCCTGGTGTGTTCAATTATGGCCGCACAGTGTAGTGATGCCGCGCGCGAGGGTGGTGGTCCACCAGGCGGGTATCGGTACCACTGCTCAGTGGCGTCGCAATTGGGGAAGCATTAGGTGACCGGCCGCGAGCATGTTGCGTTTAGGCAGCTGGCATACGACGCGGTATGATGAGGCCGCTCTTATTTCAACAACACACGAAGGGGTTCAAGTAATGCCGACACGAACAGCGGAAGCTGAATGGAAAGGTAATCTGGCTGAGGGCGAAGGAAGACTGAAGGTTGGGAGCGGCGCGTTTGAAGGTCCGTACTCGTTCAAGTCGCGTTTCGAAGAAGGTCAATCCGCAACAAACCCGGAAGAATTGATCGGCGCCGCTCACGCCGGCTGCTTCACGATGGCGTTGACGGCAGCTTTGTCGCGCGCGCAAATCAAAGCGACGCGCATCCATACTGTTGCCCACGTAAAACTGGAGAAAGTCAACGACGCCTTTTCGATCATACAGATCGATCTCGAAACCGAAGCCGTAGTTCCAGGCATCGACGACGCCCAATTCCAGGAGTACGCAAACGGCGCCAAGCAAAACTGCCCCGTCTCGAAGGCGCTTGCCGGCACGCAGATCAATTTGAATGCGAGGCTGTTGTCGAGTTAAGAGTTGACGTTACTCGAAGTTCAAGTAATCAACGAACGCGAGCGCAGCGCCTGTTTCGAACTATTCGCGCTTCGCTTGAAGCTATAGTTGTTAAGAGATTGGGCGGGTCGGAGCCTTGGGGTAGCGCGTATAGCCTGAGTACGAACTGTTCACGATGACCACCGTCGATCGCTGTAATGCGTGCGGGATTTAGTCCACGTTTATTAATCAGGTACGCCCTGGCGCGGTTTGCGCGCGATCTAGCCTCGTGAGGACACGCGACCGGACCAGCATAAACAACGATATAACTGTTCAGGTTCCGACTCTTTAGCGCGAAGGCGTAACTGTCTAATCGTGCTACTTCATTGTCAAAATCGAGATCGCCATACTCATCAAAGGTAATGTGGTCCGCTATGCTTGCGTCAAGCTGCGGAAAGCCGTTGCAGCGAAGGTGATCGTTACCGCTCGCCGGTATGTATGAAACAGAGCTGACCATACCATCGGACGAAACTGCATACTCGATGCCTTCACTTCGACTGGCATAGTAGGTCGTAAAGGTGTCATCTCGACGAGCCGTGTATTTTGTCAAATCGAGCTTTAGATCCGCGAAACGTTGTTGACTGCCGGGATACATAGTCAGCCTTAAAACTGTATCTCTCGGTACGTTCCAACCCGATACCTCACCTTTGCAAGGAGCAAGGGCGTAATCGATGTGGATTGAAGCCTCGTCCAATTTGTACTGACACTTGCACTCACCCTTTGACTTTCCAAGCATTCGCTCGACCTGCTCGCGCGTAGAGTGCAACGATACGATGCCCTTCCATCCACGCGTTATTGGTGGCGAAGAGACGGTTGCAAACAATCCCATTAACACTGCCGAGAAAAGAGTCTTCATTCTTCGATTTCGCAGCAGAACGACCGCGGTGACATATAGCGCCCAGGCGAGGTTCTCAACCGAGCTGCGGGCGAGTTTGGTTAGTCACGCGGGCAACGGAGGGATTGATCCTTAGCTTTAGGCCCGTACGTGATTAGACTAACCTCTTCGACTTGACCCGTTTTGATCGTTTCGACCCTTATTCCATCGTCGTTGTTCGAATAACTAAACCAGTTGCTTGGGTGCGACTCTCTTATCCGCACATACCTGTTTTTGTCCAGGACTAACGCTTTAACAAACACCGCAAGCTTGGGTCTGACATCGATCCGAATTACGACATCCTTCGGGACATTCCAGCGCTCGACTTCAGTAGCCTCGCAAGGGCCCTCAGAATACAAGACATCTATTCGATCGTCAGCCGTGTCGTAGATGTACGTCGAGTAGCGGCCTGTCCGTGGTTTTCCAAGTATTCGTTCGACGTCAGAGCGAGTTGATTCGAGCGGCACGAGGCCACGCCAGTCCTTAGGTAACGGTGTGGGAGCCGCCCTCGGTACTCGCGCCGACTTGACCTTTGTATGTTGAGAGGCAGTTGGTGTGACATCTGAACGAGAATCTCGACACTCGGAAAGCACGCCAACGGCGCTTGTGAATAGAGAGATGGCAAATACTAGCAATGAGAATTGTGAAATGTTCATCTTTCTTGGACTCACTGCGGTAAGGCGCATTCTTGCCTCAGGATATCGTGAAAGTAATTACTCCACCGGGGGTCATTGCGATCTTGCTTGGCCGCGGGATCCGCAAAAGGATTTTTTGGTCGACCCGCCCGTTTGCCAAATCGCTTGTCATTTGGGTAGTTACCCACAAGGCTGAAATTTGGGCCATAGGATGTGGAGTGCGCAGCTTGCGCTAAGGCAAAGTCATCGTACTCCTGTCGCCTAGGCCATCCCCCTTTTGTGCCGGCAATATGCGGAAGTTCATTTAAAATTGTACTGGCGTCAGATCGATGGTGATCGTGCGCCGATAAGCGTAGCCACCACTCTGTGGCGGTAGCGGCGCAATCCAGGTGGCGAAGCTATGTGCTGCGAAATGCTCGTTCCGCCGGCCAATCAGGGCGATGTTGACCGTTCCAGTCACGAGTATGAGTAAAGCAGCCAAAAACAAGGGAGGTTTGTTTGTTGCAATCATGCTTATTCCTCTGGGCAAAGAACATTGACGAACGACGATCCAAGCCGCGGATGGTCTAAACGCCTACGCTTCTGGGGCGAAGCGGGAATGATTGAGTTAACGGAAATCTCAGACGGCTGACGATGCTTTCAGGTCCAACGAGGATTCTGGACTAGTGGCGGTTGGACCACGATGAGGTCAAGCGAAAGAGATTGAGATTACCTTTCCAACGCGCCGCATAATAATTTCGGCGATAATCGCTGTCAATAGAATTTCACGTTAAGTCCAATACGTTCTGTCCAATGAGCGGTAGCCGACGGCTTCGGAAACGTGGGCGGAGGTGATCTTTTCCGCGCCTTCGAGATCCGCAATCGTGCGGCTGACTTTCAAAATGCGATCATAAGCGCGGGCCGAAAGCCCGATGCGCTGCATTGCTGTTTCAAGCATCCGTTCGCTCGTTTTGTCGATCTTGCAATGCGTGCGGATCATGCGCGGCGTCATCGCGGCATTCGCGAAGATGCGTTCCACGCGGAAACGCTGTAATTGCCTTTCGCGCGCCTTCACTACGCGGCGACGAATATCTGCCGAGCTGTCGGTGTCCGGTAAAACGTCGCCCGCGAGTTCGCGAAACTTTACGGCGGGCACGTCGATGTGAATGTCGATACGGTCCAGCAACGGACCAGAGATGCGACCAACATAGCGCTGAATCTGCGACGGCGAACAACGACACTCGCGCGTCGGGTCGGACCAAAAACCACAAGGACATGGATTCATCGCCGCGGCGAGCATGAACGAAGCCGGAAACGTCAATGACATCGACGCCCGGCTAATCGTCACTTTCTGATCCTCGAGCGGTTGTCGCAGCACTTCCAACACGCCCCGATCAAACTCCGGCAACTCATCAAGAAACAACACACCCTGATGGGCCAACGACACCTCACCCGGACGCGGCACACT
>Ga0075436_100001369_pt1 | contig 16605 bp, 16 predicted proteins | sample RhiMethybrSRZTD5_FD_75303 | JGI IMG/M metagenome (GOLD analysis project Ga0075436, IMG submission 75303) | Populus rhizosphere microbial communities from Tennessee, USA - Rhizosphere MetaG P. TD hybrid SRZTD5 | ecosystem: Host-associated > Plants > Roots > Rhizosphere > Soil | place: USA...
AGATAGCCACCCTGGCGTACAAAATTGACGGCTTCGTTATTTCTCCGACTGCGCATCCAAATGATCCATTGCAGCAGTTCAGGGTGCCCCAGCTCTTCGATCAATAGCAAAAACTGTCCTCGCCAGCGTGTACACGCTCCCATGCCCAGACCCGAACGACGTTTTAGGTCGGGGATGCTGAGACCGTCCATCACCCCTTTGGCGAAATCGACCCAAAGATCGGCGCGGATCATGCCCGCCAAGGGGGTTCCACTCAACAAACTAAAACACGTTACGCAAGGATCACATTTGAATTTTGGGCGTAAGCCCTGGTGGCGATATGTCCGAGTCCCGCCGCACTTGGGACACGTGGCCTGACGAGTACTCAATATTGTGTTGAGCCAGAGGAGTACGGCCTCTTGTTGCTTTGCAATGTGCTCAGCCGGCTGCATATTTTCGCGGGCATGACGGGTCGTCCACCATTGAAATAATTCAGGACACTGCTCGACCATAACCGCCTGAACAGCTTGGCCCCAACTGAAGTAGACTTTGTGATTCACCGCCAAACGGGACGCAATTTGCACACTGGACCAACCCGCCAACAGGTACACCGCAAAGGTCGACCACAGCTCCATCCGACGCATATGGGCAAAAGGCGAGCCACTCAAGCTGTTGCACGTCTTGCGGCAAGAGCGGCAGTAATAACGTAGCAATCGTGATTGACCTAGCGGCTGGACCAAAACGCCGCTACCGCTGCACCAAGGACAATAGCGAACACGCCGATACGGTAGTTCGTGCAAGTAGCGAATGAGGAGTTCCGCTTCGCGATGCAATGACACCGGCAAACACACGTCGTAGTGAGGCAACTCGCCGTGACCAGGAATCGGTAATGCAGGAGGCATGTTCAATTTTGCGACTTAACCGATTTCAATGCTTGCTCACGCTCGAGGTCCACCAGGCGCGTGGTCGGTCCATTGGCTTTCAGGCGCTCCGTCACTACGCGAGGCCACCGATGGCGGGAGCGGCGTTTGGCTAGGCTATGGGTGAGCTCCTGGATACGATCCGCAGGATAGAGAATCGGCAGACAAATCAATGCGATGACATGATTGCTGGTCAGGTAGTTGCTGCCTCCAGCCTCTTGTTTTTCCCGCTTTATTTGCGCCAAGGCGCGCTTAAAGCCATCGCTCATTCGAGGGCGGATCGCCAACTGGCTTTTAACAAAGGCAGTAGATTCGCTGTGATTACCCTGTTCGTCAAACCAGGGGCCGTTGTTCATGTAGGCGCGCAGGTACTCCCACATGCCTTTCTGCATGGCCAGTGATTTGCCAAAGGGCGCACCGAGACTGGCCATCAGCGCACTTTCCGGAGATTCAAACTGTGCGACGCGAATTTCCAAAGAGGCACACCGCGTGCCACCGGCTAACCCTACCATCTGAAACTCATGGGTCACGGCTTCAATGCCTTGCCAAGGGGTATGAAACAGCTCGCCGTCGTGATCGAAATACACTTCGCCGGTACGTCGGTTGAACAACGTTGGCAGGGGTAAAGGGCGTAGGACCTCCCAAAGAAACGGTATCAAAGTAAGAGGAAGGCCAATCGCAAGCATCATACATGCGACGTCAAACATTCCTTGTAGAACACCTATGGTGGCAAAAATCAATGCACCTACGCCGCCTATTCCACCCAAGACACCTGTGAATAGCCCCCGACTCGAATCACCCACTGCCGTTACCGCCAAGTAATGCTCGGTCTGTTCCTCGACAATAAACAACTCCATGGGTTGCTCGCCGGTCGCTTGATCCGCTTTGAGCATCACCGTCGGCGTCGCGCTGTAGCGTGGTGGCTCTGATGTATTCATATCCATGCACGTTCCTTGATGATCACGGTCGGCAGGGTCATCCCCTCCTGGGGTGAGTAGATCAATTCGCCGTCGATGCCCTGCAGGTCGTGCATTCCCTGTTCGTGATACACCCGTCGGTAGATCGTCAGTCCTGGCTCCGCCGTCACACGACTGCCGGTGTGGCGTTGAAAATCTTTGCCGGTCCAGCTGACTTGTTTCGTGTAGTTCGGACGATAACTGAGCGTATCGCCCCAGACTTCCTGGCCCTTGAAGGACAACATGGCTTCGGTCAGTTCCACTTGTTCTCCCGGCAGTTTGAGCAACAGGTAGGTGGAATACACCATGCCGTGCACCGGATGCACTTCATGGGAGCGAAACGCGTCCACCGTGACGGGGTAGAGAATGGTGTACAACCGGTCCATGGACTCCGTGTAATGGCCCGCCCATGAAGCGTCCGGATGGGTACCAAAGCGACCGTGCTTGACCCACTGTTCCAGAGGCGTGGCATCGCTAAAACCAAAGATGCGGATGGAATACGGCGACCAGATAGTAGAGTGCGCCTTTGAGTTCAAGGACGGTTCCTTCAGTTCAATGGTATACACGTACGTGATCGGGCAAATCGAAATTTCCCAGGACTTTGTCCTGCTCAGCCCATCCGGTGTTACTTCAAAAACCGGTAGTGAAGCTACCCCCTGGCTGACCCGTAAGGGGGATAAAATTGAACTCACCATGGACGGCCCTGACGTGTTTAAAGGGCACCCAATCGAAAGGAGAGGTAAAAAACAGTACGTCTAACCAATCGCGCCGGGAGAAGTCGTAAGTCGGTTCAGGCTTCTCCGGTATTCCCGCGACGGCGCCCGTCCGCCGCGGGGCCGCCTGTCAGTTCAGGACAGTCATGTCCATCGGAGTCACCTCAACAAAACACGCCGAACGATCCAGCTTTACCACTGCGCCACATGCGTTCAGGGTTGCTGCGGGATCGATTACATCCAGACGATTAAAATCAATCGAATCCCACTGTTCTCGGCCAACCAGAACCGAGAGCACGTAGTGGTCATCCACGGCCCCCGTAGCGGGGTTGTCGCGCTGAATGTAGCCAGACACCAGGATCTTCTGGATCGCCGGCAGTAGAGCGAACACCTCCCCTACAACTCGAAACAAAGAGCCATAACACAGCGCGACAAAATCCCTACGCACCTGGGCATCCGAACGATTCTTGAAAGTCAGTTTGCCGTTGCCTCGGGCTTCAGCGCTGCGCTGCGGGATATCGCCCTCGTCAGGTAGATCAACATCGAGCGCGACACCGGTGACGTCTTGGGAGAACGCGTAGGCGACCTGGGTTTCTTTTGGCCAGGCAATACCGCTCAACACATAGTCCAGAGCACGCTCCATCTGCGCACTGAAGCCTTTTGCCGCCAGCCGGAAAGTTTTCTCAATCTCGGTGCGTTCACGTTCATGGGCGTCCCGCGTCGCCTCCCAGTTGGCCAGGTCTTGACGGTACTGTTCCTGCGCCGCCTGCGCGTCTCGTTCAATCCTCGCGCTTCGCAGCAGCATACGATCCATCAAACCCAGTGTTTGCGCAGCAGGCCTCTGTGGTTCTTCTAAAGCGAAAGGCGCGGGAATTACCGGCAATGAACCCGGCCGGGGCGTCAACAAATGCACGCCCAGGCAGGACTCAAGATCGTGGTTGACCTTGTCCGCAGCTTTTGTCAGCAACTCCTGGATTGAATCCGCCATATCGGACTTCACGCGTTTGATGACCGCGGCCGGTAGTTCGATGTCGTCCATGTCGGTAATCAACAGCATGCCATCGTTACTAACCTTGACTTTTACCTGACCCGAGCACTCGCTGCCGGCGGGCGCTGGCTGGGAACGAGTCGATCTAACAGGCCGGTCGATCCGTTCACGGTATGAAAGGCCAGTACCGGGTAACCCCGCGTTCAGATAAGTGCCGTTGCGACCCATCGTCATGCTCAGGCCGCGAGGCCCAATCGAAGTACTCACACCCTTCCCGCTGATGTTAAGGCGTACGCCAGGCACAATTGTGATGCGCTTGCTGAACCGAAATCCCATGACTGCTCCTTGATCCTGTATTCCTGATTACTTCATTTTCAATGTCAGCTTCGACTGAGGAATCCTCACGCGGGGCTCGACGTCCACTTAAGCCGGGGTCACGTGCATGGCGATGGCGTACCCACCAAATTTATGGCTTACGTCCGACCAGCAATATAATCGTCGATCGAGCTGAATTGGCGATTGCGGCACATCCAACCAGAGAGTAAAACGAACACGGTAGTGGTAAGAACTGACCATCCGCGGCGACGCCGAGCCTCACCTTTGGTTCGGGCACCACCGCAGAGCAGGAGAGCCATCATCAGGAAATAGAAGATCAACAAAGCGACTTTCGCAAAAAGGGAGAGCAGAAAAAACCAGATGCCATTGCTTCTATAAGTTTGAACAAGCACCTGCAATGACATGAGACCAGTGAATACGCAGCCGACGTAAAATGAGTAGTTGCGTGGAATCTCAAGCCAGACGCTGGCAACGAAATACGCACCAATGCCCAAGATGGGAGTCAAGCTTGTCCAAAGCGCGTCGGTGTAATCCTGGTAAATCGTGAGGGTCCCCCGGTGGTGCAGGTAAATGCAGACCAGAAGCAGCATCGCCATGACGGAAAGGGCGATTTTCAAGATCAGAAGTTCCTGGTGATCATCGGCTGCGCTTCGCAGTGTCGCCGGCTTGACCGTGGCAGGGACCGTCGCAGAAATAACGGGGTTTGGCAGCATAGCCGTCGCCGATTGGTCAACACCGGTATTGGCAAAGTCGGTCGGTGCTGTAGTTGGCCGCACAGCCTTTGTGCGTGCTAGCGCATTGCGCCGTTCTGTCATCGATGCGGCCAAGCAATTGCCAGTTTTACAATTGTCGCGCAGGCGCAACCAGTCTCGTTGGTCTTGACGAACCTGGACCTTGTTCGGCGCTCCTTCCAGGGCGCGGACATATTCGGAGTTCAGTTGCTCATCCAGGCGGCTAAGTGAAGAATCTGTACAAATGGACTTCTCAGCAAAGCTAGAGGCCTTGGCGCAGTCAAAGCTGGTGGCATTGGAGTGGGCTGAAACAAGTGTGAGCAACATGGCGAAAAGGCCAGAGCCGATGTTAAAGCGCGACATATTCGATTTTCCCTTCTTTTTGTTTGCTCCAGCATTCCGCCAGAGTCCTGCCTGACCGCGCTTGCATGCACACGGATAGGTAACGCTCTTCTTACGTGGTTGGGGCCTGAAGAAATGTCGTGCCGTCCCACTTGTAGTTTTCGGTGGCCCCCGCCATCTTTCTGGAGGCAAGAAAAAGCCCCCGATTACTGGGGGCTTTCTCAACCCTTGCGAGTTAGCCGATGTTCACGCCCATCGATTTAGCCAAAGGCGCCAGGCCGCCAGCAAAACCTTGGCCGATTGCCTTGAACTTGAACTCTTCGCCGTTGCGGTACAGCTCGCCGAAGATCATCGCTGTTTCAGTCGAAGCGTCTTCGCTCAGGTCGTAGCGCGCCAGCTCTTTGCCGTCAGCCTTGTTCACAACGCGAATATAAGCGTTGGCAACCTGGCCGAAGCTCTGCTTGCGTGCTTCAGCGTCGTGGATGGTCACTGCGAAAACCAGTTTTTTCACGATGGCAGCCAGGCCGTTCAACTTGACGTTGGCTTGTTCGTCGTCACCTTCACCTTCGCCCGACTGGTTGTCGCCCAGGTGCTCGACCGAACCGTCAGCAGACTTTTTGTTGTTGTAGAAAATGAAGCTATTGTCGTCTAGGACTTGACCGTTCTCGCCAAGGATGAAGATCGACGCGTCGAGGTCGAATTTCGAGCCGTCGGTCACACGTGCATCCCAGCCCAAACCTACGGTTACTTCGGTCAGGCCTGGAGCCTCTTTAGACAAAGAAACGTTACCGCCCTTCTGAAGGGAAACTGCCATTTTCATATACCTTTTAATGAGAGGGATGTTCAGGCTCTGAAACCAGAGCCTTTACATTGAATTTCTATAAATAAATGACTTAGAAATTCATGCCGTAATTATTCGCCAGAGCCCGCAGGCCACCGGCATAACCTTGGCCAACGGCGCGGAACTTCCATTCGCCGCCATTGCGATACAGCTCAGCGAAAACCATTGCTGTCTCTGTCGAGGCATCTTCAGCCAGGTCATAGCGGACGACTTCAGCGCTGGTCACATCGTTGATGATGCGGATGAAGGACCCGCCGACCTGGCCGAAGCTTTGCTTGCGTGCCTCAGCATCGTGGATGGTGACGATGAAGACGACTTTGTCGATATCGGCCGGAATGCGGCTCAGGTCAACCTTGATAACTTCGTCGTCGCCATCGCCCGCACCGGTGCGGTTGTCGCCAGTGTGCTCAACCGATCCGTCAACGCTCTTCAGTTGGTTGTAGAAAATGAAGTCGGCTTCGCTGCGTACTTTGCCGTTTGCGCCCAGCAGTAGCGCGCTGGCGTCCAGGTCGAACTCAGCGCCATCAGTGGCACGTGGGTCCCAGCCCAGGCCGACCAGAATTTTAGTCAGGCTCGGGTCGGTTTTTGTTAGCGAAAGATTGCCACCTTTCTGTAGGGTCAACGCCATGGGTATTACTCCTTATGGTATGGGCTGTTACTCAGCTGCTTCGGGTTGAGCTTCTTCTTTGCCTGGGAAGGCAAGGCTTGCGACTACGCCTATCGCCAACACAACCATGACAATCAGCAGGCTGGTATTTGCATCGATGGTGTAGCCATGGTGGAACATGTGGTCGGTCGCGTTAAGGCCGAGTTTGACGGCGATGAAGAACAGCAGGGCGACAACAGATTTCTCCAGATGGACCAGGTAGCGTTTCAGCGCTTCGAGCACGAAGTACATGGTACGCAGCCCCAGAATGGCGAACAGCATGGCCGAATAAACGATCAGGGGTTCACGGCTAACCGCAATCACCGCAGGGACGGAGTCGAACGCGAACAGTACGTCGGACACTTCAGCCACAACGAGGCAAAGAAACAGAGGGGTTGCGAACAGGGTCCCTTTTGCCGCCAGGGTCATGCCCTTGTTCTCAGGCTTCTGCAACTCGACCTGAAGCTGCTTGCGGCTGACGAAGAAATTATGCCCGTAGAGCTTTGGCCACACAGGGAACAGTTTCTGAGCGAAGCGGTAAGCCATGTGCTTGGAATAGTCCTCTTCCTCCTCCTCACCACCACCGGCGCGCAGCATCATAACCGCGGTCCAAGCAACGATTACTGCAAAGACGATTTCGACCCAGGGTCCGAAAGCCAACAGGCCCGTACCGATGGCGACGAAGATGCCGCGGAACACGATTGCACCGATGATGCCCCAGTACAGGACGCGGTGACGCAGGCCGTCTGGCACTTTAAACCAGGCGAAAATAGCCATGAACACGAACAGGTTGTCGACGCTCAGGACTTTCTCCAGTGCGTAGCCAGTCACGAACAGGCTGGCGACTTCAGGGCCGTGTTGAACGTAAAGGAAACCAGCAAATGCCAACGAGATGGCAATCCAGAAAATAGACCAGATCGAAGCCTTGGCTAGCGATACAGGCTTGTCACCGCGATGGGTGATCATGTCTAAGAGAAGCGCGCCAAGCGCGATCCCAGCAAACACCGCCATGGTCAGCGGGGGAAATCCGATTTGAGTGTCCAAAGTACTGCTCCTTAAAGATCGAAATCGGCTGGATTCAGGCCCAGCTCAGCGCAAACTGAACGGCACGCCGCCTTTTCTTTTTCATCGAAGTCGCCATCGGACGCACCGATAGCACACGCGACACGGACCAACAGCCGGCCGGCGCCTGGATCATTTTTGATTTTGGCGATGACTTTCAATGCTTCAGCCTGACCCAGCTGAAAGTCGAACTCGAACTTCTCGCAGTGCCCAGTGAACGACTTGATCACATCAGACATGTTGAAGATTTTCAGTTCAGGCGAGTTGTTGATGAACCCCACCATCTTCTGTTTTTCTTCAGAGGAAACCCCGCCAGACGCAGCCGAGATAAGTGCGCAGACTGCCGTCGAGGCTTCCATGAATTTTTGGTTCTTGAACTTGCCGACTTCATTGGTCAGCTTTTCGCGAGCCAAAGTAGCGTTCTCTTTAAGCCATGCAAACATGTTGTGATCCCCCAAGGGCGGGGTCGATAGACCCCGCCAGATTTTCTATTTGGAGCCTGCGCGCCAGTTCATGCCCCAGCCGTAAGCCTTGTCCATTACTGCGTGGCCACGATGGAAGTCCACCCGCCGAGAGACCTTGACGGCGCCGTTCACATTTTCAAGCATCGCAATGGCACACATTCCATCGCGACCACCCTCTTCATTGAGACGCACCTCAATTTCGGGTTGACCAGGAATGAAAATGGTCACCACTCCATCGGTTTCTCTCCAGTTCGGAGCACCTTCGTAGATGAAGGCAAAAACCAAGATCCGGCGTACTTCACTCCACTTGGCCCCGTTGATGTGCAGCCACTCGCCGCCAGCGACAGAACCAGTACGGTCGTCACCCATCAACTGGATGAAAGGTTCCTGGGTCAGGCTGCCGAACGATCTTCCGAGGGCTTGAACAATTCCCTTCTCGCCGTCCTGCAGCTCATACAGGCAACCAACATCCAAATCGACGGATTGGCTGCGCTTGAAGAAGCCCCCAGTGCTGCCCTTATTCCAGTTCAAGTTCACCTTGATTTCGCCGAACCCGGCCGCCGTCTTCTCAAGGCTGATTGACGATCGTGTTTTATCGAGGGTGACCTTGCTCAGGCTGATCGTAGACTTAGGTGCTGCTGGTGCAGCGGGCGGCGGTGTCTGCACTACTGGCACAGGTGCCGGCGCTGAAGCGCCGATCTCGACACCAAAATGCTTGGCCAGTGGTTCGAGGCCGCCATTGAAGCCTTGGGCCACGCACCGGAACTTCCAGTCACCATTGCGGCGATAGAATTCGCCGAGAATGAGCGCCGTTTCCTTCATGCCGCCAGTTGGGATCTGAGCTTCAATCCCTCCCGACACCACAACCAAGAGCTGCGACACGCGCTCAAAGCTCGCCTTGTTCTCATAGATTGTGGCGGTGAGCGCGACTTTCTCGACAGCAGGCTCAAGACGACTCGTATCCAGGGTGAACACTGCGCGCCCGGCCGAGGATTCGGTCAGATGTACAGCGCCACCCAAAATTTGAGGCTGGCCATAGAAACACATGTCGCCGTCGCCACGGACTTTCGCCGAAGCGCCCAGTGCGAAGGCCGAAACGTCGATGTCGACCCCCGGAATTGGCGAGTAGTTGATATCAACATGAAACTGGCCGCTGGCAACCGGCGCATTACCACCAGGTACGAGAGTCGCCATTAGCGCAACGCCTGAACGGCCAGGTTGACGAGGTCGTCAGCGGTTTTACCATTGGTCGTTTGACCTATTGCCTTGAACTCCCAGTCACCGTTTTGGCGAGTCAATGACGCCATCACGATACCGGTGTGTCCGCCTTTTTCCGAAAGGTTGAAGCGCGCCAGTTCCTTGTTGTTGCCCGCATTCACAATGCGGCAGTAGGCGTTTTCCACTTTTTCGAAGTTCTGGCCGGTGAAGCTGTTCACGGTGAAGACCAGATGCTTGACGGTTGCTGGCAGGCGTTGCAGGTCAACGTGGATGGTTTCGTCATCACCATCGCCATCACCGGTGCGATTGTCGCCGGAGTGTTTGATCGAACCGTCTTGGGATTTCAGTTGACGGAACCAGACCAGGTCAATTTTTTGCAGGTCACTATTGAGCAGGATGCAGGATGCATCCAGATCGATGTCGTTGCCGCCACCCAACATCTTGCCGAGAAAACCAGCTTTTACCGGGTCCCAACCCAGGCCCAGGCTGATGCTGGACAACGAACTGCCGGCTGTCTTTTCCAGGGAGATGGATTGCTGTTTGCTCAGGGTAAGTGCCATCGTTACGCTCCTTGTTGGTCATCAGTGTTCAAGTTGTGATCTGAATTGATCGTCACTTGCAGGTTGGTGTGCGCAACGGCGCTCACGCCTGGGTCTCGCTTTTACTTGCCCGTAGACGTCCTCGACGCCATGCAGGATGAAAATGTCGCCAGTGTGCTTCTTGTGCGGCAGCCAACAATTCTTGGTCACCGCGGGTATCGCCCCAAGCCTTGAGCCGGTATTGATCCAGCGGCCCGTACACCGCCTCAAGCCTGAGGACCTTGTTCTCACATCTGCAGTTGTTCCCCGTCATGCGCCCGGTCAACAAACCGTCCACTATTTCGAGCTCCGTACCAATCAGTTTGATACCAAGTCTATTGGCGAAAGGTTGCAGTACCAGAGCTGGGGACGCGGAGCAGAGTGTTACCACTGCCCCAGCGTCAACCTCGGCCGCGACAGATTGCAAGCCTGAGGGCCGCATTAGCTGGGGCCAAAACACCCTGCAGAAATTCACCGCCTGCTCCTGCACCCATTTCGCCTCAACGCCTGTCAGGAATGTGCTGATCAACTGAGCCTTGAGTTCGTCTCGATTCATTCGTCGAGCCAGGAATTTAACGCTAGGCAGCGCCAGGCGCAGAATGCGGCGATTGAATTGCTGGTTACCGAACGCGAATTTCAGGAAAGGAACGAAGCTGTCATGTCGAGTCAGCGTGCCGTCGAAATCGAACACCGACAGCACCTGCTTCTTGGACTCGACCGCCTCGCTTGTTTCCCGTGTCATCGCGCGGCCTCGGCCAAGCGAATGGTCGCTTCAACTGGTCCAACTTCGGCTTGATGTACGCCATGCCACTCCGCCCGTTCAAGGATGTTCACCGCCCACTTGTAATGGGTCGCTGGCTCACACATCGCGTCGTTGTGCTTGAACACGGCAGGCGCTACATCGCTGACGATCATCTTGGCGCTATTGAGATCTTCGAGACTCACACGCAACGTTTCCTGGATCGTGTTGATCTGAGAAGGATGAATTGCCGTCTTGCCAACCAAGCCATGGGAAATGTCGAGCTCCAACTCTTGCTTTAGCAAATGCGGTGTTGCGAGCTGCTCGAACACCGGTGCGGTCAACGCGAAACCCTGCGATCCCATAACCCCAGCCAGCATCGGAATTACGTAACCCATCGGCGTGCTATAGAGCGTGGTGACGGGGTTCCGGCGAAGGCCAAGGCTTCCCATCAGATCATTTCCGCCGATGCGCAAGGCGATGATGCGTTTGTCCAGGCTGGCCTTCAGTGCCTGGCCCAACTCGACCATGGCACCGGGGTTGAACACGTCGGTGGTTTCCAACGTCGGCATGAGGTACAGAGCCGAATTAGTTACTGCCTGCTCCCATTTACCGAGATTTCGCAGCGTCAGCTTGGGCACGACGAATCCGTCGAAGTGGTCCATCAGCGGCCAATCATTCAGCACCGCCGCCATACCCGAATCTCGGGGACGAACGAACAACAGCGGCCCATCAGCCGGACGCCCACCACGCTCATTGATAGCGGTCAGCAAGCCATGCAGATTCCGCAAGGCCGTGTCGACATCGAACTCGGCGACGGCGTCCTCCAGGCAAACCACCAGGGATCGAAGTTCCGGCAGCTTGTGACGGAATACGACATCCAGCAGATCCGCGCGGGTGGCCGGCATGTAGAGCGTGGCCCCAAGGGCATAAGGTGAAAGGATCTTCATCAGCCCACACTCCGGATGATGGTCACGGCCCGGTAGGGCCCCAATACAGCACCCACTTCCTCGACGGTTACCCCCGCACTCTCTGTAAGGTGCATGAGCAGTTGAACATCACTGTCGGCGCGGTTGCGGACCAGCACATGATCAGGGACTCGGCGCAGGACGGCACGAGTAGCCTCGGCGATCCCTGGCTTCACCCGATTCAGATTGGTGATGCCAAAACGCGATGCCAGTGAGTTGACGACGTGCGTGGCTGCGCCCTGGAGTTCGCATCGTTGGGTGTCTGTCCACGGCGAGGCCTGAGGAAGGGTCCCCAAAGATTTACGTTCAGCGTCGATCTGCTCAATGAACTCGCGGGTGACGTCGTGCTCATGCAGATGGTCATAAACAACACAGCCGTGCAGGCCTCCATCAGTAGGCCAGATGGAGCGTGAAACCAGTCCTGATACCGTTGCGCCCAGGATGCCGGAGGGGATAACCCAGTCCTCTGCCGAGGCAGACAGCCAGGCATGGCCGCAAGGATCTGCCAACACCACGAGACGTGGGTCTTGTGGGAATCGAGTATCGCCATCAAGACTTCTCTGAATCTCACCAGAAATAGCGCCCTTCCCTGTCCAGCCGTCGACGAAGACGATGTTTTCGGCACCGTGCGCTTGAATGATTGCTTCAAGTGCGACTTTGTCGATCCCACGGTCCCGGACGATGCTGATGCCGTAGTGGTGTGCGTCCCGGCCCATATCGAGCAGAGCCCGGCGTAGCAAGACGCCCAGCGGCAGGCCGGCACGAACGAAGGACACCAGTACGATCGACGGCCCAGTGCATTCCTCGCTCAGCGCCAGCGCCAGGGACTGGACGTCCATGGCCATGCGGATGCCGTTCTGTTCAAGCGCGCGCTCATACAGCGCTTTGTGCACTTCGCTTGGAGCACTCTCCAGGCTGATCATTTCGGAGTAATGCTTCTGCTTCGACTGAATCAGACGCTCTTTCTCCTCGATATCAGTCGGGTCCAATTCCACAGCCCGCAACAGGAACTGAACGTCACCAACCGCATAACTGCCACTGCCCACAGTTTCCAGATCTGCAATGGCCTCAGTCATTGATTGCGCACCCCACCAACTTGGCCAGTTGGCTCCGCGCAGGGGTCGCCCACATATGGCATTCACCCATGAAACCGAGATCGGTGATGCTGTCACCAAAGCCCAACACAGGGCGCTCGCCGTTGACCGCTCGATCGCGTCGCAACAACTCCTGAACGGCCACTTGCTTCGACAGGCCCAGCGGGAGGAAGGCCAAGTTATTTGAATTGGCGTGGATGTGCATCCCTTCCAGCAAACCCCGGGCTTGGACTTCGGCCAATACCGTTTGCAAAACGCTGTCATCGGATTCGTTGTGCTTTGTGACCACGTAATGACGCAGCCCTTCCTCTTCAACCACCCACCCGCGCAGCGAAATTCCAAGCTCTTTGCCGATGAGCAGCGTTGCTTCACTCAGAAGTGGCAGGCGAGCCTGATAGCTGGAAAGAACATCAGACATGCGTGCTTGCCACTCCTGGTCAAGCTTTCCATCCGCACCGAGAATCACGCCACCATGGGAGCAGACAGCACCGTGTTTGAACGGCAATTGCACACGGCTGAACGCTTCCACGCTGCGGGCTGTAACAGGGACCACATCTGTCGAGGACAGGAGCCACCCGACAAGGGATTGTTGAACAGTACTCATGTAGCCATTCGGCTGCCCTTCCACATCAAGAGTCGCAGTAAAACGCGGCGCTCCCTCGGGCATTTTGCGTGCGGTCTGGAATAGGGTGTCATCAAGATCGACCAGAGCGAGGGGGTAATTATTGACCATCAACAATCACCTCCGCGTTCAGGGATTCAATCAGCGCGACGGACACAGCCTGCGCAGGGGTTTCCGAGCAGATCAGGACACGGTCAAACTGACCGGAACTCACGTTGTACAAAAAGTTGGGGATGCCGAGGCCGTAGTTGTCCGCGAACGACAATGCGTGACCGATGGAATGGCCCAGGGCAATAGGCGAACGACTGGTGGAGCTAAAGTGCACTTCAGCGCCGGCGCGCTCCAGGCGTTCAGCGAGCAAGAACGGTCGCCAAACGAATTCACTGGTGCCCACCACAAGCACGCGCTCACCAGCTTTGATTTGCAGATCTGGAGCAAGGGTGTCTGCTACAGCACGAACTCCATGACGCCCCCAATCACTCTCAGCCGAAACCGGCCATTCGCCAGCCTCAATGGTCCCCACGGCCGGCATTTCCGGTAGCGGCGCGTCAGCATCCTCATGGAACGTGTAAGCGCCCTGCAGCAGGGAAACCTGGTGTGCTGAATCGCCGATGTTTTTGCGCACGGCGTCGCGGGACCAGTCCGTCAACACGCACGTCACCACACGCTCGACCTGGGTCAGACCCGCATCGACCAAGGCACGATGCAGATTGATGAAGGTTTTGCCGGTGGAAGCCTCGTCGTCGACCAGTACCAGGGAGCGGGCATTCAACATCATTTCCCGAACATCGGGATCGATCGGCAAATGGATCAGGTGCGCACTGGCGTGACTGTGCTCTTCTTCGAAACGGGCAAAGAGTTCATGGCCTGTCGGGTGACGGGTGCTGACCATGTAAATCGTGTCAGGCCGTGTTGCGCTGTACGCACGATGTACACCCGCGCCCAACCCTACTGCGGTTTCGGCCATGCCGATAACCAGGACAGGACCTGGTAGATCTTTAGGGATCTGGTCTGCGAGACTTTGGAAGCTCTCATTCATGATCGAGGGACGTACAGGGATATGACGGCCCAGTACTTTGGACACGAACAGAAACGCACGCTTGGGATTTCGGCGCTCGGCAAAGCCGAACAAAGAGTCCGGGTCGATAAGTGAGCCATCGATTGTGACATCGAGACGCCCGCGCATCAGTTGCGCGCTTAGTGCTTGTGTAACTGCGTTACTTTCCATGAACAACATTCCTAGATTGGCGTGAGGTCGATAACCTAACGTCACGTCCGCAGTTTTCAGGTCAAAATGGGGGTTGGAAATTCCGGGCTTCGACTCGCCACATAGATGCCTGGGCTGTACGAGCCAATTCAGCAGTTGTGAATGTCTTGCCACTGAATGCTTTGCTCGGATCAATACGGCATGCGTCGAGAAAGGACATGAGCAATGACGCTTTAACTGCAAAATTCATGTTTTGAGCATCAGGCATTGTCGATGTGACCAAGCCGACTACAGCGCCTGATGAATCAAACAACGGGGAACCGCTGGAGCCAGGTTGGATGGCCGCGGTGAATTGCAGAAGGCTTGAATCGTTGTGCAGGCCAAACAATGCCGATACGCCACCCTGGGTCACGTGAACCCCGCCGCCGGCGAAGCCTGACATTGGGAAACCCAAGGCGACTACAGATTCGCCAAGGTCGCAGCCGGAGCCTTCTTTGAACGACACAGCGTTGAGAACTGGGGACTCCATCACTCTGAGGAGTGCAATATCGTTGCGCTGGTCAACCACCACGGGCTCCGCGCGATATCGCCCCTCAAAGGATGAAATGTAGATCTCACTCATGCCCTCGATAACGTGGGCGCAAGTGAGTACATGGTGCTGGGAGACGGCGAATCCGGTACCGGTAGCCCCGGTGCGCGAACCTTCAGGGTTACCTGAGATACTGCGGTCTTTGGGATGGGCGTCATTGATATCGATGCCAATCCGGCGACCGAGTGCCGCCAGACCATAGGCAGAACCTTCGGCAAGAGCACGAAACTTCCACTGCTTATTTCGGTTGTAGAACTCACCGATGATGATCGCAGCTTCGCCGTTTTCGTGAAGGAAAAGGCTGTACTCGATCTGGTCATCGACCATCAAGCGCAGGGTGCGTAGTTCGCTGACAGGACCCGCTGCAGAGAAGGTGTAGGCGATGAGAAGCACACGATCGCTTCCGGAAGGGAGATCGTCCAGGTTCAACTTACAGCTGACTTTTGATTGATCCCCGCCCCACTCCATCCACGACTGAGTCGTATGGAAAAGAGCAGGTTCACCTTTCGGACGGCGTTTCTCATCAACCGGCAGTATGGCAACCGCTGCGAACTCCCCGAAGGCCGAGGAGTTTGCGCATTCCAGAGTCCATTCACTCCGTGCGCTTGATACCGCGGTGTTTGCGCCAGGCGCTAGCACCATCATCCCTTGATCTCTCCTTGACTGCTGACGCCCACTGCTCCAGTGGTAATGTAATCATGATATCAAAATGGTTGCATTGCTATGTCAATATGATGCCACGGCCGCAACTGTGATGCCCTTCACTCGGACGTTTGGCCGCCAGACTGTTGCCGGCTCAGGGAAACCCAGGCGACGGGTTGCGAAAATGCCAGCGAGGTTGGTACCGGTTTCGCGGGTATACCCAACGCCCCCAGAGTATCGAGGATTGATTTCAAGCAAATGAGGCCGGCCCTGTTCATCGTCCTTGGTCTGCACGTTTACGATTCCGTCACACTGGAAGTGCTCTGCAGCATTGAGGGCGAGATCAACCGCAGGTCCCTCGCGCTCAAAAAGCTGATGGGCTCCTACCTTTCGACGGCATACGAAAGCAGCAACTCGCCCAGCCTCGCAAACCATATCCACCGAGCACTCGCTTCCGGCCAAGTAAGGCATTACGAGCATCGGCGGCGGATTGTCTCCTTCTCTGTATGCATGCATGTAGGTCGTAAAATTCGCAACCCGCGCATCAGGATCGGCAAATGAACGGAACGGATCTGCGTCAGTCTTGAAGCGCCAAAAGCCCTGGCCATAGATGCCGACAGCAGGTTTGACACAGACCTCCCCAGAGGCAAAGAGGGTTTCGTACGCAGCAAACATTTCTTCGGCGTTCGATGCGGTGATCGCCGGCACACATGCCAAGCCTGCCTGTTCAGCCGCAGCGGTGAATTTGCTCTTGTCGTCTACAAGGTCGAACGTACGCATCGACATGCCCCCGGTAACGAGCACCAGGCCAGCTTTTTCGAAGCGCGCCCTTGCCTGTTCAAATACACCTCCCTGCCGCCCCGCCAAGACAACTTTGATGTCATAGGTCAATGCGGTATGAAGGACCCATTCCATGCGCTCTTCAGTACCACGAGGTTCTGTAAAACTGATATCAGCACCCGAGGTAATT
>Ga0075436_100001371_pt1 | contig 16587 bp, 15 predicted proteins | sample RhiMethybrSRZTD5_FD_75303 | JGI IMG/M metagenome (GOLD analysis project Ga0075436, IMG submission 75303) | Populus rhizosphere microbial communities from Tennessee, USA - Rhizosphere MetaG P. TD hybrid SRZTD5 | ecosystem: Host-associated > Plants > Roots > Rhizosphere > Soil | place: USA...
TCGTCGCCGAGCTGCGCCACGAGTTGCTTGAGGACGGCGGCACCCTTCGCGTACGAGATGCCGTCGAAGTTGTCCAGCGCCTGCACGGTGTCGGGGACGTCGGCGGAGACGGGGTGGGTGGATGGGCGCTGGTCGGCCGCGTACCCCCAGGCCTTGCGGCCGATCGCGAACCCGGTCCAGGCGCCGGTGAACGCGGTCGCCTCGGCGGTCACCCGGTGGCCGAGGTATTCGGCGAACGACTCGTTCAGCCAGAGGTCGTCCCACCAGCGCATGGTGACCAGGTCGCCGAACCACATGTGCGCCATCTCGTGCAGGATCGTGTCGGCGCGCCGCTCGTACGAGTAGTCGGTGACCTTCGAGCGGAAGACGTAGTCGTCGAGGAACGTGACGCAGGCCGCGTTCTCCATCGCGCCGGCGTTGAACTCGGGCACGAACAGCTGGTCGTACTTGTCGAACGGGTATCGGTAGTCGAACGCCCGGTGATACCAGTCGAAGCCCTGCTTGGTGATCAGCAGGATCTCGTCGGCGTCGAGGTGCTCGGCCAGCGAGGCCCGGCAGTAGACGCCGAGGTCGATGCCGTCGTGGCTGTCGGTCACCTTGTGGTACGGCCCGGCGACCAGCGCGGTCACGTACGGGGAGAGCGGTGGGGTGGTGCGGAACTTGACCACCTGCGCGCCGCCAGCGCCCTCGGTGACCTCCTCCGCCCGCCCGTTGGAGACGACCTCCCAATGCGCGGGCGCGGTCACCGTGAGGGCGAAGGTGCCCTTGAGGTCGGGCTGGTCGAAGCAGGTGTACATCCGCTTCGCGTCCGCGGTCTCGAACTGCGAGTAGAGGTAGACCTCGCCGTCGACCGGGTCGACGAACCGGTGCAGTCCCTCGCCGGTGTTCGTGTAGAGCAGGTCGGCGTCGACGACGAGCACGTTGTCGGCGGCCAGGTCGGGCAGCGCCAGCCCGTCCTCCGGCCGGTACGCCGAGGTGTCCAGGGCCCGCCCGTTGAGGGTGACCTCGCGGAACCCGTCCGCGATCACGTCGACGAACGTCGCCGCTCCGGGCCGGGACGCGGTGAACCGGATCGTGGTCCGGCACCGGAAGGTCCGCTCGCCGGGCTTGCCGCCGCCGTCGGTCAGGTCGAGCTCCACCTCGTAACCGGAGACGGACACCAGCTCGGCGCGGGCCCGCGCATCGACCCTGGTCAGGTTCGGAACACCCATCCCCGCAGTCTGGCACGCCGGTCCGACTGGGCCGACCGGGTTATCCGGACCGCCGCACAGGTCACGGCGGGAATGCGACCGGGCATACCAACGCTGCCGAGAACGGACCATCCGTTTCCGTAGGAGGAGCTGAATGAGCGAGCGGACCAAGGTCGACTTCTGGTTCGACCCGATCTGCCCCTGGGCGTGGCTGACGTCCCGGTGGATTCTCGAGGTGGAGAAGCAGCGGCCGCTCGATCTGAGCTTCCACGTGATGTCGCTGTCGGTGCTCAACGCCGACAAGGAGGGCCTCCCGGACAGCTACCGGGAGATGCTCGGCAAGGGCTGGGGCCCGGTGCGGGTCGCGATCGCGGCCGAGCAGAAGTTCGGCACCGAGGTCCTCCGCAAGCTCTACACGGCCCTCGGCACCCGGATCCACCAGCAGAAGGCCGGCTACGAGCGGGACACGCTGGTCGCCGCGCTCGAGGAGGCGGGGCTGCCGGTCGAGCTGGCCGACGCCGCCGACTCCACCGACTACGACGAGGCGCTGCGGGCCTCCCACCACGCGGGCATGGACCCGGTCGGCTACGAGGTGGGCACGCCGGTGATCCACGTCGACGGCACCGCCTTCTTCGGCCCGGTGATCTCCCGGGTGCCGACCGGCGCGGAGGCGGCGACGGTCTTCGACGGCGCGGTCGCGCTCGCCACCAACCCGTACTTCTACGAGCTCAAGCGGACCCGCACCGAGGGCCCGCAGTTCGACACGGTCCCGGACTCGGCCCTAGCGGTCGAGTAGCCGCAACGCGCCGAGCTCCGGCGGCTCCACCGGTCGTCGTGCGCCCGTCGCCGCGGTGAACGCCGCCGCGACGGGGGCGCAGCCGAAGATCCCGCCGACGCCGGCGACCGGCAGGTCACCGAGCCGGGCGCGGACGGCGGCGGCCAGCTCGGCCAGGTGGGCGGCCGCCTCGGCCAGGATCCGCGCCGCCACCGCATCCCCGCCGGTCGCCCCGTCCCCGGCGGCGGCGGCGACCTGCGGGACCAGGCGGGAGAGCAGCCGGCGGTCGGTGGGGCGCTGGTGCACCAGCGTCTCGGCGCCGGTCAGCGTGTCGAACGCGGTGCGGACCACGTCGACGAGCGCGGTCGGCGGGCCGGTGCCGTCGGCGGCCCGCAGCGCCGCCCGCACCGCCTCCCGGCCGATCCAGTAGCCGCCGCCCTCGTCGCCGAGCAGGAACCCGTGCCCGCCGACCCGGACGGTGCGCCCCGCCGCGTCCCGGCCGGCCGCGCCCGACCCGGTGCCGGCGATCACGACGATCCCGGGCCGGCCGGCGAACGCGCCCGCCAGCGCCGCCTCGGTGTCGTCGCCGACGGCCACCGTGGCCCCGGTACGCCGGGCCAGTTCGGCGGTCAGCTCGCGCGCGTGCTCGGCCGAGCGCAGGCCGGCCAGCCCGAAGCCGGCCGCGACCGCGCCGGCGTCCGTCACGGCGGCGGCGAGCCGGTCCACCGCGTCCGGGTGCAGCAGCACGTTGATCGGCCCGAGGTCGCGCCGCGCGACGACCAGGCCGTCCCGCACCACGACCGCCCGGCTCCCCGACCCACCCGCATCCACCCCCACCGCGACCCCGGCCGTCCCGCTGGTCATGGTGCTGTTCCGAGCAGGAGCTCGGCGGCGGCCCGGGCGCTGGCGGCCGACGCGCCGCCGGTGGCGATCCAGCCGCGGGCGGGGGGCACCGGACCGGGCAGCCCCATCTCCACGACCACCGCGTCCGGCCGGGTGGCGAGCAGGGCCGCGACCGCCCGCCCGACCCAGCCGACCCGGGTCGCGTCCCGGGCCACCAGCACCAGCGGCCGGTCGGCGGGCAGCGGTGGCAGCGGGTCGTCCGGACCCAGGACCAGCTCGGTCGCGCCCGGCAGCAAGCCATCCAGTCCCCAGGCGCTGCGCCCGACGGCGATCGTCGGTGCCGGATCGAGTCGCACCACGACGGGCGCACCCGACCCGAGCCGCACGTCCCCGGCGGACCGCAGCCCGCGCCGGGCGGCGACCAGGCCCAGCGCCGCCAGCGAGCCGGGGAAGCGACCGGCCAGCGCCCGAACCCGGACCGCCGCGGACGCCAGCCGCTCCTCCGCCAACCGTCCACTTCGGACCGCGGCGACCAGCGCGTCCCGGGCCGCGTCGGCGATCGGCTCGCCGGTCTCGTCCCCGCCGAGGCAGAGCGCGTCCACCCCGGCCAGCAGCGCCAGCACCGCGCCCTCGCCGACGCCGACCGAGCCGGCGATCGCGCCCATCTCCAGCGCGTCCGAGACGACCACGCCGTCGAAGCCGAGCTCCGCCCGCAGCAGCCCGTCCACCAGCGCCGGGTTCAGCGTCGCCGGCAGGTCGCCGTACCCGGGCACCAGCAGGTGACCGGTCATCACCGTCGCCACCCCGGCCGCCACCGCCGCCCGGAACGGTTCCAGCGCCCCGGCCAGGTCCGGGCCGACGGTGGCCAGGCCCAGGTGCGAGTCCACGCTGGTGTCGCCGTGCCCGGGGAAGTGCTTGGCGCAGGCGGCGACCCCGGCGGACTGGATGCCGGTCACCGCCGCGGCCACGTGCCGGGCGACCAGCGCCGGCGTCGGCCCGTACGAGCGGACGCCGATCACCGGGTTGTCCGGCGCGCTGTTGACGTCGGCGACCGGCGCGAGCGCCCAGCCGATCCCGGCCGCGGCGACCCGGCCGGCCAGCGCCGCCGCCACCGACCGGGTCAGCTCGACGTCGTCGGCCACGCCCAGCGCGTACGGCGACGGCACCGGGGAGCCGACCGCGGCGAACAGCCGGGTGACGTCGCCGCCCTCCTCGTCGGTGGCGACGAGCACGTCGGCCCGCTCGGCCCGCAGCGCCCCGGTCAGCTCGGCCAGCTGCGTCGGCGACACACAGTTGCGGGCGAACAGCACCACCCCGCCGAGCCCGCCGGCGACCCGCCGGCGCACCCAGTCCGGCGGCGCCGTCCCGCCGAACCCGGGCAGCAGGACCGCGTCGGCCAGCGCCTCGAGCCTCATCCCTTGACCGCGCCGGCTGCGGCACCGGAGGCGATCCGGCCCTGCAGCACGATCGCGAACAGCACGACGGGGATCGCGACGAGCGTCGAGCCGGCCATCAGCCCGCCCCAGTCGACGCCCTGCGGCGTCTTGAACGTACCCAGCCAGACCGGCAGCGTCTGGTTGCCCTGGTCCATCAACGTCAGCGCGAGGATGAACTCGTTCCAGGCCTGGATGAACGCGAACACCGCGGTGGCGACCAGCCCCGGCGCCATCAGCGGGAACGTGATCCGCCAGAACGCGCCCCAGCGGGAGGCGCCGTCGATCATCGCCGCCTCCTCCAGCTCGACCGGCAGCGCCGCGACGAACCCGCGCAGCGTCCAGATCGTGAACGGCAGCACGAACGCCATGTACGTGGCGACCAGCACCGGCACCAGGTTGAGCAGGTCCGCGTCGCGCAGGGTCAGGTACATCGGGATGACCAGCGCCTCCAGCGGCACCATCTGCACGACGAGGATCGCCAGCAGGTATGCCCGGCGGCCGCGGAACCCGAACCGGGCCACCGCCGTCGCCGCCAGCAGCGCGACGAGCACCGCGAGCACGGTCACCGACAGCGAGACCAGCACGCTGTTGCGCAGGTAGGTCCAGAACCCGGCCGCACGCATGGCGGTACGGAAGTTGTCCAGGGTCACCGAGTGCGGGATCAGCGACACGTTGAACGTCCGGATGTCGCCGGCCGGCTTGAACGCGGTGGAGATCATCCAGTAGACGGGGAACGCGAACAGCACGAACACCACCACCGCGGTGACGTTGGCCGCGGCCGTCCCGCGCCGGGACCGAAGGGCCCTACTGGTCACAGCTCCTCCTCGCCCACGCGGATCATCGACCGCACGTACCAGATCGTCGCGGCCAGGGTGATCAGCACCATCACCACCGCCGCGGCCGAGGCCACGCCGAACCGGCTGGCCCCGAAGCCCTCGATGTACGTGTACAGGTTGATCAGCAGCGTCTTGCGGTCCGGCCCGCCGCGGGTGATCACGTACACCTGGGTGAACACCTTGAGGTCCCAGATCACCGACAGCGAGGTGAGGATCAGGTACAGCGGCTTGAGCATCGGCCCGGTCACCGACCAGAACGACCGCCAGGCGCCGGCGCCGTCGATGTGGGCCGCCTCCAGGACCGCGTCCGGCACCGTGGTCAGCCCGGCGTAGAGGGTCAGCGCCACGAACGGGATCGACTGCCAGACCACGCACAGGACGATCACGCTGAACGCCGGCAGCTGCGAGTCGAACCAGGAGTGCTGCGACCAGTCCAGCGGGGTCAGCTTGGTGACGAGCCAGTCGACCACCCCGTACTGCTCGTCGAACAGCCACTTGAACACGGTGGCCGCGCTGACCGGGGGAGTGGCCCAGGCCAGCAGCAGGCCGGCCGAGATCAGCAACCGCATGCTCCGGCCGGTCCTGCGCATGAGCAGCGCCACCAGCGTGCCGAACCCGATCGTCAGGGCGACGCAGACCGCGGCGAAGACCACGGTCCGGACGGTGACCGCCCAGAACTCCCCGTCGGACAGGATCGTGCGGTAGTTGTCGAACCCCGTCCACACGGTCTGGCGGCGGATCAGCTGGCGCAGATCGAGCTGCTGGAACGAGGTGCGCACCAGCACGTACATCGGGTAGCCGAGCAGCCCGAGCAGGAGCAGCACGCTCGGCACCAGCAGTCCGTACGGCAGCGCCCCGACCGACCGCCGCGACCGCCGGCCGCCCGCCCCACCCCCGACTACGCCGCCCCCGACAGCGCCGCCCCCGACCGCGCCGCCCCCGACCGCGCCGCCCCCGTCCGCCCCAGCGGCCGGGGCGACCGCCGTCGGCGGAACGGTGCCGGCGGCGGCCGAGGTGCCGGTCCGGGGGGTCGTGCCGGTCTCCGGGACGGCGCCGTCCGGACGGCGGGGGGAGACGGCGACGGCGGCGTCGGGGGACGCGGCGGTCGAGCGGCCGGCCCGATCCGGGGCCGGGTCGCCGGACCGGCCCGTGCCGGCGGAGCGGCGGATCCGCTTCCGGGGATCGAGGGTCACGCGTCCTCCTCCTGGTCCGGCCCGGGCCGCTGCGGACCCGGTACGGGTCCACGGGTCGGCCCCGGGCCGGCTTCGGCCCGGGGCCAACCGGGGTTGGACAGCCGGCCGCCCGACCCCGGCGGAGAGCCGGGCGGCCGACAGGCTACGAGTTCAGCGTCTTGGTGATCGCCTCGGTGGCGTCCGTCGTCGCGTCGGCCACGCTCTTCTTGCCGCTGAAGATGGAGACCAGCATGTCCTGCAGGACCGTGCCGCTCTCGACGTTCGCCCACTTCGGCGTGGACGGGGTGGACCGGCTGTTCTTCGCCGCCAGGTCGAACACCGACAGCACCGGGTCCTTCGCGTGCAGGGTGAGCAGCGAGGTCGAGTTCGGGATGACGCCGCCGGTGGTGGCGAGGTCGGTCTGCGCCTTGGTGCCGGCCAGGATCTTGATCCACTCGTACGCCAGCTCGGGGGCGTCGCTGCCCGCGGAGACCGCGAGGTTCGAGCCGCCCAGGAACACCGGCGCGGTCTGGCCGGCGTTCTTGCTCGGCACCGGGAAGACCCCGATCTGACCCTTGAGCTGCGGGTGCGCCTTCTCCACCGTGCCGACCTTCCAGCCGGCGTCGATGATCATGCCGGCCTTGCCCTCACCGAGCGGGACGGCAGGGTCGTTGTCGTTCTCGTTGCCGTTGACCGGCGCCTTGGAGTACTTGGTGACGATGTCCTTCAGCGCGCTCAGGCCGGCCTGCGACTGCGGGCTGTCCAGCGCGCCCTTCCACTGGCCGTTGTCCTGGACCGCGACCTCGCCGCCCTCGTCCCAGATGAACGGCAGCGCCGCGTACCAGTACTGGCCCGGGAAGTAGAGCGCGGAGAACTGCTTGTCGCTGCCGTACTTGGCCTGCAGCTTGGCCATGGTCGCGACGAAGCCCGCCCGGTCGGACGGCAGCGTCGTGATGCCGGCCTTGGCGAACATGTCCTTGCGGTAGAGCACCGCGCGGTCGCCCGCGTAGTACGGAATGCCGTACAGCTTGCCGTCGAGCGTGCCGGCGTCGGTGAGGCCCTGCAGCCAGGTGTCCCCGCCGAGGTCGGCCTTCTTGCTGCTGAGGTCCTCCAGGCCACCGGAGTCCGCGAACTTCGAGACGAGCGTGCTGCCGATCTCGAGCACGTCCGGCGGGGTGTTGCCGGCGAGCGCGGTGGTGGTCTTCTCCTGGATGCCGTCCCATTGCTGGATCTGGATCTTGACCTGGGTGTTCGGGTGCGCCTGGTTGAACTGGGCGTTGACCCGCTTGATGACGGCGTCCGGGGCGGAGCCGTTCATCAGCCAGACGGTGATGTCCTTGGCCTGGGTGTTGCCGCTGTCGCCCGATGCAGACTCGGGCGAGTTGCCGCCGCTACCGCACGCCGCGGCGAACAGCGCCACTGTGGCGCCGACAACGGCCGCCGCGCGCATTTTCCTGTGCATCCCGCGATCCTCCTGGTGCGACCTGTGCGACGCCGTGGGACTGGTCCGTACTGGTCCAGACCAGTGGTGGGAAGATGGCACAGTGGCCCGGACAGTGTCAAGGGCGGGCCGTACCGTGGCGACATGACCTCGACCGACACGCGCGCCATTCCCGACCATCTCGACGCCCTGTTCGTCGGCGGGACCTGGGTCGCACCCGCCGGCTCGGACACGCTGACGGTCGTCAACCCGACCACCGAGCAGCCGCTGGCGACCGTGCCGGCCGGCACCCCGGCCGACGTCGACCGGGCCGTCACCGCCGCCCGGGCCGCGTTCCCCGGCTGGGCGGCGACGCCGGTGGCCGAGCGCGCGGCGCTGCTCACCGCGCTCGCCGACGGGCTGGCCGCCCGCGTCCCGGAGCTGGCGCAGCTGATCGCCCGCGAGGTCGGCTCGCCGCTGAAGTTCGCCACCTCCACCCAGGCCGGGCTGCCGATCGAGGTGCTGCGCTCGTACGCGGCGCTGCTCGGCGAGTTCTCGTTCGAGGAGGAGGTCGGCAACTCGCTCGTGCTGCGCGAGCCGATCGGCGTCGTCGGTGCGATCACGCCGTGGAACTATCCGCTGCACCAGGTGGTGGCCAAGGTCGCCGCCGCGCTGGCCGCCGGCTGCACGGTCGTGCTCAAGCCGACCGAGGTCGCGCCGCTGTCCGCGTACGTGCTGGCGGCGGTGGCCGCCGAGGTCGGGCTGCCGGCCGGCGTGCTCAACGTCGTGCCCGGGACCGGCCCGGTCGTCGGCGAGGCGATCGCCGCTCACCCGGACGTGGACATGGTGTCGTTCACCGGGTCGGTGCGGGCCGGCCGGCGGGTGCAGGCGGTCGCGGCCGGCACGGTGAAGAAGGTCGCGCTGGAGCTGGGCGGCAAGTCGGCCAACGTGATCCTCGACGACGCCGACCTGGCCCGGGCCGTGAAGGTCGGCGTGGCCAACTGCTTCATCAACGGCGGCCAGACCTGCACGGCCTGGACCCGGATGCTGGTGCCGGAGTCGCTGCACTCGGCCGCGGTCGAGCTGGCCATCGACTCGGCCGAGAAGTACACGGTCGGCGACCCGCTGGACGGCGCCACCCGGCTCGGGCCGATGGTCAGCGCGGCGCAGCGGGACCGGGTCCGCGGCTACGTCGAGAAGGGCGTCGCCGAGGGCGCGACGCTGGCCACCGGCGGCCCGTCCGCCCCGCTGGACCGCGGCTTCTTCGTGCGGCCGACGGTGTTCGCGGCGGTCCGGCCGGAGTCGACGATCGCCCAGGAAGAGATCTTCGGGCCGGTGCTCTCGGTGATCCCGTACCGGTCCGAGGCGGAGGCGGTCGAGATCGCCAACGGCACGCCGTACGGGCTGTCCGGCGCGGTGTTCGCGGGCGAGCAGGACCGGGCGGTCGCGTTCGCGCGGCGGCTGCGTACCGGCCAGGTGATGGTCAACGGCGGCGCGTTCAACCCGGTCGCGCCGTTCGGCGGCTACAAGCAGTCGGGTATCGGCCGGGAGCTGGGCCGGTACGGGCTGGAGGAGTTCCTCGAGGTCAAGTCACTGCAGCTGTAGGTAGGCCCGCTCGACGCCCTCCAGCGCGCAGTCGCCGAAATAGGGCAGCTCCTTCGCCACGTCGGCGGCCGGCCGGCCGTTGGCGTGCCCCTCGGTGGCCTTCGCGACCAACTCGGCGTGCTCGGCCCGCTGGGCACGGACGAACTCGCGGTCGACCACCGCGCCGTGCCCCGGCACCAGCCGGCCGGTGACCAGCTCGGCCACCGCGTCCAGGGTCTGCGGCCAGTCCAGCGGGAACGCGCTGCCGAACTGCGGCGGCGCGCCCTCTTCGACCAGGTCGCCGGCGATCACCAGGTCGTCGGCGTCCGGGAGGGTGAGCACCAGGTCGTTGTCGGTATGCCCGCGGCCGAGGTGCCGCAGCTGCACCGGCCGGCCGCCGACGCTGAGCGTGGCCAGGTCGTCGACGAGCTGGTCGGGCGGGTCGATCGCGCTCGCCTCGATCTCCGCGGCCATCTCGTCCAGCCCGTGCTCGCGGTAGCGGCCGGCGATGGCGCCGCGCATCCGCTCGCCGTCCTCGATCAGCTGCTCGGCGCAGCGGCGGTGGCCCCAGATCTCCGCCGGCCGGAAGATCCGGTTGCCGAACGTGTGGTCGAAGTGGAAGTGGGTGTTGACCACCGCCCACGGGTGCGGGGTGACGGTGCGGATCGCCTCGACGAGGTCCTGGCCCTCCTTCTCGGTGGCCCTGGTGTCGACGACCAGGCAGGCGCCCTCGCCGACGATGAGGCTGACGTTGAGGTCCATGCTCTTGTGCCGCCGGACGTACACGCGGTCGGCGACCTCGGTCCAGGTGTCGGTCATGACTGCGCCTCCTGCCGTTCCCGCGGCTCCTGCCGCCCCCGTCGCTCCTCGATGGTGACGTCGCCGGCGGCCCAGTGGGTGGCCGGCACCTCCCGCAGGACGACCCGGACGTTCTCCTTCGGCGCGCCGACCGAGTCGACCACGGCGGTGGTGAGCCGGCTGATCAGCGTGCGCAGCTGCTCGGGGGTGCGGCCCTCGACCAGCGTGACCTCGACCAATGGCATGACTGTCATCTTGCCGGGCTGCGAAACTGCGTTTCATGCGTGTCTACGTGGGGTCCGACCATGCCGGCTTCGAGCTCAAGAACTACCTGGTGGAGCACCTCGCCAAGGCCGGCCACGAGGTGGTCGACTGCGGGCCGCAGGCGTACGACCCGGACGACGACTACCCGCCGTACTGCTTCCGGACGGCCGAGCGCGTGCTCGCCGACCCCGGCAGCCTCGGCGTGGTGATCGGCGGCTCCGGCAACGGCGAGCAGATCGCGGCCAACAAGGTGCCCGGGATCCGGGCGGCCCTGGCCTGGTCGGAGGAGACCGCCACGCTGGCCCGCGAGCACAACGACGCGCAGGTGGTGGCGGTCGGCGCCCGGATGCACACCGAGGACCAGGCCGCGACGCTCGTGGACACGTTCCTGGCCACGCCGTTCAGCAACGGCGAGCGGCACGTCCGCCGGATCAAGCTGCTCGCCGAGTACGACGCCGCGCACTGACGCCGGCGGGACTGCGGTCAGCGGGCGCCGGGGAGGGCGTCGGGCGGGACGTAGCGCCGCCGGACGATGACCACGTCGCGCTCGGCGGCGGCGAGGTCGTCCGCGGTCGGGCGGGCCGCGTCCCGGGCCCGCATCGCGCCCACGACGCCGACCTGCGACGAGCCGGCGCCGACGATCCCGCGCAGGCTCCGCTCGGCGTCCGTCCGCCGCGCCCGTGACTTGCGCTTGGGCCCCGGCGCCGGCGCCGCGGCGATCTCGGCCGACGCCTGCCCGTCCGCCGCGGCGGCCGATGCCTGCTCGACAGCCGCGGTCTCGCCGGTCACGTCCTGCGCCGCCGTGGTATCCGACGCCTCCTGCACCGCCGCAGATTGGGCCGACGCCTCCTGCACCGCCGCGGATTGGGCCGACGGCTCCTCCGCCGACGGCTGCTCCGCCGACGGCTGCTCCGCCGACGGCTGCTGCGCCGCCGCGGTCTCGGGGGCTACCTCGTCCGCCGCCGTGGTCTCGGCCGAAACCGTCCCGGCCGCCGCGATCCCGACCGTGGTCTCGGGCGTGGTCTCGGGCGCGGTCTCGGGCGCGGTCTCGACTGCCGGCGCCGGCGCAGCCTGGGCGGCCCGCCGGCGACGGCGTTCCCGGCGCCGGTGACGCGACGGGGTCGGCTCCTCCATGCCGCCACCATCGCACAGTCCGCTCAGAACACCTCGGGGCACCAGGGCAGCCGGTCGCCGGCGAACGCCCGGCTCGCCGCGGCCAGCGCCCCCGCCCGCAGCTCGGTGACCAATCCGGCCGCGGCCATCCCGACCAGCGTCGGCCCGCCGAGGTATGCCGCGCCGAGCTCGGTCGAGGACAGCGCGAGGTCGGCCGGATCCTCCGTGCGCTCGCAGACCGCACCCGACCCGTCCGCGGACAGCCGCCACCGGCCGGCGTTCCACGGGCAGACCTCGTCCCGTACGTCGAACACCACGTCCACCGGCGTCGAGTAGGTCCGGGAGGCCAGCGCCCGGTCGACGTCCGCCAGCCGTATCCACAGCGAGTCGTACAGCGACATGTCGAGCGCCCGCACGTCCGCGATGATGTGCTGCAGCGGGTCGTCCAGCGGTGCCCGGTAGAGCGTGAGCCGCGGCGTGAGGTCTATGCCGGCCAGGTATGCCCAGAGGGCCGCGTAGGCCTCCGGGGTGGTCGCGTGCACGAACCCGACGTCGACGCTGCTGTCGTTGCGGCCCGGCTCGCCCGCCTCCCGGGTGCGGTAGACGGTGAATCCGGTGACCGAGCCGTCCTGCTCGGTGTAGAGCGCGTGCCGCCGCGCGCTGGCCCCGCGCCGGTTGCGCTCGGGGTCGGCGGCGAGCCGGTCGGCCCAGCCACCGCGGCGGTCGAGGAAGCCGACCGACGTCGGCCGGAGCGCCTCGTAGACCGCCTCCTCGTGCGGCCGGGCCTTCTCCGGCGGGGCAAGCACGACCCGGCCGGTGCCCAGCGACACCCCGGGCCGCACCCGCAGCCGCTCCTTGCGGCCGGTCAAGGCCAGCTGCCGGGCGGCCACGCCGTAGCCGAACCGCCCGTAGATCCCGCCCTCGGACGCCCACAGCGCCGCGACCGGCTCGGCCTGCTCCTCGTGCAGCCCGGTGAGCTGGCGGCGCATCATCGCCGTGAGCAGGCCCCGGCGCCGGTGGGTCGGCTGCACCGACACGACGGTGACCCCGGCGATCGGACGTGGGCCGCCGGGCACGGTCATGTCCCGGGTGTAGATGCCGGCGGTCGAGACGATCTGCCCGTCGTCGAACGCGGCCAGGCTGCGCTCCGGCTCGAACACCGTGCCGAGCGACTCCCGGTCGTCGTCGTGCGGGTCTTCCAGGAACGCCTCGGAGAGCACCCGGTAGAACTCCGGGAACTCGGTCCGGTGGATCGGCCGCAGCTCGAGGTCGGTCATGCGGCCTTCCTACTCCGGGCCTCCGACAGGACGCGAGGCAGATTTCGATCGGGTGAGTAGCTACTCGCTGGTTACATCCGATCGCTACTCTGCGCGCCGTCATGGTGTGGCATCTGTGGGGATGGCTCGCCGGCGCCGCCCAACGGCTGCGCCGGCGGCTCGGCGACGTCGGCGCGACGGCCGTCCTCGTCGCCCTTGCCGGCGCGCTTGCGCTCGGTTCCCTCGCCGACCCTGGCCCGATGCGGCCGGGCACCGTGCTCGCGGTGCCGGTGCTGCTCGGCGGGCTGAGCCTGCCGCTGCGCGAGTTCCGGCTGCTGGTGATCGGCTGCCTGCTGCTCGGCGGCCTGGTCGCGGTGGCCCGCGGCCTGTGGGTGTTCAGTGTCGGCTCGGTGCTGGTGTTCCTCGTCGTCGTCGCCGTCTCGTACGAGCAGGTGCGGCGGCGGGAGCGTGTGGGGGTCCGCCGGGCCAGGCCGGACCAGATCCTGCTCGACCTGCGGGAGCGGCTGCGCGTGCAGGGCGAGGTGCCGCCACTGCCGGTCGAGTGGGGGATGGAGGTCGAGCTGCGCCCGGCCGACGACGCAGGGCTTGCCGGCGACTTCGTCGTCTCCCGGCTGCACGTTGTCCAGGCCGCGAACGGCGAGCACGACGTGCTCGACCTTGCCCTGGTCGACGTGTCCGGCAAGGGGGTCGACGCCGGAACCCGGGCGCTGCTGCTGTCCGGCGCCCTCGGTGGCCTGCTCGGAGCGGTGCCGCCGGAGGACTTCCTCGCCGAGGCCAACCGCTACCTGCTGCAGCAACGGTGGGCCGAGGGCTTCGCGACCGCGGCGTACCTGCGGGTGGACCTGACGACCGGCGAATACCGGGTGGAGAGCGCCGGGCACCCGCCGGTCGCGCACCTCGACGCGGGCAGCGGCACCTGGCATCTGCTGCTCCGCCACGGTCCGCTGCTCGGCGTGCTGCCGGCAGTCGGCCACGAGCCGGACACCGGCTTGCTGCGCCCTGGCGACGCCGTGCTGCTCTACTCCGACGGCGTCGTCGAGGACCGGCACCGGGACCTCGAGGTCGGCGTCGACCGGCTGCTCGGGGCGGCGGAGCGGCTGGTGCCCCGCGGGGACTACCGGGGCGGGGCCGCGCTGCTGGTCCGGGAGGTCCCGACCAACCGCAGCGACGACCGGGCGATCGTCATGCTGTGGCGCGAGTACTGACCCCGGCGCGTCCTTCCCGAATCAGCACCTCACGAATGTCAGCAGCGCCACCACCCGGCGGTCCGGCCCGATCCCGATCGACGCATGGCTCGCCGGCATGCCCGGCGACTGAACCCGCTACAGCCGTACCAGCTTCAGCGTCGAAACCCCCGCGGTCGCCTCGACGTCGTACCGGTCGGCGGCCGTGGACGTGGCGAGCACGGTACCGGCGGCCAGGCCCGTACGGCGGACCCCGTCCACGTCGGTGTCTGCAGCGCCGCCGTCGACCCGGACCGCGGTCGCGACGCCCTGCGGCACGTGCAGGGTGAACTCGGTCGCCCCGCCGGCCATCCTGATCGGCACCGCGCGGTCGGGCACCGGCAGCACCAGCTCGATCCGGGCCGCCCCGGCCGCGAGGTCGACGCCGGACAGCCGGGCACCGCGCAGGTCGAGCAGCTGGCTGGTGGCGCCGCCGGAGATCCGCACCTGCCACCGCACCCGCCGGTCGAGCAGCACGGTCACCGCGGACGGTCCCGGTTCACCAGTCCGTACGAGATGCACGCTGATGGTGCCGCCGCCGGTCTCCAGCACCGGCGCCACGCCCGCGCCGTCCGGGGTCACCGCTCGCAGCTGGTCCGCGCCGCCGAGGTGCGCCGCCCGTACGGTCACCGTCGTCGCGCCGCTGACCAGGTCGACGGTTGCGGCGTCAGCGCTCATCGCTGTCGCGACCGCGTGCGGATGCACCTGGCGCAGGCTCCCCGGCCGCCCCGGCGCCAGCGGACTCCCCGGCCCGTCGACCGGCCCGGTCCCGCTGCAGGCGGAAATCACCAGCACCGCTGCCAGCCCCACCCACCACCGCATGCACTCGTCCTACCCCCTCCGCCAATCCCGTAGGCCGCCGCCTGGTCCTTCGATGGCCCAGTCTTTGGCGGCCGTTGCTGCCAGACCTCAACGCCGGGCCCGGCTGGTCGACGCCTTCGCGTTCGATCGAATCGGCGGCGTCCAGGCAGGCCCCGACCTTATCCTTGAGTTGAGAGACGCGTTGCCTTGGGAGGCGTCCACCGGTGCGTGCGCCGTCGCGCCAGAGACGCCGTAGCCACGCTTGACGCGGCCCAGCCGCTAGACGAGGACGATCGCGTCTCCGAGGAGTCGGCCACGCTGCGAGTCGGGTTCAGCGGCCTCATCCAGGAGTACGCTCACTCGCTTGAGGGCAGGTCCGGTCGCGGATGGCCGCCCGCAGATCGTCTCGTCGTCCGGTCATGGCGAGGGCGGCTGAGAGTGCCTCGCCGGGCGAGGTCATCCCGTCTCCAGGGATTTCGCTGCCGGTACCGCCTCACCTAGCAGGTTTGCGGGTGTGAGGGCCGGTTGGGCCGTCCAGCCTCTCCCGGAGGGATCGAACGAGGCCGAGGAGAAAGACGATGTTCGGGAAGCGATATGTGCATGACCTGATCAACCGGAGCGCGGAGAATCCGATGGACCGCCGGCGGTTCCTCAAGAGTGCCACCGCAGCCGGCCTGGGAATGATCGGTGCGAGCGTGGTCCAGCCGGCGGCCGCAGCGGCGTCTGCCTCGGCGCAAGACGCCAACTCGATTTCAGACAGCGCGATCTTGAATTTTGCGCTGAACCTGGAATACCTGGAGGGCGAGTTCTACTCCTTCGCGGTGCACGGGCATGGTCTGCCTGGCAACTTGACCCACGGGAAGGGCCGGCGCGGGCCCGTGACGGGCGGCCGCGCGGTCCCCTTCAAGACCAGGTCGATCCGCCAGTTCGCGGCCGAGATCGCCCACGACGAACTGGATCACGTCCGGTTCCTGCACACGGCTCTTGGCAGCGCGGCGGTGGCCCGTCCGGCCATCAACATCCAGCAGAGCTTCACCGCCGTCGCGATCGCTGCGGGGCTGATCAAGCCCGGGCAGACGTTCGACGTCTACGCCAACGAGAACAACTTCCTGCAGGGCGCGTTCATCTTCGAAGATGTCGGGGTCACTGCGTTCAAGGGCGCCGCGCCGCTGATCAAGAACAAGACCTTCCTGTCCGCGGCCGCGGGCATGCTTGCGGTCGAGGCGTATCACGCGGCGACGATCCGCACCGTGCTGTTCGACCGCGACCTGGCCCGGCAGGCTAATGCGATCTCGGCGGCGCGGGACAGCCTGGACGGGCCGAGCGACGATGACCAGGGCATCACGCTCGACGGCACGGCCAATATCGTGCCCGCCGACCGGAACAGCGTTGCCTTCGGCCGCACCCCCGGCCGCGTGCTCAACGTCGTCTACCTCACGCCGAAAGCCGCAACTTCCGGCGGGTTCTACCCGAACGGCGTCAACGGGCAGATTCACACAAGCAGCTGACCAGCTCACACCTGCTGCGAGAAGGCGCAGCGTGATCATCGCGACCGCGACTACGTCCGGGCCGCTCGGGATGCGCCGCACTTCTCACGGCTGATGGACCGGTTCGCACAGAACCTGCGGCGGTTCGTCGGCTGGGACGTCCAGTACTTCGCCGCGGTCGAACCGTGGCGTCGGAGCGCTGCGCTGGACGCTGATGTGGATCCCGTGCCGACCTGCCCGTCCGTCGAGCCTGTACGTAGCCTGCTGCCGACCGCTGTCTGTGAAAGGGGCTCACGTGAGCTTCGAGCTCGTCTGCGAGATCGAGCCTCCGGTGCGACCGGACCTCATGCGCGTTCGTCATCAGATCG
>Ga0075436_100001378_pt1 | contig 16557 bp, 15 predicted proteins | sample RhiMethybrSRZTD5_FD_75303 | JGI IMG/M metagenome (GOLD analysis project Ga0075436, IMG submission 75303) | Populus rhizosphere microbial communities from Tennessee, USA - Rhizosphere MetaG P. TD hybrid SRZTD5 | ecosystem: Host-associated > Plants > Roots > Rhizosphere > Soil | place: USA...
CTGCCCGGTCTCGCGTACGGCGCGCCGCTTCTGAGCGCCTACTCGCACGCGCGCATCCGCGCGATCGATTCCTCCAAAGCTGAAAAACTCCCCGGCGTCTTGGGAGTGCTGCATCGCGACAAGCTCGGGGGACTAAATCCGCTGCTGCCCGCGCCGCGCCACGAATTGCTGAAGCTCCGCGACGACGAGAATTTCATCGTGATCGACAAGGTCCGCTTCGACGGCGAGCTCGTCGCGCTGGTCGTCGCCGAAGACCTCCGCACCGCGCGGCGCGCCGCGGCGCTGATCGAAGTGGATTACGAGCCGCTGCCGCCGGTGTTCGACGCCGCCGCGGCGCTCGCGCCGGGCGCTCCGATCCTGCACGAAGACCACGGGACGAATCTGCTCCTCGAAGACAAGCTCGAATGGGGCGACATAGAGCGCGGCTTCAACGAGGCCGACCGCGTATTCGAGGAGACATATACTTCGCCTGCGATGTTCCACCATCCGATGGAAAACATCGGCGGCTGCGTCGCGCGTTTCGATAGTGACGAGATCGATCTTTGGGCCGGCACCAGCTCGCCGTTCCGCGACGGCGGCGAGATCGCGCATTTCTTCGGCCTGCCAGCGGAGAAGGTCCGCGTCCGCGTGCCGTACGTCGGCGGCGGCTTCGGCTCGAAGATCGTCACCAACGCCGTGCTCGCTGCGCTTTTTCTCGCGCGGAAAATTCGGCGGCCGGTGAAGCTCGTGCCGACGGCGGCCGAGAGCTTCCGGCAGAATTCGCGCCACGCGATGGAATACAAGGCCAAGATCGGCGTCAAATCCGACGGCACGCTGACGGCGCTGCGCGTTGATCTGCTCGTCGACACCGGCGCGTATACGACCGGCGGCGCCACCACGACGCACAACGCCGTCATCTCGGCCTGGGGCTGCTACCGCATTCCGCATTTGCGCATCCATGCGCGCTGCGCGTACACCAACAAAGTTCCCGCCAGCCACACGCGCGCCACAGGAAAAGTGCAGACCACCTGGGGCATCGAATGCGCAATGGACAGCGTCGCACGGCAGATGGGTATCGAGCCGGTCGACTTCCGGAGGAAAAACGTGCTGCTGCGCGGCGACTTCGTCGCGAAGGGCACGCCGAAGATGGACACCGATTATTATTCGCTGATCGACGAAGCCGTCTCGGCGATCGGCTGGGACGGCAAGACGAATGCCTCACCTGGATCCAACGGCCGCATGGTTCGCGGCCGAGGTCTCGCGCTGAGCCTGCGGCACGGCTCGCAGGGCGGCGGGCGCGCGCACGCGCTCGCGACGATGGATGCACGCGGCAACGTGACGATGCAGCACACCGCGCCGGAGATCGGCCAGGGAACCCACACGATGATCCGCGTCGTCGCCGCACGGACGCTGGAGATTCCCGAGAACCAGGTGCGCGTCGCCCAGCCCGACACCGCGGTGCACTTGCCGTTCGGCGGCGTGAGCGCACAGCGGACGACGATGCAGATCGGCAAGGCGGTCGAGAACGCGTGTCAGAATTTGCAAAGCGAGCTGGTCAAGATGGCTTCGCAAGCCAAAGGCGGAAAGCCCGAAGAATGGAAAGTCGCGCAAGGCCGGCTCTGGCGCGCCGAGAACAGCTTCTCGTTCGCCGAAGTCGTCAGGCTTGCCGGCGGCAGCGCCGTGGTCAAAGCGATCGGCGCGCACAGCACGCCGCCGACGGAAAAGGAGTCCGCCTTTCACGGCATGGACCACTGGGCGCCGAGCGCCGGGGCGATCGAGATCGAGATCGACCGCGAGACCGGCGAGATACACGTTCTTAAGTTCGCCGTGATCGCCGACGCCGGCCGCGCGCTCCATTACTCATCCGCGAAGTCGCAGGTCGAAGGCGGCGCAGTCATGGGCTTCGGCCACGCGCTTTACGAAGAGGTTGTCTACGAAAACGGCCAGCTGATGAACGGCGATCCGTTTCAGTACCGTCTGCCGGTCATGGAAGACCTGCCCGCGGAATTTTACGCCGACATGCTGGAGAACGAGGACGGCCCCGGGCCGTTCGGCTCGAAGGGAATGTCGCAGACCTCCATCGTCACCGTCGCGCCCGCGCTCGGGAACGCGATCTTCGACGCGCTCGGCGCGCGCGTCCGGTCGCTGCCGATCACACCGGAAAAAATCCTCAAGGCTTTGGGAAAATTGGAATAACCCGCGTCAAGCGGTCCTGGGAAAGACAATCGAATGCTGCCGACTTTTAAACTCATACGTCCGACTACGGTCGCCGAGGCTGCCAGTGAGCTCGAGCGGCTCGGCGACAGCGCCAAACTGTACGCCGGCGGAGCGGAGCTCGCGCTGCTGATGCGCCACGGCCTCGTCGATCCGGAATATCTCATCGATATAAAAGGCATACCGGAGCTCGGCCGGATAGCCGCGAACGGCTCGGCGGTGACGATCGGCGCGTGCGCCACCCATCACCGCATCGAGCGCGATCCCGTGGTCCGCGCACAGCTGCCGGCCTTCGCCTACGCCGAGTCGCAGGTCGCCAACATCCGCGTGCGCGCGCAGGGCACGCTCGGCGGCAACCTTTGCTTCAACGATCCGCATTCCGACCCGGGCACGGCGCTTTTGATCCACGAAGCCACCGTCACGGTGGCAAACGGAAGCGCGCAGCGGCAAATGCCGCTCGAGGATTTCCTCGGCGAGATGTACGCAACCGCGCTCGAACCCGACGAGCTGCTCGTGAGCGTCGACGCGCCGCTGCTGCCCGAAGGTTGGGGCAGCGGCTATCACCGCGTTCATCGCTACCAGCGGCCTACGCTCGGCGTCGCGGCTGCGGCGCAATTCGCCGGGGGGCGAATCGAAGGCGTTCGCCTGGCAGTCGGCTGCGTAAGCGCGAAGCCGATACGGCTTCGCGATCTGGAACGCGAGATCCTCGGCGCCGATATACAAAGCGCGCGCCGGCTGATTCAGGAGCGGAAAGCCAATCTGCGAGAGCTGCTGCAGCCCGTCGACGATCTACTCGGCTCGGCGGCCTACAAGCTCTACATGACGCAGGTGTTGCTCGGACGCGCGCTGGAAGACATTGGAGAAAATAAACGTTTCAAGTTTCAAGGTCCACGTTTCAAGGAAGAAGCCAAGACTTCGGGTCCGAGACCTGCAACTAGAAACCTGAAGCCAGAAACTCGCATTTCTATTTCTCTGAGCGTCAACGGCGCCGCATGGGAAGGCGAGATTCCGGTCGAAGAGACATTGCTCGACTTCTTAAGGCAGCGGCTGGGTCTCACGGGAGCCAAGCGCTCCTGCGAGTCGGAAGTCTGCGGCGCATGCACCGTCATGGTCGACGGGCTGCCGGTCAGCTCGTGCAGTTATCTCGCTTTCGAGGCGGCCGGGAAGTCCGTCACGACGGTCGAAGGGCTCGCCCACGGCGATGAACTCGATCCGCTGCAGCAGGGATTCATCCGGCATTTAGGCGCGCAGTGCGGCTACTGCACCGCGGGACAGTTGATGGCGGCAAAGGCTTTGCTGCTCGACAATCCGTCGCCGGACCGCGAACAGATCGCCGAATGGCTGCGCGGCAATATTTGCCGCTGCGGCGCGTATGTGGGCATCGAGAAGGCCGTTTTGGAGACATCAGGGCAAGCAATCGGGGGAGACGGAAAGTAATGCGCTGGTTGAAGCTCGGGAGACTTGTTTTTATCGCGGCCTCGCTGTTCGCGGCGCAGGAAGCGGCGGCGGCGGACAAAATACGCATCTCCGTCTCCAGCCTCGACGTCGCGTTTCTCACCAGCGGGGTCGCGTACAAGAGAGGATTTTTCAAGGACGAGGGACTCGACGTCGAGCTCATACGTATGAACGCCAACGTCTCGATCACCGCGCTGGCGACCGGCGACATCGACTACACGATGATCTTCGGCTCCGTGGTGCGCGCCGCGGTGCGCGGGCTGCCGATGAAAGTCGTCGCGAGCTTCATGGACAGCTCGACGCACGCGCTGATCGCCCGCCCCGAATACAAGTCGATTAAAGAGCTCCGCGGAAAGACGTTGGGCGTCAGCTCTTTCGGCGCCACCGCCGACGTCGCCGCGCGGATGATGTTCCAGAAATCCGGCATCGACCCGGAAAAGGACATCAAGATCATCGCGCTCGGCTCCGACCGCGCGCGCTTCAGCGCGCTTAAGGAGGGCATCGTCGATGTCGCGGTCATCTCGCCGCCGGCCGACGTCGAGGGCAAGAAGATGGGATTCAACGTGGTCGCGCGCGCGTACGAGATGTTCTCTTTCCCGTTCGTCGGCCTCGGCGCGAGCAACAAGAAGATCAAAGAGCGTCCCGACGAGATCAAACGCGCGATTAAGGCGTTGATCAAGGCGAACCGCTACATCACCGCCAATCGCGACGGCGCGGTCCAGACGCTCGCCGAATGGGGCCGCACCGACCGGGAGAGCGCCGCCGCTTCTTACGACGGCACGGTGAAAGTCTTCAACTCCGACGGCAGCATCCCCGAGAGCGGCCTCAAGCTCGTGATCGACCAATCGAAACAAGCGCTGAAGGTCGACAAGCCGGTCGCCCCTGAAGAAGTCGCCGACCTCGGACCGCTGAGAGACGCCCAGAAAGAACTCGGCATCAAAGGACGCTGAACTAAGAGAACCCCAAGGCTCGCGCGTAGTTGACCGCACAGGGGTGGAAGCCGTAACATCGACCGTCAGGAGAAGAAAGGAGACTCAACACCATGCCCGAACCGAAAATTTCCGACAAACAGATTGCCGACAAGAAGAGCTCTTACCGCAAATGGATCGAGTCCGAGGGAGTCCCGCTGATCGAAGGCTTCTTCATGGAGGACATCAACCAGGCGCCGCTCAAGCATTGGGCGCGCCTCAACGCCCCGGCCGTGCGCATCTGCCTCGAAGGCACCGGCGAGACCAACGACGCCTACATCTGCGAGATTCCGCCGGGCAAATCGCTCAATCCACAGAAGCACATGTACGAAGAGCTCGTCTACGTCGTCAGCGGGCGCGGCGCGACCACGATCTGGAACGACGGCGGGCAAAAGCGCACGTTCGAATGGCAGGAAGGCTCGCTATTCTCGCCGCCGCTCAACACGAACTACCAGCACTTCAACGGCAGCGGCACTCAGCCGGCGCGCTATCTCGCCGTCACGAGCGCGCCGATCATGATCAACCTGATCCACAATATCGATTTCATCTTCAATTGCCCCTACGTCTTCAAGGATCGCTTTAACTCCGAGGACGACTACTTTTCCAAAGAGGGAACCTGGTGGGCCGGGCGGGTATGGGAAACCAACTTCGCTCCCGACGTGAAAAACCTCAACCTGATCGAATGGAAGGAGCGCGGCGCCGGCGGCTCGCAGGTGCGCTTCCAGATCGCCGAGAATACCATGTGCGGCCACGTCTCGCAGTTCCCCGTCGGCACGTACAAGAAAGCGCATTATCATGGGCCGGGCGCGCACGTCATCATTCTCAGCGGCCAGGGCTACTCGCTCCTGTGGCCCAAAGGCCAGCCGATCAAGCGCTACAACTGGAAGCCGGGCAGCATGGTCGTGCCGCCGGGGGACTGGTTCCACCAGCACTTCAATTCGGGCGCGACACCGGCGCGCTATCTCGCGCTTCGCTGGGGCAGCAAGAAATACTACGGCATCATGGGCGAGGGCGGCGGGCAGACCGACGTCGACATCAAGCTCGGCGGCCATCAGATCGAGTACGAGGACGAGGACCCGATGGTGCGCCGCCTCTTCGAGGAGGAGTGCGCCAAGTCGGGCGCGCAGAGCCAGATGGAAAAGTACTACAAGAAGTCGGCCTAAACTTCATGTATTACTTTAAGGCTGCTCCGGCGATCGCCGCGCTCGCGGTGATCTGCTGGAGCAACCCCGCGCTCTCCCAGGCGCAGAAGAAATTCATCTTCGGCCTCGCCGGCAGCGGCGGCGGCGTCGATCTGCTGCACGTCACCAAGCGGATCGGCGCCTTTAAGCGCCAGGGACTGGACGTCGACCTGGTGCTGTTTCAGGGCGGCTCGCAGGCGCTCCAGGCGCTGATCTCCGGCGAGGTCAAGATGATCAGCGGCGGCGGCGGGAGCGCGGCGCAGCAGGCGCGCATCAAAGGCGCCGGCAACGTCCTCGTCGCGACCTACACGCCGACGATGCCGTACAGCCTGTACGTCAATCCGCGCATCAAATCGGCCAAAGACCTCCGGGGCGGTAAGCTCGCGGTGTCGCGCTTCGGCAGCTCGTCGGAGTTCGCCGCGCGTTTCATGCTGAAGGGCCTCGGCCTGGACCCCGCCAAAGACGTCACGCTGATGCAGATCGGCAACCAGCAGGGGCGGTTCTCGGCGCTGGTGAGCGGCGTCGTCGACGGCGCGATTATCGATTCGCCGAACACGCTGCTCGCCAAACGGCAGGGATTCGTCCAACTCACCGACGCCTCGGCGCTCGGCCTCGTCTACCCGCACAACAATATCGCAACCATCGACGCTTTTACTCGCGCGGAGCCGGAAACGGTGCGCTCGTTCTTACGCGCGTTCATCGAGGGCATCGCCTTCTACAAAACCCGCAAGAGCGAGACAATTCCTTTGATCAAGGAATTTCTCCGCCTGAACGACGACGCCATCGCAGAAGAGTCCTACGAATATTTCTCGCGCGTGACGCCGGCCAAACCCTATCCCAGCGTCGAAGGCATCCGCACGGTACTGGGCGAAATGGCCGCCGGCAATCCCACCGCGAAGTCGCTGAAGCCGGAGTTTTTCGTCGACGCGAGCTTCGTCAAAGCGCTCGACGACAGCGGCTTCATCGATAAACTGTACCAGAGACACTGAGATGCTCGGCAAAGCAGCGCTCGATCGCGTCGTGGATTTCGGAATTCTCCGGCAAGCGCTTAAGGAGAGGCGATGAAGCGCGTCGCGATTGCCCTCTTGGTCCTTGCGTTCGCTAACGGTGCTCACGCCGCCGAGAAGATCCGCTACGCTTATCCTGCGAAGAGCCTCAATTACCTGCCGCTGTTCCTGGGCAAAGACAAAGGCATTTACGCCGCGGAAGGCATCGATCTCGAGCTCGTGCTTGTCACCTCGCGCATCCAGGTGACGGCGCTGACGACCGGCGATCTGGAATTCTCCGGCGCGCAGAGCCAGGTCTCCAGCGCCGCGGCGCTGGGATTTCCCGTCAAAGTGGTCGGCTTCATCACCGTGAAGCCGACGTTCTGGCTGACGGCGCGGCCGGAGATCCGATCGATCCAAGACTTGAAAGGCAAGGTGATCGGAATTACCGCGATCGGATCGTCCACCGATACGCTCGCGCGCTATCTCGTACGGAAACACGGGCTCACGCCGGATAAGGAAGTGACGCTCTTCGCCACCGGAACGACGGCGAATATCCTCGCGGCGCTGAACGGAGGCTCCGTTCAGGCCGGCATGCTTTCGCCGCCGTTCCATTCGATGGCGCGGCTGATGGGCTTTCATATTCTCGCCTACCTGGGCGACTACGTCGAGCAGTCACTCTCCGGCGTCGCCACTTCCGACAAAATGCTGCGCGACCGTCCGGATACGGTGACGAGAGTCCTCCGCGCGACGCTGAAGAGCCTCCGCTTCGTCCGGCAAAACAAAGATGAGACCATCCAATACATCGCGCGCGAGTGGAAGGTCGAGCGGCCGCTGGCGGTAGAGCTATACGGCTCGATGCTTCCGGCCTTTTCTCCCGACGGCGGCATGAACGAGAAGGGCATCCGCGACGCGCTCGAAAGAGAGATGGGGCGCGTCGACAAGAAAGACGAGATACCGCTGGCGCGCGTCGTTGACTTGCGCCTGCTGAAGGAAGCACAGAAGGGTCTGTAGGTGATGAGCAGGAGAATCACTTTCGCCGGCGGCGACTACGACCGCACCCATGCTTTGATCGAAGGCACGATCAAACCCGAAGGCCTCGAGCTCGACTGGAAAGTCCTGCCGTATCACGACATCTGGACGCGCATGCTGAACCGCTACGAGTTCCACGCGTCCGAGCTGTCGCTGTCGTCGTATTTGATCGCGCGCACGATGGGGAAGCCGCTGATCGCGATCCCTGTCTTTCCCGCCCGCGCCTTCCGTCACTCGTGCATTTTCGTCAACGCGAAGAGCGGCATCAACGAGCCGCGCGATTTGATGGGAAGGAAAGTCGGGATCGCGGAGTTCCAGCAGACCGCGACCGTCTGGGTGCGCGGCGCCTTGCAACACCATTACGGCGTCGAGTTGCAGAAAATACGCTGGTTCACGTGGGCGAAGAGCCGGATGGACGTCGAGATGACCGGCGGCTTCGACTTGACGCCGCTGCCGCCGGGCAGCGCGCCCGACGAGATGCTCGCCGCCGGCGAGCTGGATGCGATGATCTGCGCCAACCTCTTTCCCTCGATGCTGAACGGCAGGGCGGGAATCCGCCGGCTTTTCGTGAACTATCCGGAAGTGGAGGCGGCGTATTTCAAGCAGACCGGCATTTTTCCGATCATGCATACCGTCGCGATGCGCGAGGAGCTGTGGAAGGAATCGCCGGAGATCGCCGTCAATCTTTTTAGAGCCTTCCAACAGGCGAAGCTGCAGGCATACGATCGGCTGAACGATCTCTCGCCCTATAAGATCAGCCTGGTCTGGTTTCGCGAGCCGCTGCGGCGGCAGCGTGAAACGTTGGGCGACGATCCTTGGCCGTACGGGCTGGAGAAGAACCGGCATGTCGTCGAGACGTTGATGGGCTATCTTCACGAGCAGGGGCTCGCCTCAAGGAAGATACCCCTCAAGGAGCTCTTCGCGCCGAACACGCATGACTTGTCCTGAGCAAATGCGGTGCATTGCGCCGCGCTTGGCTAGACAATTTTTCGGCGAAGAGTTAAACAGCGGTTAGAATAAAGGAGGGTGTTTCCATGGAAAAGCCGCGCATCCGCCATATCGCCATCAATGTTCAGGATCGTGAGAAAACCGCCGCGTATTATAAAAAGGTCTTCGGCATGGAGGAAAAGCACCGAGGCGAGAACGGCACTATCTATCTCTCCGACGGCTTCGTCGACGTCGCGCTCATCAGCACGCCGCGCCACCCCTGGGGTATTAACCATTTCGGCTTCAAGGTCGACAACCTAAAAGCCGTCGAGCAGGTCGCGGAGACTACTGCCGAGTCGAACACTTTCGGCGCGATCGCCGAAAGCTGGATCAAGGATCCGGAAGGCAATCGCGTCGATATCTCGGAGCACGGCTGGCCGGTGTAAGTCTACTTTTTCCGTTCGAAGGGAAGCGATTATGAACGAACAGGGTTGGAGACAGGCGCTCGGAGAGCTTGCGCGCGAGACGATGTCGTCTCCGGAGCTCGGTCGCTACTATTCGATACCGATCACGCGCTCGCGCGCCCAGATTATTTTAAAGCAGCTTTCGCTGTACGTGCGCCACCGCCGCGACTGCTGGGCGTACGTTTCCGGCAACTGCCCGGTGCTTTCGGTGAAACAGAAGATTCTCGGCCATGAATACGAGGAGGTCATTCGCGACCAGCACTCCGAGCACGGCCATCTCGACCTGCTCATCCGGCAGGGCAAGCCGATTGGGCTCACGGCCGAGGACATCATACAGACGAAACCGATCGCGTCGACGATGGCGGTGCTCTACGCCTGGGGCTGGATGACGAAAAACAAGCCTTGGCTGGAAGGTTTGGCGTCGATGACGATCACCGAGTGGAACCAGGACGACCGCCTGCTCGGCGATCAGGGCGGCGGCCACGCGTATAAAATGGGGCAGCGCTGGGTCGATCAGCTCGGCCTGACGTGGGACGATCTGCCCAACTGGCGCGCCCACCGCGAGGCCGACAAGGAGCACAGCGATATGTTTCTCTCCGTGCTCGCCGAGCACGCCGTCGGCGATAAGGAAAAGCTCGTGCTTAACGCGGCGCGCGAATCCGAGGCGCTTTACCGCACGTATCAGGCCGGCATCGCATCGGCGATGGAAGCGGTCTGAGAATGCGATGATACAGACGCGGAAGCCGGTCTTCCCACTGCTGCTCGCGCTTCTCCTGGCCGCGGCGGCAACGGGATCTTTTGCCGCCGACGCGCCGAAAGAAAAAATCACCTTCGGCTACGCCGCGATCAGCCCGACGATGGCGGGCGTCTGGATGGCGAAGGAAGTCGGCGCGTTCGAGAAGTACGGCCTCGACGCGCAGCTCATCTATATCAGCTCCGGCGCGGTCGTTATTCAGGCGCTGGTCGGCGGCAGCGTGCAAGCGGCTCTTGGCGCGAGCAACGCCGTCGTCGCGGCGACCCTGAAAGGCGCGCCGATCCTCGCCGTCGGCAGCAACACGAGCCGCCCCGGAATGGTGCTGTGGGTGCAGCCCGAGATCACGCGTGCCGATCAACTCGTCGGCAAGCGGCTCGCGATTACGCGCTACGGCTCGACGAGCGACTTCGTTACACGGCTGATAGTCAAGAAACTCGGCCTCGACGGCAAGGTGGAAATCCGCCAGTTCGGCGGCGTCGTCGAAGCCGACATGGGCTTCCGCGCGCATCAGGCGGAGGGGCGCGTCGCTTCGCAGTCGCCGGCGCCGCAGGCGCGCTCGCTCGTCGACGCCGCGGAGATCGGCATTCCGTTCTCGATGAACCTGCTCGCGGTCAGCAACGAGTTTTATAAAAAGTCGCCGGGAACGGTCGAGAGGATCATCAAAGCCTACATCGAAGGCATCGCGGCGCTGAGAGCGCGCAAACAGCTGGCGCTCCAGATGTTGGGCAGATATATGGGGCAGCGCGGCGGCGCGCCCGAGATGCACTATGAGTTCGTCGTGAAGTACCTCGACGCCGTGCCGCGCGTCGATCCCGCCGCCGTCGATACGGTGCTCGAGATGGTCGGCCAAACCGGTCCGGCGCAGGCGAAGCTTTACGACAACACAATCATCGACAAACTCAAAGCGGAAGGCTTTTTCGACAAACTACAACAGGCAGGGGACCGTCCATGAAGCAAGCCGTATGGCGCGAAACGCTGGGTGAAATGGTGCGCAGTTACATCCGCTCGCCCGGGCTCCAGCGCTATTTCGCCGTCAAAATGAACAAGCCGCGCGCGGCCGTGATGGTGACGCAGCAGAGCCTTTTCGTGCGCCACCGCCGCGACTGCTGGGCCAACGTCTCCGGCAACTGCCCCGTCCTCGCCATCAAGCAGCGCATCTTGGAGCATGAATACGAGGAGATCATCCGCGACCAGTTCTCCGAATACGGGCATCTCGCGCTGATCATCAAGCAGGGGCAGTCCGTCGGCCTTGCCCCCGAGGAGATCATCGACGCGAAGCCGCTCCCGTCGACGCTCGCGACGCTCTATGCGTGGGCATGGATGACGCGCGAGAAAAGCTGGGTCGAGGCGCTGGCCGGGCTCACGATCACCGAATGGTGCAACGACGACCGCCTGCTCGGCGATTTGGGCGGCGGCCAATCGACGCGCATGGCGAAGCGCTGGATGGAAGACATGGGCTTCACTTGGAAGCAGATACCCAATTTGCAGGCGCACAGCCAGGCGGACGAGAAGCACAGCGACATGTTTTTGCCGTTTCTCGAAGAATATGCGACAGGCGAAAAAGAGTCGCTGGCGCTTCAGGCGGCGCAGCAATCGCTCGCTTTGAATGAGATTTTCCGCGAAGGCATTGCGCAGGCGCAAGAACAGATAAAATTGTAGATACGGTTTCCCATTCATGGAGGTCCTATGAGCTACTGGCAGAAAGCGCGAGCGGAGATCGACGATACGATTAACCGGCATTTCGATACGCCGGAGTACAGACGGCTCTTCGGCGTGAAAATCACGCCGAAGCGCAACGAAGTGCTGAGTCGCCACTATCCTCACTACATCAAAAGCCGCCGCGACTGCTGGGCGGCGTCAATGGCGAAAGCGCCGCTCGACGTGAAGCGCGCCATCTGGGAGCACGAGAAAGACGAGCTCATCTACGACGAGCGACTCGGCGCGGCGCATTTGACCGACGACGACATGTCGCGCGCCGTCGGCGAGGAGACGCTGCTCCCGAGCGCCCGCGCGGCGATTTACGGCTGGCTTTATCTCTGCACGACGCGCTCTTGGATCGAGAGCCTGATGATCAATCACGCGACCGAGCGAAAGAACAACTCGGAGATCGTCAAAGGCGGCGGCTTCACCGAGCGTATGGCGATGAAGCAGGTCGCCGACCTCGTCGGCTCGCTCGAAAAACTCGACAAGAATACCAAGGTGCACATGGTCGCCGACATCGACCATTCCAATATGTTCGAGGCGGTGTTCGAGCGCTACGTGACCGAGGAGCGCATCGCGCGCATGGTCGTCCGCGCGGCGTTCGACAGCCTGGCGCTCGACCGCGCCTACCGCAACGCTCTCGCCGTCGCAATGATGGAAATACCGGAGTAGGGGGCGCGCCACTGCCGCCCCCTCGTCGCCATGGACAGCGCGCTCGCCATTCACCGGCTGCATTTTGCCTTCACCATAACGTACCACTATATATTTCCCCAGCTCACGATGGGGCTCGCGCCGCTCATCGTGATCTTCCAATCGCTCGCGTTGTGGAAAGGCGACGAGCGTTACAACCGCGCGGCGCGCTTCTGGGCCAAGATATTCGCCGTCAATTTTCTCTTCGGCGTGATCACCGGAATTCCAATGGAGTTTCAGTTCGGCACGAATTGGGCGCGTTTTTCGGCTTACGCCGGCGGCGTCATCGCAACAGCGCTCGCGATGGAGGGCGTCTTCGCGTTCTTTCTGGAATCTTCTTTTCTCGGCCTCTTCCTCTTCGGCGAGAAGCGCTTCGGCCCGCGCGTCCATTGGTTCGCGGCCTTCATGGTCTTTCTGGGCTCATGGATATCGGGCTTTTTCATCATCGTGACCGATGCCTGGATGCAGCATCCCGTCGGCTTCACGATCGCTGCCGATGGCACCGCCCACCTGTCAAGTTTTTGGAGTCTAATGTTCAACGAGTGGGCGTTCTGGCAATACCTCCACAACATGAGCGGCGCCGTCATCACCGGCGCTTTCGTCATGACCGCGGCGGGGGCCTTTTATCTGCTTTCCGGACGACAGGCCGAATACGGCCGGATGTTTCTCAGGCTGGGCGTGATCGTCGGCGTCGCTGCGTGTCTGTTTCAGTTATGGCCGAGCGGCGACATGCAGGGACAGCTGGTCACGCGCTATCAGCCCGTGACGCTCGCCGCGATGGAAGGGCTGTTTCACACCGAGTCGGGCGCGGCGATCGTCATCCTCGGGCAGCCTGATATGGATCGACTGAAGCTCGACAACCCATTCTATGTGCCCAAGGTGCTGAGCTTCCTCACGCATAAGCGCTGGAACGCGGAGGTGAAAGGGCTCACCGAGTTCCCGCGCGATCAGTGGCCGGACAATATTCCTCTCCTCTATTATTGCTACCACATCATGGTCGGCCTCGGGACGATTTTCATCGCGATCATGGCGGCGGCGGCCTGGCTTCTCTGGCGCCAAAAACTTTTCGAGAGCCGCTGGATGCTCTGGATTTTGATGCTGACCTTTCCGTTTCCATACATCGCCAACACGGCGGGCTGGATCACCGCGGAAGTCGGCCGCCAGCCGTGGGTCGTCTACGGCCTCATGCGAACGGAGCACGGCTTCTCGTCCAACGTCTCCGCGGGCAACGCGCTTTTCACGCTGCTCGGCTTCATGGGCATGTACGCGCTGCTCGGCGTCCTATTTCTCCTGCTCATGTGGCGCGAAGTCACGCATGGGCCGGAGGCGTCAGGAATCGAGACCGTGCGGAGCTAAAATGGAAACAGTCTGGTTCATCCTCGTCGCCGGTATGGTGATCGCCTACGTCGCGCTCGACGGCTTCGACCTCGGCGCCGGCGCGATTCATCTCTTGGCCGCAAAGAACCAAACCGAGCGCGCGCAGATCATCCGGGCGATCGGTCCGGTGTGGGACGGCAACGAGGTGTGGCTGCTCGCCGCCGGCGGCGCGATCTTCTTCGCCTTCCCGCGTCTTTACGCGTCGAGCTTCAGCGGCTTTTATCTGCCGCTTATGATCGTGCTCTGGCTCTTGATGCTGCGCGGCGTCGGCGTCGAGCTGCGCTCCCACGTCGACGACGCGCTGTGGCAGTCGCTTTTCGACTTCGTCTTTTCCGCGGCAAGCGCGCTGCTTGCGGTGTTTTTCGGCGCCGCCATCGGCAACGTCGTCCGGGGCGTGCCGCTCGGCGCCGACGGATATTTTTTCGCGCCGCTGTGGACCGATTTCACCGCGGGACCCGATGCCGGCATCCTCGACTGGTACACGCTGCTTACGGGCGCGTTGGCGCTCGCGGCGCTTATCGTTCACGGGGCGCACTACATCGCCCTCAAGACGACAGGGGAGGTCGAAGGCCGCGCCCGCCTGACAGCCGCTCGCGGCTGGCGCGCGCTGGTTCTTCTGACCGTAGTTTCGCTGCCCGCTACATTCTACGTCCGTCCCGCGCTGATGAACAATTTCTATGCCCGCCCGTGGGGCTGGATTATTCCAGTAGCCGCCGTCGCCGCTCTCGCCGCAATGCCGCACTTCCATCATCGAAAAAGCGATCTCGCCGCGTTTTTATGCTCGACCGTCTACCTGATCGGCACGATCGGCGGCGCCGCGTTCGCGCTTTACCCCGTCGTGTTGCCGTCGAGCGGCGACCCCGCCTACAGTCTGACCATCCACAACGCGAAGGCAGGCGCTTATAGCCTGAATGTCGGACTTGTTTGGTGGCTGTTGGGAATGACGCTCGCCGTCGCATATTTTATCATGGTCTATCGCCTGTTCCGCGGAAAGGTGACGCTCGGCGATCACGGCCGGTACGGCTCGTAGAGAATAAGGAGAAAGAATGAAGCTCGAGCGGCAAAGCGCGCTCATCGTCGGAGGGGGGCGCGGCATCGGCGCCGCGATCGCGCGGAAGTTCGCCTCCGAGGGCGCGCGTATCATGATCGTAGATCTGCCGAGCATGAAAGCCGAAGCGGAAGAGGTCGCGCGCGCGATTGCCGCGGAGTCGGATGTGGAGGCGGTCTTTTATGCCGCCGACTGCACCGACGCAGAGCAGGTGAACCGCATGGTCAATGATGCCGTGCGCCGCTTCGGCGGCGTCGATATCCTAGTCAACAGCGCCGGACTGCGCGGCCCGCTCGTGCCGGTTCAGGATATCTCCGAAGCAGAATGGGATTCCGTGCTCGCGGTAAACCTGAAAGCGGCGTTTCTCTGCTGTAAGGCGGTCCTGAAAGTCATGATCGAGCAGAAGCGCGGCAGCATCGTCAGCATCTCCGGAACGGCCGGGAAGGAAGGCATGGCGCTTCGCGGCTCGCTCGTCGCGGCAAAATGGGGACTGCTCGGGCTAACGCAGACGATCGCCAAAGAGGCGGGCCCGTGCGGCGTGCGCGCAAACGTCGTCTGTCCCGGCGGCATGGACGAGCCCGACCTTCGCGTGATGTATGCGGAGCGGGCGAAAAATCTAGGAATGGAATTCAAAGAGCTGGAAAACAAGGTGCTTCAAGACACGCCGCTGAGAAAATACGCAAACCACGAGGAAGTCGCGGCGGCGGCGTTGTTCCTCGCCTCCAACGACTCCTCTCACACCACTGGAGAATCGCTCAACGTCTCCGGCGGCCGCTTGATGCATTGATCCGGCGGCAGGCAAAAACGCCGTTTATTCGGTGCGTCCGCATTGCCGTAATGTAAGGGTAAACGGAAGCCGAATGAGATCGTATTGCTTTCACCGCCGCGCCTGCGTACGCTAAACTCGAGGCTTATGTTTCCTTATCGCGATGAAAATGAGACTCAGCGGCCGGCGATCGTCACCCTGGCGATCATCGCCGTCAACGTCCTGGTTTGGCTTGTCGTTCAGGGCGCCGGCTCGGAGGCCACTGTGGCGGCTTCGATATGCAATCTCGGCCTGATTCCCGGCGAACTCACCGGCACATTGCCGCCCGGCACGACGGTGCCGCTCGGTGAGGGACTGGTCTGTGCGGCAGAGCCCGGTCACGGCCTGACGCATCTCTTCACGCACATGTTTTTGCACGGCTCGTGGATGCATCTGCTCGGCAACATGTGGTTTCTGTGGCTCTTCGGCAACAATATCGAAGACTCCATGGGCCACGTGCGCTTCCTGATTTTTTACTTACTGTGCGGCCTAGCCGCGGCTGCCGCGCAGATAGCCACCGGCCCCGATGCAGCTATCCCGATGGTCGGCGCCTCCGGCGCGATCAGCGGCGTCATGGGCGGATACCTGCTGCTCTACCCGAACGTGCGTGTCTACACGCTCGTGCCGATCGGCTTTTTTATTACCTCGTTGGCGCTGCCCGCGTGGGTCATGCTGGGTTATTGGTTTGCCATACAGTTCTTCAGCGGCCTCGTCTCCTTCGGCGGCGGGATGGGCGGCGTGGCGTTCTGGGCGCACGTCGGCGGCTTCGTTGCCGGCATCGCGCTAATCAAGCTTTTCGCCCGCGGGGACTATATCGACGAGCACCAGGCACAGCGCTGGCGCCCTCGGAGTGTTATCGGCGGGTATTGAACAAATCTCAGCGCATCGGTCTGCGGAGCTTCGTCTTGCGGGTTTCATCCGGCCTTTAGCCGGTCCTCTACACGGCCGGCGCGGCCGGAATCGCTCTCTTCCCTTA
>Ga0075436_100001380_pt1 | contig 16523 bp, 17 predicted proteins | sample RhiMethybrSRZTD5_FD_75303 | JGI IMG/M metagenome (GOLD analysis project Ga0075436, IMG submission 75303) | Populus rhizosphere microbial communities from Tennessee, USA - Rhizosphere MetaG P. TD hybrid SRZTD5 | ecosystem: Host-associated > Plants > Roots > Rhizosphere > Soil | place: USA...
TGTTGAAGATCTCTCGCGAGACTCTCGGGGCTTCGCTTGCTGCCGCCGTGCGGCAAGAAGAAGAGAACCTCAAGATTTACAGAGCGGGGTTTGAAGGCTCGTCAACCGAATCGTTTGGGGGCGGAGCGCTGGGTGGCATACGCCTCTCTTTCTTCAGCACCGAAGGCAATCGCAAGATAGCGAACACTCACTACTATCTTCAGGACAAGAACGCGGTTTGGGTATTGCGGTTCACCGGGAAGCGCGGCGAGCTGGACACCGGTCGTAATGTTACGGACCAGATCGCGCGCAGCTTCAAATCACTCTGATACCAGTAAAGTAGATTACCGAAAGATGAAGCGGCGCTAAGAAGTCTTCTTGGCGCCTTTCTTGTCTACGTCGCGTTGTCTGCGCGCCTCAAATAAAACGACACCAGCGGCGACCGACACATTCAGCGAGTTCACCTTGCCGTGCGTTGGAATCGAAACGACGGCGTCGCATCGCTCGCGAACCAGTCTGTGAAGCCCGCGCCCTTCTCCTCCGAAGACCAAAGCTACCGCGCCCGAGTAGTCGAACTCATCGTATGCCATTTCTCCTGAGGCTTCGACGCCAATCACCCAGACGTTTTTTTTCTTCAGCTCTTCGATGAACGAAACAAGATTCGTCACACGAGCAATCGGCAAGTGCTCGGTTGCTCCCGCTGAAGTTTTCGCAACGACTTCAGTGACATGAGCTGCTCGCCGCTCGGGGATAATTACCGCAGTGGCGCCGGCGCATTCAGCCGTTCGAATCAGCGCTCCCAGGTTGTGTGGGTCTTCGACTCCATCGGCCAGCACAAACAAAGAGCTCGTGGTGATATCGATGACTAGTTGCGTCGCGTCTGCGTAACTCGCGGCGGAAGCGATCGCAATCACGCCCTGATGAATAGCGTGGTTGCTCAAACGATCGAGTGCGGCTCGCGGCTCGCGTCGCACGGGAAGCCCCGCTCGTCGCGCGGCTTCCATTACATCGCGCAGCCGCTCGTGGCGCGCGCCTTCGGCGACAACGATGCGATCTATGCGACGTGCTCCCGCGCGTAACGCTTCGAGCACCGGCAGCACTCCGTAGATGTTTGGCATACGTCTAGTGTCTTGCACTTAACCACGGGGGAACACGGGGAAGCACAGGGACTGCACGCGAAGAAGATTCAAAAGCAAGCTGATCCCTTGACTGAAGAACCTCTGTTCTCTTCCAGCATCGTCCCCGCGCGCCCCGTGGTTCAAATAGATCAATAATCAAACAACATTCTTCTCTCGCTCGCAATCGAGGCTTGAGAAACGATCAAACTCGAACGGAGTTGTGTCGATATCCGCGACCTCGCCGTCAACAATCATATCGGAGAGGATTCGGCCGGCGGCAGGAGAATGTTGAAAACCGTGTCCGCTGAATCCTGCGATCAAGTAATATCCGTCGACTTGCGAGGCCGGTCCGATGATCGGCATCGCATCCGGAGTCATCTCGTAGAGTCCGGCCCATGCGTGAGCAATGCCGGCATCGGCGAGTGCCGGCAGACGTTTGGTCGCTGTCCTGGTTAGCCGTTCGAGGAATTCCCACTTGATGGTGGTGTCGTAGCCCGCAGTCTCATCAGGATCCGACACTCCAAACAGGATGCCCGCGCCTTCGCGGTGGAAGTAGAAAGTTGTCTCGAAATCGATAACCATGATTCGTGACGCGGGTGTCGATTCCGGCCCGATCGAATCCGTGATGAAAATGTGCCGTCGATATGGAAGGACCGGCACATCCAACCCAACCATGCTTCCGATGTCTCGTGCCCAGGGACCTGATGCATTCACTACGGCACGAGTTGAGATCGACCCGCGCGATGTTTCAACCGCGGTGACACGACCGGCCTCCACGTCAATTCCAGTCACAATCGTATCGCGATTTATTTCGGCGCCCGCCGCTTGAGCTGCCTTTGCGAAACCCATCGTGACGCCGTTCGGATCGACTATACCATCGCGTGAGCAGAATGTAGCCGCGATTACGCCTGTTGTATCAAGCCCTGTCGCAAGACGGCGAGCCTCTTCTGGTGCAAGCAGTTCGACTTCGACACCCAGCCGTCGCTGCATCTCGATCGAGTGTTTGAAATCAACCAGCTCGGGTTCGCTCGATAGGAGGAACAAGTATCCGTCTTGATGGAAATCGATCTCGTAACCAACTTCGTCGGCGAAGCTTTCAAACAATTGGATGGATTCTATCGACAACCTTACGTTTGCGTTGCTGGAGAACTGATGTCGCACTCCGCCGGCATTTCGCCCGGTCGAGCCCATTCCAAGCATTGGCTCGCGCTCGACGAGGACGATGTTTCTAACACCGCGGCGGGTGAGATGGTAAGCGGTGCTCGCGCCCATGCAGCCTCCGCCGATGATGACTACATCTGCCGTTTTCTTCACGGTGGCGAAAGCTTACACGAGTTTTGCGCGAGCGAGGAAGCGAGGTTTCCGGGAGGCTTCTATTTTCCGCGCACTACGATCTTACCGGCCATGTCCTTGCCACCTTTCTCACCGTGAAACTCGCAGTGATAGGGGTAGCTGCCGGCCTTATCGAACTTGTGCGCAAACTTGTCTCCCTGTTTGAGCACGTCAGACTTGAAGGAACCGTCGTCAGCTTCCACCGTGTGGCGGCCCGCTTCGTTGACCCACTCGACAGTGGTCCCCGGCGCTACGATCAACACCTTCGGCGTGAATTGAAAGTTGCTGATCTTCACTGTCGCGTTTGCAACTGGCGCAGCGGATGACGTGCCGCTAGATGGTCTCGTGCGCGCAGAGCAGTCTATCGCGATTGCAAGAGCCACTGCCGTTATAGAAATGATCGCTAGAGATTTTCGCATGGTGTTCTCCTCAACGTAGCTGTCTTAAATTCGATTACGGAAGACTTCAATCAAGGCGTAACCGTTATTACACCGGCCATGTCTTTTCCGTGCTTGTCGCCGTGAAAGCTGCAGAAGTAGGGATAGACTCCGGGCGTATCAAACTTGTGTTCGAATTGACCGGCCGCAGAGAGTGTTTCGGACTTGAAGAAGCCATCATCAGCCTCGACCGTGTGGCGGCCTCTCTCGTCTGTCCACTCGACGATGGTTCCGGCTTTGATCGTCAGCTCTTTTGGCTCGAATTGAAAGTTGGTGATCTTGACGCTCACCTTTTGAGGCGCAGCAGCCGATTCAACAACAGCGGCTTGCTTCGGAGCCGCAACATTCGCCGGTCTTAAGTACCAGACGCAATATGTGCTCACGCCGATTAAGATCACGACCCACCACAAGCCAAGCTCAATGCGCATCCACGGCTTGTAGCGTTTGAATCGCAGCGCTCTTGGAAGCAGCTTTGTGGCAGCGACCAGGACGATGTAAATGCCGAGCACTTCCGCTAAAGTGCCCAGCACCGCGTGAATGTAAGGAAGAAAGTAATAAGCTTGCCTGAGTCCGCCCGGAACCTGCGGCTGAACCTGTTTCTGAAAAGACGGCGCCATTATTAGAAAGATCATCACCAGATTTAGAATCATCACCGCCGACTGACAATATTTGTGCGCGCGGAAATTCTTCCGTCTGGCCAGAACCATTCCGCCAAGCAATGTTATGCCCATTAGGATTTGAACCACTAAATTCAAATCAGCGCGAAAAGTCGCGTCCGTACCGAGAAAACCATTCATAGGCTCAAGGTCCCTACGCAGAGTTTGACTTCGAACTTCAATACGAGGTGGCATCGCAGATCGGATTTGGTTCGAACGGAAGTTGTTCGGGCTTTTGCGACCGATCATGGACATGACTTCGTAAGAGGCGCACAATCGCAGCTAACGACCGAGGCGGAGCATTTTTCCTCACGAAGCTGAACCGGGGGATTAAGTGAACAACATCGAAGAGACTGTCACCGCACGTGACGGCCTGCGTATCTACGTTCGAAGACACGAGGTCGATAATCCGCGCGCTTACGTAATTGTCGCGCACGGCTTCGGCGAACATAGCGGCAGGTACGGAGCACTCAGCGAACACCTGGTTCTCAACCGCTACTCGGTAATCTCGTACGACCACCGCGGTCATGGGCTATCAGATGGACTTCCCGGCCATGTTGAAAGCTTCGATGAGTATGAAGATGACTTCGACAAGATCGTTGGTTCAATCCGGGCGCGCATCCAGAACCGGTTGTTTCTGATCGCTCACAGTATGGGAGGCCTCATCGCCTTGAGATATGTTGCGCGAAAGAACAGCGAGCTCGCCGGTGTGATAGTTTCGGCGCCGCTGATCGAAGTCGCCGTTCCGGTTCCGGTTCACAAGCTAATGATCGCGAAGGTTGGGGCGCGAATGGCTCCGCGATTACGACTGGATAACGAAATTGATCCGGCAGTTCTAAGCCGAGATCCAGAAGTGGGGCGCGCTTATGCAAATGATCCGCTGGTCAATCGCAAAGTGAGCACGAAGTGGTTTGCAGAAGCTACTCGGGCCATGTCTGAAGTGGCGGGATCTGCGGCGCGGATCACAACGCCGATTCTGGTAATGCATGGAACTGAAGACAAGCTCGCAAGCGTCGACGCAACGAAGCGATTGTTTGGGCGAATCGGATCTTCCGATAAGGAACTGGTTATTTATCCTGGCTTCTATCACGAGCTGTTCAATGAGCCGGAGAAGCAGGAGATATTTGATCGGGTAACGGATTGGCTTGACCAAAGAGCTTTAAAGTGAACCATAGAGTTTGAAGTCTCAAATTCGTGCCCGTCCGGGATGAGCCAACTGTTTCAGGCAGCCTACAACTTTACTCGAGTGCCAATGCCTCCGGCCGTTGCTCTGGTATATGCAAGCCTCGCCGCAACCAGGTCTTCAATCGCAAGTCCGCACGATTTGAAAACCGTGATCTCGGGCTCAGACTCTCGACCGGGAACTCTACCTGAAACGACATCAGCCAGCGTGCCCTTCACGTGAGTCTTATCGATTGCGGCTTCCGACAGAGGTAAAAGTATTTCGCCTGCCTCGCGGCCCGCAGCCGACGCCGCGTCGATGATCACTCGGGCACGTCGTATCGTTTCAGTGTCGAGCTCGCGAGTCGATGGAGTGAATGCGCCAACCGCGTTGATGTGCGTGCCTTCCGCTAGAAGTCTTCCGTCGAACAACGGTTCGGGTGAATTCGTGCAAGTGCAAATCAGGTTCGAAGACGAAACTGCTTGCGCGGCGGAGACAACGTCGCACGGAATTCTGTGATCGAGTCGGACCTGCTCGGCAAGCGCGTTCGCGTTCTCACTCGACCGCGAAGCGATCATCACGAGCGTGACTTCAGCTACTTCGATCATCGCGTCGATGTGGAAGCGCGCTTGAACACCGGCGCCGAACACGGCGAGAGTTTTGGTGCCCGCTGAACACATAAACTTCGTTGCGACTGCTGAGGTCGCGGCGGTGCGAATCGCCGTGATGAAGCGGCCTTCCAATAGAGCCAACGGAGCGCCGGTCTCGCTGTCGAGCAACAAGTAGATCGCCTGAACGATTGGCAGCCGTCGCGCCGCGTTGCCTTCGAAAACAGAAACGATCTTCGTCCCAAGAGCGTTGGTTTCGTCGCCCTCACGAGAGCGTATATAAGCGGGCATCTCGAGCACAATTCCGTTTTGATCGGCAACGTTCAGGCGATTTCGCTCGGGGATCAGAGCGTCGCCGCGTGCCAGTGCGAGAAAGCCCCACTCGACCGCGGCAATCACTTCTCGCATCGTGAGTACGCTTCGCAGATCTGATTCGGTGAGGATCAACATTGCGCGGTTGGTTTTGTTGCGCGGTGACTACTTCTGAGGCGATGGATCTATGTACTTAACGAAGATCAGCTCGTTATGTTTTTCGTTGTACACAAGCTCGTCGATCACCTGAGACGCGAGCATTATCCCGAACCCGCCGGGTCTCAAGCCGAGCTCGCGGCGCACATCCATATGCCGAGTTGGTTGATCCGGCGGATTGGCAAAAGCCGCGTGCTCGATTTCCTCGATGTTGAAACCTTCGCCCGGGTCCTTGATCGAGTAGAGTATCGCCCGCTTCAAATGAATGTATTTGATTTCGACTCGCTTTGAAGGGTCGCACTTGCCGCCGTGCTCGATCGCGTTATTCAACAACTCGCGGAAGACAGCGCCGACGGCGTCGCGTGTTTCTTTTGGAATGTGTTCGTGAAGGTGACTGAGGAATTTTTGAATCGGCTCGACCGCGCTCAAATCGCACGGCACTCGAAGCTCGATCCAGTCGGGCCGGTCAGAAAGCACTTCGATTTGACAAGCGACGTCCCTGGACATCGCCGATCGCACCGCATCGACAAGCTCATTGGTGTGAAACGGTTTGGTAAGGAACTCGCAAGCCTGGTTGCGAAGCGCGCCGATCACGGCCTCGCTTGTCGAATGGCCGGTCATCACGATCGCTCGCAAATCGGGTTTGCGTTGCCTGGCTCGCTCGAGCAGTTGAATTCCGGTCATTCCCGGCATCATCAGATCGGTCAGCAGCAAGTCGACCGGTTCGCTGTCAAGCAGATCAAGAGCAGCACTTCCGTTTGCGGCATCGATCACGTGATAGCCTACTGCGTCCAGCACGTTGTGATAGATCTCTCGGCTTGGCTGATCGTCTTCGGCTAGCAATACCGTCTCTGCCATGTAATCGTCGCACCTTCTGCTCAGCTCACCCGAATGCGTTGGGTTCGCGGTTGTGATTTACTCTGAGTAAGACTAAGCACCTGAGTTCCTCGCCCATAATATCATTCTCATCGCTGACAGCAAGACGGTCCAGAGCGTTCGCCTCAAAATGAGAGACGAGTGATTGGTCACTCATAGCGCCAAATTGTTCGAGGCATGACTTTAATACGATTAAGACCCGCCCTTGAGTTCGAAAGATCATCACAATGCTGCGATCGTTTACGAGACGCGCAAGTCTAGCGAGTGGATTGCAAGGCGATCAACTTGAATTCGCGAACTGCCGTGCATAATATTCGCTGACCAATCGATGACGCCAGACACCTCACCCGACCACGACACTGCGCCGATCAGATCCGGTGAAGAACTTGATCTGAAAGCGCTCGAAGAATATCTGAGAAGACATCTGGCCGAGTTGCTGCCCGGCGCGCCTCTCGACAGCGCAACAATCGAGCTCGAGCAGTTTCCGGGCGGACATTCGAATCTGACTTATCTTGTAAAGTTGGGAGGTCACGAGTTTGTTCTTCGAAGGCCGCCGTTCGGTCCGGTCGCGCCGACGGCTCACGACATGCCTCGGGAATACCGGCTTCTCAAGGCTGTTCATCCTCTGTTTCAGCTCGCGCCGCGGCCTTACTTGCTCTGCGAGGATTCGTCAGTAATCGGAGTTCCATTTTACCTGATGGAACGACGTCGTGGTTTGGTTGTCCGGCGAGAAATTCCGAAGGAGATCGGCGATGATTTCGATCTTAGGCGTCGAGTAGGCGAAGGAATGGTTGACACTCTGGCGAGACTGCACTCTGTTGATATTTATTCATCGGGACTTGTGAACATCGGCAAGCCCATCGGTTTCGTTACTCGACAGGTGAAAGGTTGGAGCGAGCGATGGCAACGCTCGAAGACCAGCGAGTTGCTCGAGATCGATCGCGTGATTGATTGGCTCGCCGATCGCATTCCGCCTGAACCTGATCCGGCGGCCGGGCGCCCTGCGACTCTTGTGCACAACGACTTCAAGCTGGACAACACGATGCTCGATCCGAACGATCCATCGCGTGTTGTTGCAGTCCTTGATTGGGAAATGTGCACGGTCGGGGATCCGTTAGTCGACGTAGGGATCTTTCTCTGTTACTGGGCGATGAAAGACGATCCCGAAGCGCGGCGCGAATCGATAAGCCCGGTCACAACAGAGCCGGGTTGGATGAGCAGGCAAGACGTCGTCGAGCGCTATGCTGAAAAGAGCGGCCTTGAGCTGTCGGGCATCGCATTCTATGAAGTATTCGCGTTGTTCAAGACGGCGGTGGTGCTTCAGCAGATTTATTACCGCTACGTGAAAGGCCAAACGCACGACGAGCGATTCAAGCACTTCGATCGCCGCGTGAGCGGGCTCGCACAGGCAGCTTCGGATCTCGCGGAGAGATCTGGAATTTAAACCACGAAGTGTCGTCAGAGGGCAACCAGCGAGCGCGGAAGGCCCGCGCTCATCTCACGGCTCGACATTCGACGAGAGTTCACTGTTCTAAAGTTTGTATTAGCCGCCTAACTTCTTAGGGTGTTATGACGCCGCCCGTTTTACTGCGCGATCAGCTCTGACCAATGGCCGAATGGTGAGCGCTCTTAGTAAAGCGAGGTATGCGGCGACCGTGCCTGCCATCCGGAACCAGTCCCAGAAGATCCAAGCCTTTGCCATAGTGGTAATTTGATCGCCACTCAGTCCCGCACCTGCCCGCGCCATAAGCGGAATCACTCCCTTGGGCACGAAGTATATTTCGGTCCATACAAGCATCGCCAAGAACAAGAGTGTGCCCACGCCCAGCCACCGGCGTCGTGGGCGCTCCGGCCAGTTGAACGTAGCAGCCGCTATTACGAACAGAGCGGTGGGGGGAAGAACGCTCGCCCAGAACCTGCCAATCGAATGCGCTGCTTGCGTATCGCGGAAATAAGTCACAACCGAGTCTGGAAGTGCACCACCCCACTCTGGGATCAAGGATATTCTCTGATACACCGACGCGCCAATGACTACGCCGACCAAAAGTAGCGCCATCCACAGAAGGACCTCACCTATTTTTTGACGCACCGACATAAGCTTCCTCCAGGAGCTCTAATTTATCTATCCGCATGGAGCCGTGCGGCATAACGCTCCCGTTCAGCGGGCAATGGTTCGGCATTCCGATATTGTTGAAAGATTTGCTTCGCGGCCTACGCTGCAATCGTTTTTACAGCGTCCCAGCGTCCCTTGATTTCAAACCGCAATACGTCGGCCAACGGTTCACTATACCGTTTTGATAAATGCCCGGCAATCTTTTAGCTGCACACGATCAATAAGGCGCGGCGACCATTAGTTGGTTATCCACTACCTTGGCTTCCCTTTGCTTCAGTCGGACTCCTCACTTTAGTCTAACGACCCAAGCTCAGCGACGGTGGCCACGAGACGCGCCGATGCCTACCGCGACGGCCCCGCTATTCGCTGCAGCGTTGTGTTAGACCTGTCTTTTCGACATAAGTCATAGAAGGACTTGGCCTTTCCACATCAACAATCCCGTAAGGACAAGTACAGGATTAGCGACAAACCGAACCACGGGGGCGTAGTTTGGAAGTTCTTTAAACGGACTGTAAACATAACCGACTATTGGAATGCTAAAGATGAGGTGAATCAGGCGAGGAATCCAAAACGTTTGGTGGTATTACTGATCATTTAATCCCTTTCCATTGAGAATCTGCTGCATACATTTTTCGACCCTTGAGTCACGAGTTTTGGATTGTTTGGGTGCGGAAAAGTAGAGAATGTAAGCTCTTTGCCGACCCGGCGTCAATGCATCAAAAGCAGTTTTCAGGGCAGGGATTTTATCGAGTCTATTTTGAAACTCCTCAGGAACTATGAATTCTGTAGTCTTCTTATAGCTCACTTTCAAACCGGCTTTTTCTGCTTCAATGGCTTCAAAAATGTAGGCTTTCAAGATGGGCTTCATCTTGACTATTTCCCGAACATTGGCGAACCGAATCTGGCGCGCCGCCTGCACATTCTTCGTTTGTTGGATAAGAATATCCTTGTCATCCTTTAACAAGGCGCCTTTGAAAAACAGAAGCGCACAGTATTCTTTAAATGCATGTATTAAGACTATGTTGCTTTTCTGAAACGTGTAACAAGGACAACCCCACTTCAATTCTTCGGTCAGCCCACATGTAAGTACGATCGTTCTCAATTGCTCCAATTCTTCCTGCCACTGTTTGGCTTTACTGAAATAAAAATCAGCCTTAGGATTCATTCTACTCATTTGGCTTTTCCCTTCTTAATCAACTTTGACTATCTGTAGTTTTTTCTTCCTTGTCCATATAACGGCCTCGAGATGAGCCGGTCGACAGGACTTTGAAATCAGTTTCCAACTAAGCATTACAGCAGAATGTTGTAATCCTCGCGTCTAGAGAAAGAAATCCGTCAGATCCAGCCTGCTACATTCGATTACTAAGCGCATTAGTTATTTGCTTAGTAGTAATAATTCGCCTTTGAGCCCAATGAAAAAAATATAGCACGAATCTCAAACGCCTTCTCAATCCCCAAAATTGTGGAACAATGGAGGGAGCGCCGCTTGCCAATAAATGATTGTGATGGCCGTCACAGCCATACAAGAGATGACTTGTTAGACTATGATTGCTGTGCCCGGCCTGTCAGAGTAAATGGAGCTCTCGCTCATAAATGGATGACCTTATGCCAATAAACCTCCGATCCGGCTGCTTCTACGGCACGCTTGCCAAGCGCTTTGACACATCGGACCTGAAGCTTACCGAAATCATTTATCCGCCAGATCATCAGACGCCAGAGCACTCTCACGAGCGGGCTTACTTTGCGCTCACTCTAAGAGGTGCTCATACCAAGTTCTATGGACCGCAAAGCGTGCAGTGCGCTCCCGATACGCTCATCTTTCACCCTCCCTTTCAACGGCAGTCCGGTCATTCCAGTAAGTGGGGAGCCCAGTCATTTTTAATTGAGATTGAACCCGAATTACTCGATCGCCTATGCAGCTATCCTCTCATCACCGACCGCTTGGCAGTCTTTAGAGAAGGGACGATGACCTTATTCGCGCGACGGCTCTACAAAGAGTTTCGCCAGCCAGACGAACTTTCGGCCTTAACAGTTGAAGGACTTCTTCTCGAGATGCTTGCTGAAGCTTCACGAGGCTCGACGAACAATTCTCACCGTCAGCCGCCGCGCTGGCTCCAACACGCCAAAGAACTGATTCATGCACGCTTCTCGGAAAACCTGACGATTCGCAGCATCGCACGATCTGTGGGCGTGCACCCCGTGTACTTGGCGAGCGAGTTCCGGCGGGCTTATCACATAACCGTTAGCGAGCAGATTCGCAAACTGCGCATTGACTTCGCCTGCTGCCAGCTTTCCACCACTGCCACGCCGTTGGTAGAAATCGCGCTAGAGTCGGGCTTTTCCAGTCAGAGTCACTTCTCGACGACCTTTAAGCGCGTCATGGGCATAACGGCTACGCAATACCGCGCCTTGTTTTCGCCCCCTTAATTTTCCGCAAGCACCTGTTATCGATGAAAGACAACGCAGCGTCTTTATGAATAAGATTGTCTGCTGAGATCGTTTTGCCTGAAGGTGGAAGTTGATGGCGAATGTTCGGGCAAACGGCCGACGCTCCGGGCGAACAGTGGTTCTGCCCATAACGGCGGCATATCTCCTGCAGCCTGGCCACCATCTATACGCGCCCATAGGGAAGGAGAAGATTATGCGCGCACTCTTAGCTTGGGCTACTGTCTTAGTAGCCGCAATCATGACGATCGGCTACGTCCCGCAGTCTACAAGAGCAACTTCGCAACCCGGCCAAAGTCAATCAATCAGCGAGCTATTTAAGCTGTCGAGGGCTGCCGCCCGGCGTAAGGATTTCGCAAAAGCAGCGCAGCTGCTGGAAGAAGCGGTTGCCAGAGGCAAGCACGATTCGGGCCTGTTGTATGACACCGCCTGCTTGTGGGCGCGCACAGGTAATAAGGACAAAGCTTTTCAATTTTTACTTGAATCGGTCGAAGCAGGCTACCACCAGGCCGCGCACCTGCAGCGAGACAATGATTTACTTTCGCTTCATGAGGACGCCCGATGGGCAAAGGCGACTGCCGAGTGTGAGCGACAACAAACAAAGTATCTGAAGGACCATAGCGACCCCGACAAGACGCGCTTCATCACATCGGACATCATACGGTTCTGGAAAGCTTACGACCATGCAATGGCTGCCGCGCCGAAAGACCGTGCGGCGATTGTTCAGCGAGAATACATTGATCCGGGGACTGTGGGGCTGGAAGACTTGAATCGGTATCGTCGCGTCGATGCCGAAGAGTTAGCCAGGGCGATTGAGCAATACGCCAACTTTTATAAGGCCATTCGCTCGGTCACCCTGGCAATCGATCAGCAGCGCGCGGAAACCATTGCGGCATTCCGAAAGTTTAAGCGACTCTATGCTCCTGCCAGCTTCCCCGATACCTATCTGGTGATCGGCGAATTCGGTGGCGGCGGAACGGCCTCCGGCAATGGGTTGTTGATAGCGGCGGAAATGTTTGCGCGCAAACCCGAGGTGCCGATAATGGAACTGGGGGCCTGGGAAAAGAGCGTGTTCGTCGAGCCCACGGAACTGCCGCCGGTGATCGCTCATGAAATGATTCATTTTCATCAGGCGTACGCGTCGGTGAGCACCTTGCTTTGCAATTGCTTGAATGAAGGCAGCGCGGATTTCTTAGGGGAGCTCGCCTCAGGTCGTTTGGCCGCGCGCACGCAGAGGATTCACGCCTGGGCAAACCCGCGCGAGCGCCAGCTCTGGGACGAATTTCAGAAAGAGATGAACGGCGCGGACATGTCTCACTGGCTTTATGCCGGAAGCGGCAAAGGAGATCGGCCGGACGATTTGGGCTACTGGATAGGTTACAAAATTACCGAGGCCTATTACCGATACGCGACCGACAAGAAACAGGCGATCAAAGACATTCTCATGGTGAAGGACTGTAACGAGTTTCTAAGGTCCAGCCGTTATGCGGCAAAGTTTTGACGCCCCTTCGCTTAGTGACCAGCGAAGTCTGTCGCGAGTTCACGCAGCCACGGGTTTTCATTTAGGAGAATGGCATGAACAAGATGCTCCTCATCGCCCTCTTTGGTTTTCTATGGATTCCTAATGCCAGTGCCTCGCCCACTGAACTTCCTTCCGTAACGCACTACTCTCTTCAGGTTCGATTTTTCCCAAAAGAAGGAAGGATTGATGCGGTCGCCGCCGTGACAGTGACCAACACGAGCACCGAGACATTCTCCGAATTGCCCTTCCTTATTTATCGCCTGCTGGATGTCGAAAAGGTTGTTGATGACCAAGGCTCGCGGCTCCGGGTCAACCAAACCATCACCCGACTCGCCGGCGCTGAAGTTCATAACCTCCAGGCCAACCTCGTCCGCGTCGAATTGCGGAAGCCACTGCCTCCTGGAGCGGCGATCAACCTCGTCCTCAGTTACAGCGGCGCAATCTATGGCTATCCGGAGGTCATGCAGTATGTGAGGGATCGCATCAGCGAGAAGTACTCGCTGATGCGCCCCGATGCGCTGGCCTATCCCATGCTGGCGCATCCGACACACGAGAGTTGGCACAAGGCTTACGGCCATGAGCACCCCTTCACTTATGATTTGACAGCTACCGTTCCCGATGGCTACTTCGTGGCCTGCGGCGGCGCACAGCAGAATGTCTCAACCAGGGACGGCCTGACCACCTTCGTTTTCAAGAGCAAGATTCCCACGTGGCGAATCGACGTCGCAGCTGCAAACTTTAAGGTCGTCAAAGACGAGGCAAAGAAACTTTCAGTATATGTATTGCCTGAGGATGAGAAGAACGCAGCAGCCGTTCTCGATGGCGTTAGAAGAGCGGTCAAACTGTACTCTGCGTTATTCGGCGAGTTGCCGGATTACCAGGGCTATACGGTCATAGAAATACCTGACGGCTGGGGTTCGCAGGCGTCAGACTATTACCTTTTGCAAGTGGCATCGACGTTCGATGACGTGCAACATCTGGCACAGCTCTACCACGAGGTGGCGCACAGTTGGAATGTGAAGCCCAAAGCCGATATTCAGCGCTCGCGCTGGTTCGATGAGGCATTCGCGATGTACTTCCAGGCACTGGCGATTCGCGAATTCGAAGGTGAGAAGGCGTATCAACACGAGATGGACGACGACCGAGAATACTTTATCAAGCGAGTCAACCGGGATAAAAGGAACTTCGATACGCCGATCGCGGAATATGGTCAGTACGAGCTCGGCGGGAACTCTTATACCAAGGGAGCCTGGTCACTGTATGTCCTGCACCAACTCGTGGGTGAAGAAACGTTCAAGCAGATCATCCGCACGTTCCTTTCTGAGTCTCGGGACAAGCCGGCCGACTTTAAAGACTTCGCGCGTGTGGTGGAACGAGTCTCACAACGGAATCTCAACAAGTACTTTCAGGAATGGTTCTATACCAGTGTATCCTCGCAACTACTCGTGGATAAAGTTCCCGTTACGAAGATCGTAAAGCGGTACTGATTTTCATCTCCGCCAATCAGTGTCGAAGCCGAGCCAGAGAATAACTAAACCACTCTGGAAGCGGTGTTAGGCCGCGTTTCGGAAGTCATTTGCAAGTGTCGCAACTGCCGCCCTTCGGTTGATGTGTTGTAGACGCGACCGCATCCGTGTCTAATTCAACTTTGAGATCTGATTATGCAAAAATAGACTCCAGCTCCCATAACCCCAACCGCTTATCAGCGAAGATACCTCCAGTATGTGTGCATCTCTCATCTATTAACTTTAATGGCTCTGGAAAACTAAACGGTGGCATTTGCAAGTTCAACTGTCGCCATTCGCCCGTCTTTATTTCCGCGTTCTCAACAAGTCCTACAAAAGTAGTGGTCAGCAAATACCCGGATTTACTCCTCTTAAAATTTCGAATTGTTGCAAAGGCATCTTCAAAAGAGAAATGTACTAAGCAATCTCGGCATAGGATGGCATCGGCCTGGGGTAATTCATCTTTGGTTATATCCAGGTTGATGAAACTTCTGATTTCGTTCCCATACTTCTCCTGGTTTGTGTCAACAAGCTCAGGCACTATGTCTATGCCGAAATACTTGTCTAAGTCTAACTTCAGCTCTTTCATCCAATTAAAATCACCGCATCCAGCATCTAACAGTGACGTAACATTAATCTCCTTCAATAAAATGGGTATTTCGTCCCTGAATACTGATGTGCGCAGTAATCCGGAACCCGGTCCGGAAACAGACTCCTCACCGCCCCAGGCCCGGCGATGATAAATATCAGAGAAGATGTTCTTCATCGCATTCAAACCCAAGAAGACCTCTACCCAGTTAACAATGTAGACGCGTGATTCAACTTCTCACCGCCGCCGGCAAGCGCCGCCTTGGTCTGCTATGCGTCATCGTACGCTCTTTCCAGTGCCGCCACGTCGAGCTTGACCATCTCCATCATCGCTTCCATCACAGCCTGTACCTTCTTTTGGTTCTTGTCGCTGATGAGCTCCATGAAACGTCTCGGGACGATCTGCCAAGTGATGCCGAACTGATCGGTGATCCAGCCACACTGCGATGGGGTTGCGCCGGCGCTGATGAGTTTGTTCCAGTACTCGTCAACTTCTTCCTGGTCTTTGCAGTCGACAAAGAGCGAGAAACCTTCCGAGAATTTGAAGTACGGGCCGCCATTGTAGCCCATGAAGGACTGACCACCGATGACGAATTCGGCGGAAGTGATTGGGCCGTCCTTGCCAGTGCGAGCGACGTTCTTGATCTCAGAGTCCGGGAATGTGGTGGTGTAGAACGCTATGGCAGCTTCGAGCTGGTCGTTGAACATCAGGAAAGGTGTCACTTTGGTCATCTATGTGTCTCCTTTTGTTTTCGGTCTCCGCCTAACGCCCGCGTTCAGCGGGGCCGCGAACGGCCTCACAAGAGACCATAAGAATGGCGCTGCGCGGCCTCCGCTGCAACGCCTTGTTAGGCGGCGCTAACGGCGCTTTAGGCTGTTATTCACTTATGAAATCGTCCGGGTGGTTCTGCCGAACCGCCGTATTGGTGTGGACTTTTACCCGATCACATTGCCCCCGCACAAAGATGCCACCGCCTCTCCCATTAGCCATCCCGTTGCCCGTAATTACACTTCCACCGACTTGCGCCGAGGAGTCTTTGAAGTAGATGCCTGCCCCTTCACTTTTCACACTGTACAATGCATTCTCCGTGACTCGGCTTCGCCACATTCGCACTTGACTGCCTTCACAATAAAGGCCGCCCCCTCTCGCCTCCTCGGCCCCATAGACGGCATTCGCTTGAATTGAGCTGCCGGCAATCTCAACCTTGCAATCGACCAGATGGAGTCCACCTCCTTGACCACTTCTCATGGAACCTTGCACACTGTTGCCAACGATCATTGATTTCTGCACACGAACTGATGACCGGATGCACATCATACCCGCGCCTTCTACTTCGGCGTCATCATCGGTCACCCGATTTCCTGCGAGGACGCATTGTTGGAGAGCCACAGATGATTCGAAGGCAGAAATCGCCCGCGCACGACCATTCGAGCGAATCTCAATTCCGCTAAGATAAACTGAAGCGTTCTCGAGGTGGACGACTGCGTCTCCGGTTGCACCGACAATCGTGACTCCGCGTCGGCCAAAGCGAGTTGTGCTGATCACCACGCCAGGAGTTCCGACGAGATACAGATCCTCGCTGTAAATTCCGGGGCTGACCATGATGGTCGAGGGCCGAACCATTGCGCCGATGGCTTCCTGGATAGAGGAGAATTGCGATGGCACTAGAAAGATGTCAGGCGCAGGGCCAGTCGACATTTTGTTACCTCGTGA
>Ga0075436_100001382_pt1 | contig 16516 bp, 15 predicted proteins | sample RhiMethybrSRZTD5_FD_75303 | JGI IMG/M metagenome (GOLD analysis project Ga0075436, IMG submission 75303) | Populus rhizosphere microbial communities from Tennessee, USA - Rhizosphere MetaG P. TD hybrid SRZTD5 | ecosystem: Host-associated > Plants > Roots > Rhizosphere > Soil | place: USA...
GGCGTGTTGGGGTCGCGCTTGCCGTCCTTGCGCGTGAACGCGACCGAGAAGTTGACGCCGACGATGCCGTCGGAGTCCCTGATCGCGTCGAGCTGGCGGTCGGTCAGGTTGCGGGGGCTCGGCGTGAGCTTGTGAACGTTGGAATGGGTTGCGACGAGCGGGGCCTTGCTGAGCTTCGCGACGTCCCAGAACCCCTTCTCGTTGAGGTGCGAGAGGTCGATCATGATCCCGAGCTCGTTGCATCGCTTGACCAGCTCCTTCCCCGGACCCGTTAGTCCAGGTCCGGTGTCCGGCGAGCTCGGGAAGCCGAACGGCACGCCCTCGCAGAACGCGTTGGGGCGGCTCCAGGCCAGTCCCAGCGAACGCAGGCCGGCGCGATAGAAGACCTCGAGGGCGTTCAGCTGAGGGTCGATCATCTCGGCCCCCTCGAAGTGCAGGATCGCCGCCATGACCCCGGTTTCGATGCATGTCCGCAGCTCGTCGACGTTCCGCACCACCTTGAGCCGGCCCTTCGATTCTTCCTCGAGGCGGAACAGGGTGCCGGTCATGGCCATGGCCAGCCGGATCGCGTACGAGTGGTCGATCGCGGGCGGCAGCGTGGACGCCATGACGTCGTGCTCCCCAGGGTGTCTCAGGTCCGGCTTCCTGGACGTCGGGTCAGGCGCTATCCAGACCGCGAAGAAGCCGCCGGCGAAACCCGCCTTCTCTGCCCGGGGCATGTCGAGGTGACCGCGGTCGGCCAGTTCGAAAAAGCTCCGGGGCTTTCCCCACGCCGGGTCGTAGTCCGGCATGTAGAGAGCCAGGAGAACGTCGTTGTGACCGTCGAAAACCTTGAGCGGCGCTGCTTTCGGAGGCACTGACGGTGCATAAGTATGATGGCTCGCGAGTGGCGATCTGGGACGACGTGATCAGCGCCGACGAGCGCCGGGCCTATGAGAAGGCGGGATGGGGCGGCAAGGTCGGCTTCGGCCGGCGACCGGCTCTCCTCGTCACCGACATGTATCGCGCGTTCGTCGATCCCGCGTACCCGTTCTCGAGCGAGACCTCTGTGGAGACCGCCTCACAGATCCGTCTGCTGCTGGATGCGTTTCGCCGGCGCTCGCTGCCGGTTTTCTTCACCACGGAGAGGCCGGCCATGAATGAGGCGGACCGCGGCCGGTGGAAGGTGAAGGCGGCCGACGGCGCGCAGATGGCGAGCGCGGAAGCCTACGAGATCTGGCCGGAGATCGCGCCGCTCCCAGGCGAGTCGGTGATGGTCAAGACCTATCCGAGCGCGTTCTTCGGCACGACACTCACGAGCCAGCTCGTGTATCACTCCGTCGACACGCTCGTGGTCACGGGCACGGTGACCAGCGGCTGCGTGCGGGCGACCTGCCTCGATGCGTTCAACTACAACTTCCGCGTGATCGTCCCTCAGGAGTGCGTATGCGACCGCGGCCCGGTCTCGCACAAGGTCGCGCTGTTCGAGATCGACATGAAGTACGGAGATGTCGTGGCGCTCGATGAGGTGCTGGATTACGTCGAGGCGCTGAAGCAGGCCGAGCAGGACCGGGCTGGGACCTAATCGCTGTGTAGGAGCGACGCCTGTTCCGCGAGGTAATCGACGAGGCCGTTGATTACCTCCTCGCCGATCTCTGACGTCGCTCCGACCGGATTACCCAAGACACCATTCGCCGTGACTGACTTCAAGCCCTCCTTGAGCAGCTTGTCGGCGTCCACCACACCAACGTATCCAGGCTCCGCTCGGTCCATGTGCACCAGGTCAGGCTGAAACACCAGCATCTCGCCAGTCTCCGACGCGTCGGCATGCGGGATCGTCTTGTCGTCCCGGCCAAATCGGTGAAGTACGCCGAGCATCACACCGGCGAAGTCGCTCAGGTTTGAAGCGACGACCACATCCTGGGGCAACCCGCGCGCTTCCATCCGCTGCAACGCCGGGAAGTTGCCGCCATGGCTCGAAAACAGGAAGAACCGATCGAAGCCGTGCCGGCGGAGGCTTTCCAGGTACGCGTCGATCGTCGCGATCAGCACGTCTTCGCTGATCGACACTGTGCCGGGGAAGGCCAGATGGTGATCGGAGCAGCCAGGCCGGATCACCGGCGCGACCAGAGCGTCACCGAGCTTTGCCGCCAAACGGACCGCCAGGCCTTCGCCGATCATCGCGTCAGTGCCCTCGGGCAGATGCGGACCATGCTGTTCGGATGAGCCGGCGACAATGATCGCCGTCTTCTTTCCAGCCGCGATCGCGGCGCCGATCTCCTGCCACGTCATGCACTCCAGCCGGACCTCAGGCTCATCCATCAATTCACCTTCCTCCATTCCTAGGTGCCGGCACGAAACAGCGCCCGGGGAAGCGCGGCCGTGAGAATCTCGACGCCGTCATGTCCGACGGCGACCTGGTCCTCAACGATGAACGTGCCGACTGGGCCATCGCTGTGGCTCAGCTCCGAGCCGGCCGACGGCTCTACGCAGAGCACCATGCCCTTCCGGGCGACCAGGTCACCTGCCGGCGTTCCCGGCTGCGATATCTGCGGGACCTCCCAGTGATCCAGACCGATGCCGTGCCCCCAGGTCAGCGCCGCGCCCGCCGGCTGACCGGCACGCGCGAACACGTCCGCCGCTGCCTGCCAGGCCTCGCCGATCGGATGCCCCGGCTTCAGGTTCTTGACAGCCGCATCGAGACCTTCGATCGCCAGCTCGTAGGCGGCCTCGGCCCGATCTGACAGCCGGCCGACCACCGCGGAGCGCATGAAGTCACATCGATAACCGTCGACCGCGCATCCGCCGTCGGCATGCAGCTGGGCACCGGCCGACACCTTCTCCGAGGTGGAGAGGAGCAGGTGCTCGCCGAACCGATCGGGCCCGGCGATGAACTTGAGCATGAAGGGCTCCCAGCCCGGCCGCGCGCCTGCGCGGAGCATCGCCTCGGCGGCGATGCTCGTGAGCTCGGCTTCTGTGGAACCGACGCGCATCGCGCGGAACGCCGCCTCGAACCCGACGGTAGACAGGCGGCACGCCTCGCGCAGGCGGTCGACCTCCTCGGCGCCCTTGAGCACCCGGACGGCGGACAGCAGCTCCGAGGCGTCCACTGCCTTGCCGCGCACGCCGCGAACAAGCCGCTGCAGGTCGTTCGGATTGAGGTTCGGATGCTGGCCAGCCCCTAGCTCGAAGCCGATCGTTCCCTCGAGCAGCCCACGCCGGCGCAAGGCCTCGATCACGGCGTCGACCGGGTCCAGGCCAGGCCCGTAAAGGCTGAATTCCTTGATCCAGGACGCCGCTTCCAGGCCGCCCTGGTCGAACGCCGTGTCCACGACGGTCGCCTGAGAGGGGTCGCGCGGCAGGATCGCGATGACTGGCATCACCGGGGGGAGCACCCACACCCATGTCGTCAGGCCCGTGTAGTACCGAATCGAGCTCGGCTGGGCGACGACAACCGCATCGATTCCGTCGTGCTCCATCAACGCAGCTGCTCGCGCGTACCTCCTCGCGTACTCCGCCCGCGAGAACTCCAGACGGTGGCCACCATGCGGCATGTCGAGACCCGATCCGTCGACTCTCTCGATCACATTCAGGGATTCAGCAAGGGAGCTCATCTGGCGGGAATCCTCAACAGCTCGGCCTGTGGCTGGGTCAGCAGCACCGGACCGTTCTCGCCGACGAGGATGAGGTCCTCGGTGTGGTAGGCCTCGTGGCGGTCCGCGACGATCACCAGTGGCTCGATGTTCAGCACCATCCCGGCGTGCAGCCGCTGGTCATTCCGGGGCTCCAGCATCGGTTGCTCATGCAGGCCGATGCCGAGGCCGTGTCCGATGTGCGGCATGGTGAAGCTCAGACCTTCACGAACCGCGGTCGCCCGGCAAGCCTCGAAGAGCTCTTTCGCAGGTCGCCCCGGCTCGGCGAGCGCGATCGCCGCGCCCTGCGCCGCGTGCAGGGCTGCGAACGTCTGCGCCTGCGCTGCGGCGGGCTCTCCCACCACACCCGTGCGGGCGACGTCGGAGTTGAACCCGAGCCGATACCTGGCGCCAAGGTCGGTGCGCCAGATGGCGCCCGGCGTAAGCAGCTCGTCTCGCGGCTCCGGGTGACCATGCATCGTGCGCTCACCGGCCGCGAAGACGAGGAACGTGGGGTCGCCGCCGCTCTCGACCAGCCTGCGGTGGATCAGGTTCGAGACACCGCGCTCCGTCTGGCCCGAATCCACCTCGACGATCGTCTTGAGGACCGCATCAAGGGTCGCATTCGCAGAGTCTCTCAACAGCTCGATCTCGGCCGGCGTCTTGACGCCCTGGAGCTCGTCGAGATGAGGGTCGAATGGGCGCAGCTCGATCTCAGGAAGCTCTCGCTGCAGGGTCACCAATGCGCCGGCAGGCAGACGACGGGCTTCGTACGCGAGAGACCGAAGCCTGCCGCGCTCACGCAGCAGCGTCACGAGAGCTTTCGTGGGGTCGTCCTCGAACTCGACGTATGCACGGACGTCCGTGATGTCGCTCTGCGCCCTGACCTGGGACTCCTCGATGTTGCACACGAGAAGGCTCGTTTCATCGCCGGGCCCGATCACCACGAAGGCCAGTCTGTCTGGGACCATGATCTGGGTCAGCATGTGCGTGCCCGCCAGGTAGGACACGTTCTCGTAGGAGCACACAAGCGCGGCGTCGAGCCCGTCCTTTCGCAGCTGAGCAACAAGCCTTGCCCGGCGGCCGTCAACATTCGCGGTCGCGTTCATGCCGCTCCGGCCCCCTGCTCGATTGGCACGTACTTCACCTCGTATCCCCAGTGCTGAGGCCCAGCGAGCGCGAGGCCGGCTTCAGTGCGCCAGATCGGCTGGCAGGCAATTCCGATGACCGCAACCCTGAACCCGTAACGGAGGTTCTCGGTCGTGATCGCGGCGCCGGTGTCCGCCTCGAGGATCGTGATCAGATCCGGAACGGAGGCGACAACCTCGCCGTCGACCATGAGCACGAGATTCTCGTTCTGGAACCGGACGCGCGCGACGCGATTGGTGAAACGGTCCGATCCGGCGATCACGGCCTCGCCGACCGCCCAGCCGCGCTGAGTTCGCCGCTCGACGTCGATGATCTTGCCGCGGAACACCTCCACCCCGTCGGCTGCCGCCAGCACCGCGTCCAACGGATTTTTCTTGGCCGCCTTTGCTTCACGCAGCGCCTTACCGATGCGCCCGGCGAACGAAACCGTGCGATGCAATGTCGCCACCTTGACCTGCTTTCCGCTGATCGGATAGGCGACGCCGACGCAGACCGCGCCGAACTCGATGGCCACCGCTCGAGCGATCCGCTCGGCCCAGAAGTTGTCGATTACGTTGAGCACGACGCCGTTGCCGTGCTCGTCGGCCAGGGCGAATGGGCTCGCATGGATTCCGTGAAGAGTCAGGGTTGTGAGCTGGATCTCAGGGAAGGCGCGGCCGATGAGATCGCCGTCGACCACCGGTATTCCTACGCGCACCGCGAGCGACATCGGGATCATCGAATTGGCGCCCCCGATCTCGGCGGACATCACGGCGTCGACTTTGCGTCCGAGCTGATCCTCGAGCGTGCGCAGCGCCTGCGCCAGCTCGTTGCCAAACGGAAACTTCTCGACCCCCGGCACTGGCGCGCCGACGATGAATGGAAAGGCGACCAGGCTGTCGTCGCTGAGCTCCTCGGGGTCCATGAGCTGCGGTGCGCCGTGTTTCGTGACGGCCTCGAGCGTGGCGAGCGTGCCGAGGTAGGGATCGCCGCCCCCACCTGTGCCGAGGATCGCCGAGCCATTCGCGATGTCGCGAATCTCCTGCTCGTCGAGTCTCCTCATGAGACCGTCAGATCACCGACGGCCTTGATGCGCACTCGTATGGAGTTGCTGGGTAGGTAGGTCAGCGGGACCTCTTCGACGTCGACCACCTTCACCGTCTCTTCATTTGCGCCAGCCTCAACGGCCTTGCCGATGGCTTCGCGCTTGGCGGCGGCGAGCGCTTCGTCCCGCGACGAGCCTTCGAGCATGAACACGCGGTCGACCTCTCCCCCGACCTGAGCGATGGCTGCCCCGATTGCGTTCGCCACGGCGTAGTTCTTCGGCTTCTGGATCTCCGACGCGCCCGCTATCGGCTTGGAGATCAAGACGCTGCCGCCGCCGACGAGGATTACCGGGATCGGATCTGCGCTGGTCTTCATGCGATCGATGGCGACCTCGACCATGCGGTGGATCTCATCCAGGGCGGCCTGGACCGTGCCCGGGGCGAGCTTTTCCACCTTCTTCCGGTCGCCGAGATCGAGCATGCCGGCCGCGACCGCGACGTCCGTGGTGGTCAGTGTCTCGCCGCCAAAGATCAGCGCCTTGCTGGTGAGCTCATAGCCGACTGAATCCGGGCCGATCGTCATGTGGCCGTTGTTCTGGCGGATGATGCTGCCTCCACCGAGCCCGAAGGAGAGCAGGTCGGGCATCCGGAAATTGGTGCGGACGTCGGCGATCTCCACCTCGGCCGACGCCTCGCGAGGGAAGCCGTGGGCAAGAGCCCCGACGTCAGAGGTCGTGCCCCCGATGTCAACGACGACGCCCTCCTGCGCGCCCGACAGAAACGCTGCACCTCGCATGCTGTTGGTCGGGCCCGACGCGAAGGTCAGGATCGGGTACTTCTCCGCGTAGTCGGAGCTCATGAGGGTGCCGTCGTTCTGGCTGATGTAGAAAGGCGCCACGATGCCCAGGCGGTTCAGGGCGTCGCGGAACGACCGGACGACAGTGATCGCAAGCTCCTGCAGGCAGGCGTTCATGATCGTCGCGTTTTCGCGCTCGAGCAGTCCGATGCGCCCGATCTCGCTCGAGAGGCTGACGTAAATGCCGGGCACCTCTTCGCGGAGGATCTCGGCGACGCGCTCCTCCATCTTGCCGTTCACCGGGGCGAAGACGGACGTCAGCGCGGCCGACCGGATGTTCTTCCGTTTGAGGTCCGCCGCCACCTCGCGGATCTCTTTCTCGTCCAGCGGCGAGATCTCCCGACCGTCGAACTCGTAGCCACCGTGGACGAGGTAGACGTGGTTGCCGATCGCTTCGCGCAGGTCGGCGGGCCAGTCGATCATCGGAGGAAGTGCCTGGGTGGCCGGCAGCGCGATCCGGATGGCGGCCGACTTGAGCAGCCGCCTCCGCTCGACCACGGCATTGGTGAAGTGAGTGGTGCCGATCATCACGGCGGAGATCTCGTCAGGACGGTGGTTGCTCCCACGGAATACGTTCTCGAGCGCGGTGATGATGCCGCTCCCGACATCGGCCGTGGTCGGGGTCTTGTGCGAGGCCAGCACCTCGTTTCCCTCGACGAGGACTGCATCGGTGTTGGTTCCGCCGACGTCGATCCCGATCCTCATTTGGCAGCCCCTCCCGCACGCGACGCGCGCGTCGCGGCGCAAACAGATCCGGCGGAGCCGCAGGAGCTGTGGTTGACACCTCCTCCGGTCGGATGTATAAGGTAACGCAATTTCCATTTGGCGCAAGGCCCGTGTTTTGAGGCCTGGCGGCGGGGTCGGATCTGGGAGAGGTGAAGCGTTGAAATCGTGGTTTCGCGAGGCGCCGTGATCGAAACTCCTGCGCTTCTGACGGTGAGCGGACTGTCGAAGAGCTACGGCGCGTACCAGGCGTTGAGCAACTTCGACTTCGTTGTGGACGCAGGGCAGGCCGTTTCCGTCATCGGCGAAAACGGCGCCGGCAAGTCAACGCTGGCCAAGATCCTGGCCGGCGCGATCCGCCCCGATTCGGGATCAATGAAGCTGGAGGGCACAGAAGTCCACTTCAGCTCGCCGCGCGACGCCATCCGCCGCGGCGTGGCTTTCATCCCACAGGAATTGGCTTATCTGCCGAACCTGTCTGTTGCCGACAACATCCTGGTCGGCGCCTGGCCCAGCCGGTTTGGGTTCACGCGGCGACGGTGGGTGGTTCGCAAGGCCCTCGACGAGGCACGACGATTTGGGGTCGACATCAACGTAGACCGGCCGATGGCATCGCTCAAGCTCGGCGAGCGCCAGCTAGTGGAGATCGTGAAAGGTCTCGCGCACCGCGCCCGGCTGATCGTCCTGGATGAGCCGACCGCCTCCCTTAGCGAGCAGGAGAGCCAGATCCTCTTCGGAGTCCTCAAGAACCTTCGCGGTCAGGGCGTGGGCATCGTCTACATCTCGCACCGCATGGACGAGGTCTACCGGTTCTCGGACCGCGTCGATGTGCTCAGAAACGGGGTGCACGTCGCGTCCGTGGCGCCTTCGAACACGACGCCTGCGCAGCTGATCGAGTTCATGCTCGGACAGGCAGGTGAACAGCTGCCTCAGCTGGCATCGAGGGCTCTCACGCAGGACACCAGGCTTTCGATCGCCGGCTGGCAGGCTGCGGGAGTGCCTGCGCTGCATGGCGTCGACATGGAGGTTCAGGCGGGAGAGATAGTCGGCGTCTTCGGACTTCGAGGGGCGGGCCAGGAGCTGATCGCCGAGGGCCTGGCGGGACTCCACGGCCACATCCGTGGGGAGCTCGTGGTCAATGGCCGCCGCGGGCGGGTTTTTTCCCGTCCTCGCCAGGCACGAAAGGCGGGCATCAGCTACGTGCCCGCCGAACGCAAGCGAGAGGGCCTCGTCCTCTCCATGAGCATCCAGGGCAACCTGACGCTGCTGATCCTGCGGCAGATCTCGAGGTTTGGCATCCGGCTCGCAAGCGTCGAGCGCAGGCGGGCGGGCGAGCTCGCGCGCCGTTTGAACGTGCGCTACCGCAGCCTGCAGCAAAGGACCGGTGACCTGAGTGGCGGCAACCAGCAGAAGGTCCTCGTAGGCAGCCGCCTCGCGAGCCGGCCTACGATCTTCGTCCTACAGGAACCGACACGGGGCGTCGACGTCGGCGCCCGGGTCGAGATCCACAAATTCCTGCGCGAGCTGGCGCAGGGCGGCGCCGCGATCGTGCTGGTGACATCGGACGTCGAGGAGGCCGTTCTCGTCAGCGATCGACTGCTGATCCTTCGCGACGGCACGGTTGCGGGTCAGCTGGAAGCATCGCAAAAGACACAGGCGCGCGCGCTCGCGCTGGCGACGGCGGCTTAGCCGATGGCGAACGGGGCGGACACCGGCGTGGCGAGGGATCCTGCGGCCGCCGATGCGGTGGTTTCGGTAGCAGGACGGCCGATGCTGCGCAGCCAGCTCATGGATCGCGGGATCCAGTTCCTGGGCATCGGGACCTTCTACGTGGTGATCCTGATCTTCTTCTCGGCCAGCACGCCGAACTTCGGGCAGTACTCCAACGCGATCAACATCCTCAGCGCGGTCTCAGTGCTGGGCATCGTCGCCATCGGCCAGGCCATCGCGATCATCTCGGGCGGATTCGACCTCTCGGTGAGCGGCACGCTTCCACTCGGCGCGGTCGCGTATGCCGCGTTGGTCAACAGGCCTGTCAGCGTTATCGAAGCCACCATCCTGGTCATCCTGCTTGGGGCCGCGATCGGTCTCGGCAACGGGCTGATCATCACCAAGATCGGCATCAACCCCCTGATCACCACCCTCGGCACGCTCTCCATCGGCGCCGGTCTCGCGTTCGTATTCACCAATGGGATCACGACACCGCTGAAAGACCTCAACACCGGTATTTGGGGCAACACCGCCTTCGCCGGGATCACTTACGACGTGATCGCGCTCGTGGTCCTCGGCGTCGTGAGCTTCCTGGTCTTGCGGTTCACGGTATTTGGACGGCAGATCTACGCCATCGGCGGCAACCGCGAGGCCGCGCGCCTGGCTGGTATCCGGGTCGACCTGGTCTCGACGATCGTCTACATGATCAGCGGCGGCCTGGCTGCGTTTGCGGGCGAGGTCACCACCAGCCAGCTTCTGGCCGGCTCCGCGACAGTCGGAAGCTCGGCCGCGCTGTCATCGATCGCGGCGGTGATCCTGGGGGGCGCGGCGCTCACCGGTGGCGAGGGCGGCATCGTCGGCACATTGCTCGGCGTCCTGATCCTCGGCACCATCGCCGACGGCATGGCGCTCATGCACGTCGCGACCTTCTATCAGCAGGTTGCGACGGGGGCTGTGCTCCTGCTGGCCGTCGGGTTCGGTCGACTTCGTCAGCTGCTAGGAGGCCAGCGCTGACACCTATGCAGGCCTCAAATGAACGGAATTGGAGGGGAACCAGATGAGTCTGATCAGTCATACCAGGCCGGTGCGAATGCTGTCCTGGGCCGTCATCGCAGTGTTGGCGGTGGTGGCGTCCGCATGCGGTAGCTCGTCGTCGTCTGGCGGCGGGTCAGACCACTACACGATCGACTTCTCCAACGTTTTCGACAAATCACCCACGTTCAAGACAGTCGGCGACGACATGGTGAGCCAGGGGGCTCAAGTTGGGATCACCGTGCACCGGTACGACAACAACTCCGACTGTGCGACCGTGCTGAGCAACGCCAAGCTCATGGTGCAGGATCACCCGGACGTTGCCGTCGACTGGATGGGCTGTGAGGGCGCCGGAGCCGCCGTGGGCAAGATCTTCGGCGACGCCAAGGTGCCGTGCATCGCGGTCAACCAGATGATCCCCGGCTGTTCGTTCTTCAACCTGGTCAACAAAGACTTCGGCGTCCAGGGGGCGGCGATCGTTCTTCCCCTTGTCCAGAAGGCCGGGTGGACACCGAATGACACGACGCTGATCCTGGCCGCGGCACCGGGCGCGGGCGCCGAGGTCAACAGCAACTCTCGCTTCTTCTACGAAGACCTGGCCAAGGCGTGGGGTCTGGACATGTTCACCGCCGACCAGATCACGGACACCACCACGACGCTCGGAAAGAACCTGGTTCAGATCAACGGCCAGGGCACCGGCAACGGACCGCTCGAGGGCACTTACACGCAGCTCAAGAACGTCTTGCTTTCGATTCCCGCGAGCCGGCACCTGATCGTGTTCACCATCAATGACGACTCCGGGCTGGGCGCCCTGCGTGCAATCACGGAATCGCATCGCGACGCCAACAGCATGATCCTGTCAGCCGGCGCTGATGCCGACGGCGTCAACAACCTCCGATCGAACCCGATCTGGGTCTCTGAGTTCAGTGTCTTCTTCGAGTACTGGGCTGAGTACCTGCTCGCCATGGGCGTAGCCCTCAAGAAGGGCATTCAGCCTCCTGTGCAGACCTACTGCCCGCAGGTCGTGCTGAGCAAGGACAACGTCGACCAGTACTACACGGGTACGACGCCCAAGGCGGTGCCGCCTCTTCCCGACCAGGACAAGTACCTGATCCAGACCGGCATCCTTCAGAAGTTCGGCAACATTCCAGGTCTCTCCTAGGTTCGTTCGATGTCACGGCTGCGCTGCGCATCACGACGAACAGCTGACGATCGAGTGCGAAGTTGAGAACACTTAGCGCTGACGAAGTCCGCGACGTCGCGCGCGGCGCGGCCGTGCTCGGCACTGGGGGTGGCGGCGATCCATACCTCGGGACTCTGGCCGCTTTACGCGCCCTCGAGAGGTATGGAAGCCCAACCGTGGTCGATATATCGGAGCTACCCGACTCAAGCCTCGTCGCCTCGCCCGTGATGGTCGGGGCTCCCGTTCCACTTATCGAAAAATTCGCGCTGGGTGACGAGCTCGAGAATGCCTATCACGCGCTCGACGGATTCCTTGATGGAAGGCTGGAAGCACTCCTGCCCTACGAGATCGGAGGCGTCAACACGATCGTTGCGCTGGCCCTGGGCATGCGCCTCGGCATGCCGGTGATCGACGCCGACATCATGGGTCGCGCCTACCCGGAGCTGCAGCTCGTCACGCTGACGCTCTACGGCGTCAAGGCAACACCGTTCTCGCTGGCCGACGAGCACGGCAACAGGGTTGTGATGAACACGGTCGACAACGATTGGACGGAGCGCCTCGGGCGCACGATCGCAATCGAGTTCGGCGCGATCTGCCCGGGGATGGGCTACGTCGTGACCGCGCGGCAAGCACGAGAGGGAGCGATCCTTGGGACGCTGTCCAAGGCGCAGGCGATCGGCGCCGCCATCCGACGTGCCGAGGCCGAGAAACGGGACGCGATTGCGGACATCCTCGAGGTCACCGGTGGGGTGCTGCTGTTTCGCGGCAAGATCGTTGACGTCCAGCGCCGAACCGCTAAAGGATGGTCACTTGGCCAGGCGGTGCTGGAAGGCTCGGATGAATTCGCCGGTCACTCGATGACGGTCCATTTTCAGAACGAGAACCTCGCGGCGATGCGCGATGGACAGCTCGCCGCCGTCGTTCCAGACCTGATCACGATCCTCGACTCCGACACTGGCCACGCGATCACAACCGAGCGGCTCCGCTACGGCAACCGCACGGTGGTGCTCGGCGTCCCGTGCGACGGCAAGTGGCGCACCCCCGCCGGTGTCGCCCTGGGCGGTCCGCGCCACTTTGGCTACGACTTCGACTACGTGCCGCTCGAAGAACTGGCTCGCGAGCGTCAGCTCACGAGGTGAAGGAGGCATCAATGGTGGCGTCCCGGGAGCGGGTGAAGCCCGCTGGAGAAGACCTACACGTCGATCGCGACGGGGTCGTCGAATTCCTGACCTTTCTTCTCGCGTCCGCAGAGCTTTGCACTCGCGAGCCCTACACATACGGCTCTTTTCGCCTCCTCGACGGCGCGAGCCGCCTCGCCGGCCTCGCACTGCGCGACGTGCCGGATCCGGAGCACCACTGGCTTGCCGATCTGAAGCGAGATATCGACCATCACAAGGGCCTGCTGATGTGGGATCGAGAGGCGTACTTCGCATATCTCCAGGAGGTCACGGGAAAGATCGTGGGCCACCTCCCCACGCCCGCCGGCTCATGAGAACCGTTGAAGCGCGCCGGCCGATCGATGCAGCGGAAGTCCTCAGGGCGATCAAAACCCGGCGCGTCGTGCGCGACTTCACCGCCCAACCTCTACCCGAGGACGCGATCCACGAGATCCTGGTCGCGGGACGCTGGGCCGCCACTGGTGGGAATCGACGGATTCACCGCTTCCTCGTGGTCCAAGATCCGGCCAAGATCCACCTGGTTCGTTCGGTCGCGCCTGGGATCTACTCCAATCCCGCAGCGATCATCTTCATCTGCGTGGACCGCGACCTCGCCCGCGGAGAGAACGTACAGGTGGATCGCGACTCCGTGGTCTTGATCGACGTCGGCACCGCGGCCCAGAACATGCTCCTGGCTGCTCACGCGCTTGGGATCGGAGCATGCCCCGCCAGCTCATTCAGCAGGGCCGGCGTCTCGGGCGTGCTCGGCCTGCCGGAAATCGCGATCCCCGAATTCGTCCTCCTGCTGGGATGGCCGGTCTCCCAGCCATCGCAGATGGCGATCCACCCGAAGTCGAGGGTGCGCGTTGAAGACCTGACGTACTGGGAGGAATGGGGGAGGCAGTCCTGATATGCGCACGCTCGAAGCCGTCGAACTTGAGGATGTAGCGCGCGGCGCCGCGGTGCTCGGCACCGGGGGCGGCGGAGATCCGTATCTCGGCACGCTGGCCGCGCTCAAGAGCCTGCATGATTTCGGGCCGCCTCGGGTCATCGAGCTCGAAGAGCTCGACGACGATGCGGTCGTCGCTCTGCCGTTTCTGGTCGGATCCCCGGTTCCGTTCATCGAGAAGTTCCCTCTGGGCCAGGAGCTGATCGACGGCTATCACGCGCTCGACCGATTCCTGGCCGGGAAGTTGAAGGCCGTGATGGCGGCTGAGATCGGCGGCGCCAACTCCGTTGTGCCGCTGGTTGTCGGGTCGCGCCTCGGCGTCCCGATCGTGGACGCAGACTGCATGGGGCGCGCCTACCCGGAGGTCCAGCTGGTCACCCTGACGCTGCACGGCATCAGCGCCTCTCCGTTTGCGCTGGCCGACGAGCACGGCAACCAGGTCGTCCTCGACACGGTCGACAACTTCTGGGCCGAGCGGATCGCGCGTGCTGCGGTGGTCGAGTTCGGCGCGATCTGCGCTGGGATGGCCTATCCCGTCACGGGCAAGCAGGCAAAGCTGGCCGCGATCCCAGGGAGCCTGTCCTACGCGCAGCGCACCGGCCGCGCCCTGCGCGAAGCGATCGCCGCCAAGCAGGACCCGATTGCCGCGGTCCTCCACGAGACCAACGGCCACGTCCTGTTTCGAGGCAAGATCGTCGACGTACAGAGGCGGACACAGCGCGGTTGGGCGCTGGGTGAGGCGACCTTCGCCGGCTTCGAGGCGGACTCAGGACATCAGCTCGTCGTCCAGTTCCAGAACGAGAATCTTGTCGCGGTTCTCGACGGAGACATCGTGGCCAGCGTTCCAGACCTGATCGCGATTCTCGATGCCGACACCGGGCAGGCGATCACGACGGAGCGGCTGCGGTACGGCCATCGCGCGGTCGTGCTGGGCATCCCGTGTGCCCCCGCATGGCGCACCGCAGCCGGTCTCGCGCTCGGTGGACCACGCCATTTCGGTTACGAGATCGACTACGTGCCGATTGAGGTTCGCTTCGCCGCGGCACCCGCGGCGACTGCGGGAGACCGCTAGATCAGCTCGGTCGCTTCTGCTGGATCGCTCTTCCTTTACGCGCGCCTGCGAAGAGCGGGACGATCGGCGAACGCCAGTGCGGCGAGCGCGCGCCGAACATCTCGTTCCACGTCGATGAATGAGTCGTGGCGTATGAATCCTCGAGCACTCGGAAGTGCTCGTCCAGGACCCGGTCAAGCTCGTAGCCGTCATGACGCCGCATCGCGGAGACCTGGCGGGAATGGATGTCGAGGATCGTGCGATCGAGCGCTTCGCCGGGACGATAGACATCCACGACCGGAGCGAGCTGGCGGAGAAGGGCGTTCATCGACTGCTGCAGGATGCGGTTGCGGCAGGCTCGGGCGACCATCCGGTGAAACATCGCGTCTGCGCGCAGGACCATCGATCGATCGCCCAGGCTCCGGCGGAGGAGCTGAATGCTGCGGCCGAGGTCGACGTAGTCTGACGCTGTTGCGGCGTCGGCCGCGACGTGCGTGATAGCCGTTTCCAGCACGCGCCTGCCCATGAGCAGGTCGATGACGGAATCTTCCTCGATGGCGACGAAGCTGCCGATCACATCCAGCGGAATGAGGTCGGCCGCCAGGAAGATCCCGCCGCCCGATCCGCGCCGGGTCGTCAGCACTCCGGCGCGTTCGAGGATGCGGAGCGCCTGGCGAAGCGTTGGCCTGGAGATGGTGAGCTGGCGAGCGAGCTCCAGCTCGCTGGGCAATCGCGCACCGCGGCTGAGTCGGTTCTGCTCGATCCCTTCGACGATGTGCTCGATGGCGCTCTCGAAGGTCCGCGTGGAGCGGATGGGTTCGACAAAAGGACGGGTTTCGGATCCGGCGGTCACGAGCACAGGGATACTCCAATTCCGCGGCTACTTCAAGGGGATTAGAACTCGATGAGAACTCTCGACGAGCAGCAGATTCGTGACGTCGCACGCGGGGCCGCCGTTCTGGGAACCGGTGGCGGAGGCGATCCCTACCTTGGGACACTGGCCGCCGTCGACGCCCTTAATCGGACGGGCCCCCCAACCGTCATCGAAGTCGATGAGCTGACCGACGAGGGATACGTGGCTTCGTTGGCGATGGTCGGCGCACCGGTACCTCTCGTCGAGAAGTTCAGCCTCGGGCCGGAGTTGATGGAATCGTATGCGGCGCTGAGGGATCAGTTTCGTAAGCCGCTCGAAGCCCTCGTGCCCGTCGAGATCGGCGGCGTCAACACGGTGATCGCGCTCATCCTCGGCTCACGGCTCGGCATCCCGGTGGTCGACTGCGACTACATGGGCAGGGCCTACCCCGAGGTGCCCCTCGTGACCCCCACGCTCTACGGACGCAGCGCCAGCCCCTTCGCGCTTGCTGATGAGCGCGGCAACAAAGTGGTGATCGACGCAGTCGACAACCGCTGGGCGGAGCGAATTGGCCGTACAGTCGCGATCGAGTTCGGCGCCATCTGTCCCGGAATGATGTACCCGATGCTGGGCCGACACGCCAAGGAGGCCGCGATTCGGGGCACTCTCAGCCTGGCCGAGACAATCGGACGATGCCTCCGCGATGCCGAATCCAAGAAGGAAGATCCGATAGCGGTTCTCCTGAAGGTGACCAGAGGCATCGAGCTCTTCCGCGGCAAGATCGTCGATGTCCAGCGCCGCACCCAGCGCGGGTGGTCACTCGGCGACGCCACCCTCGAGGGTATGGATGACTTCAGTGGCAGCCGGATGGTGGTCAGATTCCAGAACGAGAATCTCATCGCTGAGCTCGACCAGAAAGTGGTCGGGATGGTCCCGGATCTCATCACGGTGATCGACAGTCAGACCGGCCAGGCCATCACGACAGAGCGGCTGCACTATGGATTCCGGGTCATCATCCTGGGAATTCCGTGCGATGACCAGTGGCGTACGCCGGCCGGAGTTGCGCTCGGTGGCCCGCGCCACTTCGGTTACGACATCGACTACGTACCCATTGAGCGACTGAATGACCGCCGCCGCGAGACGTCGGCTTAGCCGATGGTCAGGTGTTAGACGACGTCGAGGCGCTGAACCCAGCCGGGACCTAGCCGATCGCGATC
>Ga0075436_100001384_pt1 | contig 16510 bp, 14 predicted proteins | sample RhiMethybrSRZTD5_FD_75303 | JGI IMG/M metagenome (GOLD analysis project Ga0075436, IMG submission 75303) | Populus rhizosphere microbial communities from Tennessee, USA - Rhizosphere MetaG P. TD hybrid SRZTD5 | ecosystem: Host-associated > Plants > Roots > Rhizosphere > Soil | place: USA...
GCCCTTCGTCGGCTGGCAGGTGCAGGAGAAGGGGCTTTCCGTTCAGGGCGTACTGACGGAGGCGATCACCGGCTTCGCCGGCGAGACTGTGGCGATCCAGGGCGCCGGGCGCACTGACGCGGGCGTCCACGCGCTTGGACAGGTCGCGCATGTCGACCTCGCCAAAGCGTGGGAGACCGACACGGTGCGCGACGCCGTCAACGCGCATCTGCGTCCACATCCGGTCGCGGTGCTCTCGGCCGAGATCGTGTCGTCCGACTTCGACGCCCGCTTCTCGGCGGTGCAACGCCATTATGTCTATCGCATCGTCAACCGTCGTGCCGACCTCGCGCTCGCGCGCGCGCGGGCGTGGCGCATCGGCCGTCCGCTCGATTGCGACGCGATGCACGCCGCGGCGCAGCGGCTCGTCGGCCGGCACGACTTCACGACCTTCCGCGCCGCCGAATGCCAGGCCAAATCGCCGCTCAAGACGCTCGACCGTCTGGACGTCGCCCGCCGAGCCGAGGAGATCGAAGTCCGCGCATCGGCGCGTTCGTTCCTGCACACCCAGGTCCGCTCGATGGTTGGATCGCTGGCGCTGGTCGGCGAGGGCAAGTGGTCGCCTGACGATCTCGGGCGTGCGCTGACGGCCAAGGATCGCACCGCCTGCGGCCCGCTCGCGCCGCCGAACGGGCTTTATCTGCTGCGCGTCGACTACTGAGGCGGGTTGGCGAAATAGCGCTCGAGAATTCTGCGATAGATCGCGGTCAGTGCGACGAGGTCCGCGGTCGGCACGCGCTCGTCCACCTTGTGCATGGTCTGATTGGCGAGCCCGAACTCGATGACGGGGCAATAGTCCTTGATGAAGCGTGCATCCGAGGTGCCGCCCGAGGTCGACAGCTCGGGCTTGCGGCCGGCGAGCTCGGCGATGGCACTTGAGACGAGATCGACAAACGCGCCCGGCGCCGTGATGAACGCGTCGGCATTCGAAGGCTCCCAATCGATGCGCCAGCGCACCCGGCCGCCGGCGGCGCCAGCGGCGCGGCGCTCGATCAGCGCCTTGAGGGCCTCCCGGGTATGCCGGTCGTTGTAGCGGACATTGAAGCGCGCCCGCGCCTCGGCCGGAATGACATTGACGGTCTTGTTGCCAACATCGACCGAGGTGAACTCGAGGTTCGAGGGATCGAAATGCGTGCTGCCGGCATCGAGCGGCTCGGCGGTAAGCGCGCTCATCAGCGCGACGATGCCGCGCACCGGATTGTCAGCAAGCGCCGGATAGGCGACGTGCCCGGCGGTGCCGGTCACGATCAGCGTTCCGTTCTGCGAGCCGCGCCGGCCGATCTTGATCATGTCACCGAGCGCGTTCGGGTTGGTCGGCTCTCCGAGGATGCAGTGGTCGAATTTTTCGCCGCGTTCCGCGGCCCACGTCAGCAGCTTGACGGTGCCGTTGACGGCAATGCCTTCCTCGTCGCCCGTGATGAGGAAGGAGAGCGTGCCCTTCGGGGTTCCGCCGGTTGCCGCAAGGTAATCGAGCGTGGCCGCCAGCTGGCACGCAATCGCCCCCTTCATGTCGGCGGCACCGCGGCCGAACAGCAGGCCGTCAGCGACGTCGGCCGCGAACGGCGCATGCGTCCAAGTTTTCTCGTCGCCCGGCGGCACCACGTCGGTATGACCGGCGAACACGAGATGCGGGCGGCCGCTCCCGATCCGAGCGTAGAGATTTTCCACATCGTCGGCGCCCGGCTCGCTGAAGCGCACCCGATGCACCGTGAAACCGGCGCGCTTGAGGACGCCCTCGAGAAAGCTCAGCGCGCCGCCTTCCGCCGGGGTGACCGAGCGGCAGCGGATGAGATCGCGGGCGATGGCGACGGGGTCGGCGGTACTGGCCATCGCCGCGCTCAATCCCGCAAGAGCTCGTTGATGCTGGTCTTGGCACGCGTCTTCTCGTCGACCCGCTTGACGATGACGGCGCAATAGAGACTGGGGCCGGGCGCGCCATTGCGCATCGGCTTGCTCGGCATCGAACCGGGGACCACGACCGAATAGGGCGGGACTTCGCCCTGAAACACCTCGCCGCTTTCGCGATCGACGATCTTGGTCGAGGAGCCGATGAACACGCCCATGGAGAGCACCGAACCGGTGCGCACCACGACGCCCTCGGCGACCTCCGAACGCGCACCGACGAAGCAATTGTCCTCGATGATCACCGGGCCGGCCTGCAGCGGCTCGAGCACGCCGCCAATTCCCGCACCTCCCGAAATGTGGCAGTTCTTGCCGATCTGAGCGCAGGAGCCGACGGTCGCCCAGGTGTCGACCATGGTGCCGGAATCCACATAGGCGCCCAGGTTCACGAATGACGGCATCAGCACGACGTTGGGCGCGATATAGGCCGAGCGGCGCACCACGCAGCCCGGGACGGCGCGGAAGCCTGCGGCGCGGAAGCGGCTGTCGCTCCAGCCGTCGAATTTGGACGGCACCTTGTCCCACCACGCGGCCTTGCCGGGGCCGCCGCCGATGACCGCCATGTCGTTGAGACGGAACGACAGCAGCACCGCCTTCTTGAGCCACTGGTTGACGCGCCAGGCGCCGTCCGGCTGGCGCTCGGCGACGCGCGCCTCGCCGCGATCGAGCAGGTCGAGCGCGGCCTCGACCGCGGCGCGCACGGCCCCCTGGGTGGCGGGACCGATCTCGTCGCGCGCCTCGAACGCCGCGTCGATGGTCTTGGCGAGAGCGGCGTCAGCCATGAACAACCCCCCGTTTGTGTGGCGCGGGTTGTCGGGGGAAGACGGGCGCAAGTCAAGCGGCGCCGGGAGCGCCGAATCCGCGCCGTGCCGCTTCAAACCGCGATCATTCCGGCTTGAGGCCGGCGAACTTGACCACCTTGGTCCATTTCTCGATGTCGTCGGCGATCAGCTTGCCGAAATCGCCGGGAGAGCTGGGCGGCAGCATCAGCCCGCCGAGATCCGCGAGGCGCGCCTTGACCTTGTCATCGGAGATCGCCGCATTGATTCCCTTGTTGAGGATCTCGATCGCCTCGGCCGGCGTATTCCGCGGCACGCCGAAGCCGATCCAGGCGCTCGCCTCGTAACCGGGCACGGCGTCGCCGAGCGGCGCGACCTCGGGCAACACATCGGAGCGTGTCGTGGTGGTGATGGCGAGCGCGCGCAGCTTGCCGGCCCGCAGATGCGGGAGGGACGAGGGCGTGACGTCGAACATCACCTGGACCTGCCCGGCCAGCAGATCCACCAGCGCGGGCGTCGACCCCCGATAGGGCACGTGGACCATGTCGACGCCGGCCATGAACTTGAACAACTCGCCGGCGAGATGCTGCGGACCGCCATTGCCCGCCGACGCCATGTTGATCTTGCCCGGATTGGCCTTGGCGTAGGCGATGAATTCCGCCACCGTCTTGGCCGGAAAGCTCGGGTGGACCTCCATCACCAGCGGCACGCGAAAGATGCCGCCGACCGGCGCGATGTCGCGCACGAAGTCGGTCCGGCCATAGAGCGCGGCATTGATCGAGTTCTGCGCGTTGACCAGCAGCATGGTGTAGCCGTCGGCCGGCGCATGCATGACGTAGTCGGTCGCGATGTTGCCGCCGGCGCCAGGCCGATCCTCCACCACGAACTGCTGTCCGAGGCGGTCGGTAAGAAACTGCCCGATCAGGCGGGCTGTGATGTCGGACGAGCTGCCGGAGGCCTGGCCGACGATGATATGCACGGGGTGTGACGGATAGGTCTCGGCCCGCGCAATGCGCGAGGCGGCCGGTCCGATTGCGCCGGCGCCCACGAGTTGCAGAAGTCTACGGCGGTCGATCCTCATCGCGTCTCCCCGAAATTTTCGCCCTTTGCGGCTACGCTACCTCACCGGCGCGGGCGGGAAAACGGGGCAGTGGGGCGCACCTTCATCCTCCCTCCGAGCCAAAGGGCGCGACGATCCCGTTAAGAAAACCGATCAGGTCGTCCGTCACGTGATCGACATGAGGCGCATCACGCCCCTCCAACTCCCAGCCCTCGCGAAACACCTCGCGGGTGCGCTCCGGGACGACCAGCACCGTGATCATCCCGAGTACATGGGGGGTGGCAAGATTGCGCGCCAGATCCTCGAACATCGCGCTCTTGCGCGGATCGACCCGGTGGCGGGCAAGAAAGCGCTCATAGGTCTGCGCCAGGGGCTTGGGCTCGAGATCGGCGGCCACGATGTCGAACACGTCCTCGAAATGCTGATGGATCGCCAGCCGGCGCACCACCGCCTCGGCATGCTTGCGGGTGCCATTGGTGAGGATCAGCTTGCGGCCCGGCAGGCGTTCGAGCGCCGCGCCGAGCGCCGGGTTGGGGGTGAGCGGCGAGTGATCGATCTGGTGGACATAGTCGAGAAACTCGTCCGGCTGCAGGCCGTGCTCGGCCATCAGGCCGCGCATCGTGGTGCCATAACGCCGGTAATAGTCCTTCTGGATGCGAAAGGCGTCGTCATGCGTGACGTTGAGGAACGCGACGATGTAGTCGCGAATGCGCGCGTCGACCTGGTGCCACAGGCTGAGGTGATGCGGATAGAGCGTGTTGTCGAGGTCGAACACCCAGGTGTCCACCTCGGCAAAATCCCCGCCCTTCTGCGGCGCACCCGACATCACGACGCTCGATGACGCACACTCCAGAACATGTTCCGATTCAGAGGAATCGAAACATGTTCCAGAGTCATTGATTGGCGCATGTCCTTATCAGCGAACCCGTGGCCACTTCGCCGGGACATGCGCTAGACAAACAGCCCGATGAGCGCATAAGCGAGCGCCGCGATCAGGCCGGCCGCCGGGATGGTGATGATCCAGGCCATGACGATCCCGTTGGCGACGTTCCAGCGAACCGCCGACAGCTTGCGGGCGGCGCCCACGCCCATGATCGCGCTTGTGATCGTATGGGTCGTCGAGACCGGGACGCCGAGCTCAGTGGCCATGAACAGCGTGATCGCGCCGCCGGTCTCGGCGCAGAAACCCTGCACCGGCGTGAGCCGGGTGATCTTCGAGCCCATGGTCTTCACGATCCGCCAGCCGCCCGCCAGCGTACCGAACCCGATCGCGGCCTGGCAGGCGATCACGACCCAGAACGGAACGTAGAACGTCGGCCCCATGTAGCCCTGCGAGTAGATGAGCACCGCGATGATGCCCATCGTCTTCTGCGCGTCATTGCCGCCGTGGCCAAGCGAAATCATCGAAGCCGACACGAACTGCAGCGTGCGGAAATTGCGATCGACCGTGTATGGCGTGGTGCGCACGAACAGCCAGGAGACGGCGAGCATCAGGACCAGTGCCAGGCTGAACCCGATGAGCGGCGAGAGCACGATCGCGGCGCCCGTCTTGCCGACGCCGCTCCACACCACCGCGCCCACCCCGGCCTTGGCGATGCCGGCCCCCACCAGCCCGCCGATCAGAGCATGCGAGCTGCTCGACGGGATTCCGGCCAGCCAGGTAATCACGTCCCAGGCGATCGCGCCGATGAGCGCACCGAAAATGACGCGTGGCGTGACGATGCTCACGTCGATGATGCCGGTGCCGACCGTCTGGGCGACATGGAGCCCGAAGAACAGGAAGGCGATGAAATTGAAGAAGGACGCCCAGATGACGGCGTATTGCGGCTTGAGCACCCGCGTGGACACGATGGTGGCGATCGAGTTTCCGGCATCGTTCATGCCGTTGAAGAAATCGAACACCAGCGCGATGCCGATGAGCGTAATCAGCAGCGGCAGCCCAAGCGCAGCGGTTTCCATGGTCGGGTTCCCGCCGCGTCAGACGTGGTCGATCACGACGCTTTGCAGCTCGTTGGCGACGTCGTCAAATCGATCGACCACCTTCTCGAGATGATCGTAGACCTCGTTGCCGGTGATGAAGGCCATCGGATTGGCGGCCCCATGGCTCTCATAAAGCTCCTTGAGCCCGAGGTCATGCAGGTCGTCGGCACGCCCTTCGATGTGGGTGATCTGCTCGGTGAGCGCGCTGATGCGGCCGGCCTGGTTGCTGATCGAACGAAGCAGCGGAACCGCTTCTTCGACCAGCACCGCGCATTTGACGATCGCGTCGCCCATCTCCTTCATCTGCGGGGTGAACGAGCGGATGTTGAACAGCATGACGGCCTTCGCGGTCTTCTGCATCTGGTCGATGGCGTCGTCCATCGACGTGATCAGGTCCTGGATGTCGCCGCGGTCGAACGGGGTGATGAAGGTGCGGCGCACCGCGGTCAGCACCTCGCGCGTGATGCCGTCAGCCTCATGCTCGCGGTCCATGATGGTCTTGTAATGGCGCGGAACTCCGTCGCCGCCATCGAGCATCGCGCGCAACGCCTCGGCTCCGGCCACCACGGTATGTGAGTGGCGCGCAAACAGGTCGAAGAAACGCTCCTCCTTGGGCATGAGGGCGTGAAACCAGCCGAGCATGAGGGTCTCCGGCATCCGGGGCGGGCGAGGAAGGAGATAAGCTGAATCAACGGACATTACACGCCAAAACAGGCCTGTCCGGGGACCTGTGGATACGGTCCGCGTCGCTTCCAGGCCGGGAAGGTTGATGGCCGGCCTGCTTCAACATGGTTGCTTAATATAAGCAAGCTTATTATGCTGCGAGTCCCAACAGAGACTCCGCGCATGGCCCCGACCCGCAACAACCGCGAATTAGCCTTCGCGATCAATGACGTAGCACGCCTGCTCCGAACCTATGCGGACCAGCGGGCGGCGCAGTTCGGCATGACCCGGGCCAAGTGGGCCGTGCTGGCCCGCCTCGACCGGTTCGAGGGCCTCAAGCAGGCCGAGCTCGCCGAGATGCTCGACTTGCAACCGATCAGCCTGACGCGGCTGCTCGATGGGCTTGCCGGAAACGGCCTGATCGAGCGCCGCCCCGACCCCGAGGATCGGCGGGCGAAGCGGCTGTTTCTCACGCCAGCCGCGCGGCCATTGCTCAAGCACCTCACCGAGCTCGGCGAAGACCTCATGGAGACCGCACTCGCGGGACTGCCTCGGGGCGACGTCGCCGCGCTGCTCGGCGGGCTCACCGCGATCAAGGACAACCTGCGGCACGCCGTGCAGCGCAAACCCGGCGACAAGCAAACAGATCTGGAACAGAGTTATGGCTGACACGGTCCTCAAGTTCTCGCCGCAAAGAGACGGCGCCACGGCGCGTCGGCGCGGCGCTCTGAGGGGCTTCCTGCGCGCGCGGCTGCGGATGATCCTTCTCGCGGTCTTGCCGGCGGCCGCGATCCTGATCGGGCTCGGATTCTATCTCTCGGGCGGGCGCTACATCTCGACCGATAACGCCTATGTGGGCGCCCAGAAGGTGCTGATCACGCCGGACATCTCCGGAAAGGTCAGTCGCGTGCTGGTGCGCGAAGGCGAGCACGTCGCGGCCGGCGACGCGCTGTTCGAGATCGATCCGGTACCGTTCCGGCTCGCGCTGCAGGGCGCGCAGAGCAAGATCGATGCCGTGCGCACCCAGTTCGCCAACCTCAAGAGCAACTACACCTCGCTCAAGCAGCTGGTCGAGTTCGGCCAGCAGGCGGTCGCCCTCAAGCAGCGCGACGTCGATCGCAAGTCGGCGCTGGTCGAAAGCCGCACCGGCTCGCAGGTCGATCTCGACACCGCGAAAACGGCGCTGCTGACCGCGGAACTGCAATTGGAGCTCGGACGCCAGCAGCTGAGCAGCACGCTCAATCAGCTGCTCGGCAACGCCGATCTCGCGATCGAGGATTTTCCGCCCTATCAGGAGGCGAAGGCTGCGCTCGATCAGGCCCAACGCAATCTCGACCACACGGTCCTCACGGCGCCGATCGCCGGCACGGCGACGCAGGTCGACAACATCCAGCTCGGACGGTTCGTGACCGCCGGCACGCCGGTGTTCAGCGTGATCGACGACGCCGCGCCATGGGTCGATGCCAATCCCAAGGAGACCGACATCACCTGGCTGCGGCCGCAGCAGAAGGTCGACATCAGCGTCGACTCCTTCCCCGACCGCACCTTCCACGGCACCGTCGCCTCTGTCAGCCCCGGCACCGGCGCGCAATTCGCGATCCTGCCGCCGCAGAACGCCAACGGAAACTGGGTCAAGGTCGTGCAGCGCGTCCCGGTCCGCATCGTCTTCGACCAGGGCCAGGATCTCTCGCTGCTGCGCGCCGGCATGAGCGTGAACGTCGACATCGATACCGGCCGGCGCCGCTCGCTGACGTCGCTGTTCGGCGCGGGCGCGCGCGCCGCGCAGGAAGCCCCCGCGCCGGCTGCGACGGGGACGCAGCCGTGAGCACGGCCGCCGTCCCGGCGGCGAACACGCGCCGCGCCATGGTGACGGTCTGCGCGATGAGCGCGACCATCATGCAGGCGCTCGACACGACGATCGCCAATGTGGCGCTGCCCTACATGCAGGGCTCGCTGTCCGCCTCACTCGACCAGATCAACTGGGTTCTGACCTCCTACATCGTCGCCGCCGCCATCATGACGTCGCCGATCGGCTGGGTGGCGGAGCGCTATGGGCGCAAGCGACTGTTCATCATCTGCTCGGCCGGCTTCACCGTCGCGTCGGTGCTGTGCGGCCTGGCGCAATCGATCGAGCAGATGGTGCTGTTCCGGCTGCTGCAGGGCGCCTTCGGGGCAGCCCTGGTGCCGCTGTCGCAATCGGTGTTGCTCGACTCCTATTCGGTGCAGGAGCGCGGCTCGGCGATGGCGATCTGGGGCATCGGCGTGATGCTCGGGCCGATCATGGGCCCCACCCTCGGCGCGTGGCTGACCGACAATTACAGCTGGCACTGGGTGTTCTTCATCAATCTGCCGATCGGAATCTTCACGGTGCTCGGCCTCATGGTCTTCATGCAGGAGACCGAGCGGCGCAACGACCGGCCGTTCGACTGGTTCGGCTTCCTGGCGCTCGCGATCGCCATCGGCTCGCTGCAGCTGATGCTCGATCGCGGCGAGGAGCTCGGCTGGTTCGGCTCGTCCGAGATCGTGGCCGAGGCGATCGTCGCGGCCGCCGCGTTCTATTTGTTCCTCGCCCATTCGCTGACGACCGCGACCCCGTTTGTGCGGTTCGAGCTGTTCCGCGATCGCAACTTCGCCGCCGGCTGCATCTTCATGGTGGTGATCGGGGTGGTGCTGTTCGGCACCATGGCGCTGGTGACGCCGTTCATGCAGAACATCGTCGGATACCCGATCCTGACCGCCGGCATCCTGCTCGCCAGCCGCGGCATCGGCACGCTGATCGCGATGATCCTGGTCGGCCGGCTGCTGAAGGTGATCGAGGCCCGCTGGCTGGTGCTGGCGGGGCTGACGCTCGCGACCTTCACGCTCGATCAGATGGTCGGATTCACCGACCAGACCTCCGCGCGCACCATCGTCCAGGCGAGCATCGTCCAGGGCTTCGGTCTCGGCCTCGTCTTCGTGCCGCTGAGCACCGTGGCATTCACGACGCTCTCGCATGCGCTGCGCACCGAGGGCAGCGCGATCCTCACCCTGGTCCGCAATATCGGCAGCTCGATCGGCATCTCCATGGTGATCGCCCAGCTCACCAACTCGACGATCCGGATGCACGCCCATCTCGCCGAATCCATCACGCCGTTCAATAATGCGTTGCAGGCTCCCGGCGTATCCTCGATCCTCAATCTGTCGAGCGATATGGGCCGCGCCATGACGGATGCGATGATCACGCAGCAGGCCGCAATCATCGCCTATGCGAACGATTTCAAGCTGCTGATGCTGCTGACGCTCGCCACCATCCCGTTCGTCTTCTTCATCGGGTCCTCGCGCATGCCACGCGCGCGACCGGCCGACGAGCCGGCGGTCGCGTTCGATTGACGCGAGAGCCGATCGCTCCCCCGGCGATCACAGCGCCGGCGGGCGCGGCACGGCCGCAATCTCGGTGATCAGCTTCTTGAGGATAGCCTGGGCGAACGTGTCGTAGCTCTCGGCCGGCACCATGAAGGCTCCGGGACCGCCGATCACGTAGTCGCGATAATACCCATCGAGGTCGGGCTCGACGGAAAGGATCGGCAGTCCGTTGACGCCGATGCCGGCATGCGCGGCCTCGTCACGCGCGGCCGTCACCGGACGGCCGGAATTGTTCGAGCCGTCGCCGGAGACGTCGATCACGCGCCGCGACGGTTCGACCGGTGCCTGCATCAGCAGCAGCCGCCCGTAATCGATCGCGCCGCTGATCGAGGTCCCGCCGCCGAACAGCCGGCGCGGCACGGCCTCGATGGCGGCCGCGAATGCGTCGGCCGAGGCCCCGTCCTTGATCACCGTCCAGGGGACCACCTGGATCTGCAGGCGTGGGCCGGTCCATTGAAACATGGTCACGGCGATCGACTGGTTCGACCCGGACCGGATGGCATTGAGCACGCGCGGATTGCGGAACGCCGCCACATAACCCTGCTTCTGCAGCTCGAAACGGCGCTGATCGACACTGCCGGAGGCGTCGACCGCGAGCACCAGCGCCAGGTCGATTTGCGGATCGGCCTTCGCGAAGGCGCCGCTGCCGAGCAGAATCGCGACCGTCCATGCCAACAGATTGCGTGCGATCGCATGCCCGGGTCCCGCGCTCATGGGAAGCACAATAGCAATCGAGAAGCCGCTCGTCCCAGGATCGACGCGCCCGGCCCCCGGATCGGCGCGACGGAGCAGTCTCCGATCGCGCCGTAGCGCGCAAGGCCTCACTCGGTACCGATTTGCTTGAGCTCCGGCGCGGGTCCTATTCGGCTGCGATCTGCCGGGCCGGCTCCTCGTGCCGCACCTTGCGACCGCCGCTCAACCACTGGCTCGCACGCTCGAGATAGAGATAGATCACCGGCGTCGTGTAAAGCGTGAGCACCTGCGAGACCAGGAGACCGCCGACAATCGCAATGCCCAGCGGCCGGCGCAGCTCGGAGCCCGCACCCATGCCGAGCGCCAGCGGAAGCCCGCCGAACAGCGCCGCCATCGTGGTCATCATGATCGGCCGGAATCGCAGCAGGCACGCCTCGTGGATCGCCTCGAGCGGGCTCTTGCCATGCCGACGTTCGGCCTCGAGCGCGAAATCGATCATCATGATGGCGTTCTTCTTCACGATGCCGATGAGCAGGATGATGCCGATGATCGCGATCACCGTGAGATCATAGCCGAAGGCCATCAGCATGATCAGCGCACCGACGCCCGCCGACGGCAGCGCCGAGAGGATCGTGATCGGGTGGATGTAGCTCTCGTACAGGAATCCAAGTACGATGTAGACCACCAGGATGGCGGCGACGACCAGCAGCGGCATGGTGCTGAGCGAGCGCTGAAACTCCTGCGCGGTGCCCTGGAAAGTGCCCTGCAGCGTGATCGGAGTATGCAGGTTCGCCTGAATGCCCTGGATGCGCTCCACCGCCTGTCCCAGCGAATAGCCGGGTGCGACATTGAACGAGAGGGTCACGGCGGGAAACTGTCCCTGGTGGTTGACGGTGAGCGGCTCGACCTTGTTGCTGAACGTCGCGAATGTGGAGAGCGGCACGCGCGCGCCGGCGGGTGTGGTGATGTAGATGCGCGACAGCGCCGAGGGATCGTTCTGAAACTGCGGCTGCACCTCGAGGATCACCTTGTACTGCTGGCTCGACGTATAGATCGTCGCCACCTGGCGCTGGCCGAAGGCGTCATAGAGCGTCTGATCGATCAAGGAGGGCGTGAGGCCGAGCCGATAGGCGGTGTTGCGGTTGATCGTGATCGCGACATGCGGCGAGGCGATCTGCTGGTCGGAGGCGACGTCCTGCAGCTCGGGCGCCTTCTGCATCTCCGCCTGCAGGATCGGAGCCCAGTGATTGAGCTCCTCGGTGTCGGTGTCGGTGAGCGTATATTGATACTGGGTCTGGGTGAGACGCCCGCCCACCGTGACGTCCTGTCCGGCCTGCATGAAGAATTTCGCGCCAATCACCTGCGCCACTTTCGGGCGCAGGCGCTGAATGACCTGCTGGGCCGATGCACCGCGCTCGCTCAGCGGCTTGAGCTGGATGAACATGCGCGCCGTGTTCTCGGCCGAGTTTCCGCCGGTCGCGCCGGCGAAGCCCACCACGCCGGAGACCGCCGGATCCGCCGCGACGATGTCGGCGAACTGGTGCTCGATCTTGGTGATGCTGGCAAACGACGTATCCTGGCGTGCCTCCGCCTGACCGAAGATGAAGCCGGTGTCCTGCTCAGGGAAGAACCCTTTGGGAATCTTGACGTAGAGGAACCCGGTCAAAACGATCAGGGCAAGCGTGAGCACCAGCATCAGCGGCTGATGGCGAAACACCCATTTGAGACCGCGATCGTAGCGACGGATCACCCAGTCGAACGTACGCTCCGACCAGCGGCTGATGAAATTGGTCCCGTGCGCGCTCTCGCGCGTGAGGAAGCGCGAGCACATCACCGGGGTGAGCGTCAGCGACACGAAGCCGGAGACCAGCACTGCGGTCGTCACCGTCATGGCGAATTCGCGAAACAGCCGGCCGATGATTCCGGCCATGAACAGCAGCGGAATGAACACCGCGACCAGCGAGATGGTGATCGACAGGATGGTGAAGCCGATCTGGCCCGCGCCCTTGATGGCGGCTTCGAACGGCCGCTCCCCCTCCTCGAGATAGCGCACGATGTTCTCGATCATCACGATCGCGTCGTCGACCACGAAGCCGACCGCGATGGTGAGGCCCATGAGCGAAAGATTGTCGAGGCTGTAGCCGAGCGCGTACATCACCCCGAAGGTTCCGACCAGCGACAGCGGCACCACGATGCTCGGGATGATGGTGGCCCAGACGTTGTGCAGGAACAGGAAGATCACCAGCACGACCAGGCTGATCGTCAGCAGCAGGGTGAACTGGACGTCGTTGACCGACTCGCGGATGTTCTGCGAGCGGTCGGAGACCAGATCGACGTGCACCGACTTGGGCAGCGATGCGAGCAGGGTCGGCAGCTGCGCCTTGATCTCGTCGACCACCTGCAGCGTGTTGGCGCCGGACTGGCGCTTGACCAGGAGAAGCTCGACCTGCTTGTCCTTGAGCCAGGCGCCAGTGCGAGCCAGCTTCGATGAATCGATGACATCGCCCACGTCCTCGATCCGCACCGGCGCGCCGTTGCGATAGGCCACGATGGTCTTGGCGAACGATTTGGCGTCGAACAGCTGGTCGTTGGTGTCGAGGGTGAAGACCTGCTGCGAGCCCTCGAGGTTCCCCTTGGGCTCGTTGAGCGTCGCGGCAGTGAGCGCATTGTGCACGTCCTCGAGGCCGACACCGCGCGCCGCCAGCGCCAGCGGATTGACCTGCACGTGCACCGCGTAGGTCTGCTGGCCTGCGATGTCGACTTCCGAGACGCCGGTGATGGTCGACATCTTCTGCGCCAGGATCGTGTAGGCGTAGTCGTCGACCTTGTAGATCGGCAAGGCATCGGACGAGACCGCGTAGATCAGGATGGACCGCTCCGCCGGATTGGTCTTCTTGTAGGTCGGCGGCGACGGCAAGTCCTTCGGCAGGAGTCCGCTCGCGGCGTTGATGGCGGTCTGCACGTCGCCGGCGGCGCCGTCGATGTTGCGGGCGAGATCGAACTGCAGCGTGATGTTCGTGATGCCGAGCCCGCTGGTCGAGGTCATCTGGCCGAGACCCGGGATCGCGGCGAACTGCTGCTCGAGCGGGGTCGCGACCGACGACGCCATGGTGTCCGGGCTCGCGCCCGGAAGCTGTGCCGTCACCTGGATGGTGGGGAAATCGACGGTCGGCAGCGCCGACACGGGCAGGAGCTCGTAGCTGGCGATGCCGAACACGAACAGCCCCGCCATCAGCAGCGAGGTCCCGATGGGCCGCCGGATGAAGGTCTCGGAAATGTTCATTGCGCGTCTGGCCCGCCGAGCTGCGCCTGCTGCGGGGCTCCGACCTTCGCCTTGGCGCCGTCAGTCAGCCGATACTGCCCCTCGGTGACGATCCGTTCGCCCGGTTTCAGCCCCTTGCTGACGACCGCGATGCCTTCCTGCGTCGCGGCGATCTCGACGTCACGCCGTCGCGCGGTGTCATCATCGGCGAGCACGTAGACGTAGGCGCCTTTCGGCCCGCGCATCACGGCCTGCTCGGGCACCGTCACGGCGTTATCGCGGGTCGCCAGCACGATGCGCGCGCTGACGAACTCGCCCGGCCACAGCGGCTCGCCCGCGTTGTCGAACTGCGCCTTGAGACGGATCGTGCCGGTCGCGACGTCGACCTGGTTGTCGATCAGCGTGAGCTCGCCCTGCGCCAGCTCGGTCTTGTCGTCCTGCGCATAGGCGATGACCTTGAGCGGCGCGTTTGACTGGCTCTTGCGGATGTCGTCGAGCCGCACCGACGGCACGGTGAAGCTGACGAAGATCGGCCGCAGCTGCGTGATGTTGACGAGCGCAGAGCTCTGCGCCGTCTGCACCAGATTGCCCACGTCGACGAGGCGCTGGCCGGTGCGTCCGTCGATCGGCGACTTCACAAGCGAATAGTCGAGATTGAGCTGGGCATTGTCGATCTGCGCCCGATCGGCCTTCAGGCTGGCCTGCAACTGAGCAACCGCCGCCTTCTGCTGGTCATAGGTCTGCCGCGTCTGGAAATTCTGAGCAAGCAGTCGGGTCGTGCGATCGAGATCGAGCTGCGCCGACTGAAGCTGCGCCTCGTCCTTCTCCTTCGCGGCCTCCGCCTGCTGAAGTGCGCTTTGGAACGGACGCGGGTCGATCTGAAACAGCGAGTCCCCGGCCTTCACGTCCTGGCCCTCGCGAAAGAACACGTTGGTGATCTGCCCGTCGACGCGCGCCTTCACGGTGACCGTGTTGAACGCCTGCACTGAGCCGAGGCCTTCGACGTAGACCGGGACGCTTCGGGTCTCGGCCGTTCCCGCCAACACCGGGACTTGCGCCTGGGCCACGGAGCGCACGGCCGGCCGCGTGCCGAATGGCGCGAACCGATACGCGAGTCCGGCGACCAGCAGAATGGCGAGGGCGATGAGGATGGCTCGTTTCAAGCGCACACCCGTCCTTTGTCAACGGCGGCCCGGACGGACCGTCGAAACGGTCCCGCGCACTGCCCTTGACGCTGTGACGCCCCGCCTGGATATAGGTTCCGTCTGGACCTTTGCGCAAGCTCCGACGTTGAGGCCACGTGCGGCTTCGTGGTTTTGACTGAATGATGTATTGCGAAACGGGACATTCATGGCCCTCCTCCGGTTACTGGCGGCCTTATCTTTCGCTCTTCTGATCGCGAGCTGCGGACAAGGGCCCCCGGGCCCCCAAGGCGCCCCCGGAGCGCCGGGACCGGCCGGCGCTGCCGGCGAGCGCGGGCCTCCGGGACCGCCCGGTCCTGCGGGACCGCAGGGCCAGGCGGGTGCCCCGGGTCCGGCCGCGAACGTGCGCATCCTGCGTGCAAACTGCGTCAACAGCACCTGCGTCGCAGAATGCGAGTCGAACGAGGTGCTGGTGACGGCCTATTGCGGCGCGAACCGGAGAGCCGCGACGTTCCTCACCGAGCGATCGGCGTCGTGTGGCGTGGTCCCGAATCCCGCCAACAGTCCGCTGGTCGCAGTGTGCGCCTCGTCGGCGCCGGGTCAGTAGAGGTCCGGCGTCAGGGACGGAGCTGGAACGCGACCAGCGCGGCCAGCATGATCGCACCGCCCAGGGCCTGCACCGGCGTGATGATGTCGCCCAGCGCGATCGCGCTGCCGGCCGCGGCGAGCAACGGCTCGAGGTTCATCACCAGCGCGGTGCGGAATGGCCCGACCCGACTCGCCGATATGAACACGGCGAGGATCGCGACCGTGGTGGTCAGACTGGTGCCGACCATCGCCGCCCAGCCGACGGCGGTCGTCGGCGGATGCCATGTCCACGTGGCGAGCGAAATGGCGACGAACACCACGGAGGATGACAGCATCGAATACCAGGTGGTGAGCCGCGGATCGGCATGCGCCAGCGTGGCGCGCGTGATGAGCAACAGGGCAGCACGGCTCAGCGCCGCGCCGAACGAGAACAGCACGCCGACGAGCGCGAGGCCGCCCGGATGCGCGCCGATCATCAAGCCAAGGCCGATGAAGCCGACAACCGCGGCGGCGGCGCCGCCCCATCCGAGGCGCTCGAGACCGGTGAGAGCCGCGGCCATTCCGGTGATCAGCGGGTAGACGAAATAGGCGAGGATCGCGGTCGGCACATCCATCAGATCGATGGCCTTGTAGAGGCCGAATACGGTCGCGCCGAACAGGAGCCCGAGACCGAGGGCGATCCAGCGCTCGCGCGGTTTGAAGCGAACCGGCGGCGACCCGATGCGCAGCCACGCCGCGATGCAGGCGAGGCCGATGACGCCGCGGAAGGTGACCAGCGTCAGCACGTCGCCACCGTCCCTGAACACGACCTTGCCGAAGACGTCAGAGCACGCAAACGTCGAGGCGCCGATCACGGCAGGCATGAGGCTGCGCAGGCCGGTGGCGCCCCGCTTCCGCAGTTCGGGACTCATTGTGGGCGCGTCACAGGAGATGGAGCTCGCACGGGAGCGCTAGCGGTGCATCAGCGTGCCGGCGCCGTGGTCGGTGAGGAGCTCGAGCA
>Ga0075436_100001385_pt1 | contig 16483 bp, 11 predicted proteins | sample RhiMethybrSRZTD5_FD_75303 | JGI IMG/M metagenome (GOLD analysis project Ga0075436, IMG submission 75303) | Populus rhizosphere microbial communities from Tennessee, USA - Rhizosphere MetaG P. TD hybrid SRZTD5 | ecosystem: Host-associated > Plants > Roots > Rhizosphere > Soil | place: USA...
ATCCGGCGAATGGCCGGCGTCGATACGCTTGGGATCACCGCCCGGCCAGGCAACGGTCCAAATGGCTTGCTCGGCACCGGCGGGATTGCTTGTCGGGTTGGGGACTTGACCAGCGGTGTTTTTTCCACCACCGCGGACGTACACAAGAGCATTAGAGTCAGAGGACCAGTGCAGATCAGAGAGCTCCTGGCCATCGTCTTCGTTATATTTTGTGAGCTGCCGCGCGGCGAAGCCGGGCGCTTCGGCAGCCCAGATGTTTCGCTTGCCTTGTTGATCGAAGACCCATGCGACGCGATTGCTGTTTTTTGCGGCGGTCAAGTCAGACGGAAACGGCGCGCCCAGGATCTGTTCCAGCGTGAACGATTTCTGCGCGCTGGCGTTCGCGCAAAAAACAAAAGCACCGAGGGCCACACCCAAGGCATAACGCTTCATCCACTCCTCCTTTGAAACTGATGAAAATCGCACACAGCAATATGCATGGGCCTAGAAAACCTAGTTCACGACTTGCGGCTCCGAATTTTCTTCCACCGTCACGCGCAGCCCATCCAGCGGCCCGGAAATTTTTAGCACATGCCCTTTTGCGACGGTCTTTTTGGCTTGCACTCTGGCCGTGTCCCGTGCTTGCGTGGAGACGCTCAGGTCTGCGTTCGAGCCGAAGCTTAACGTTCCTTCCACGGAAGTTTGCTCGCGAGGGTCATTCAATTGCAGCCATTGCAGGACCACGCTGCGATTGCGAATCAGGAAAGCGCATTCGCCGGCGGGCCAACGGGAAACGCCAGCGCGAGTAGCACCGTCCGCAACGCTGGCCGGTAAGTCCCAGCCGCGGAGTTCCACTTTTTTCAGATTCACTACGCCGCTGCCGTCGAGGTTCTTGAGCAATTCTTCGCGGCCAACTCCGGTGGTCTTTAACTGCAGACTTCCAGATGCCGAGCCGTTCAACCGGTCCGCCAGCTGCCCGGTTCCCGGCAGTTTCGCAAGGCTGACGCGGTCGAGATCCGCGCTAACTTCATAAACCGGATGTGGAAAGAAACTGGCGTTTATTTTCGCCCGCACGCGGCCTCCAGCCCATTCGGCTGCGGATTGCTGCACATTCAACTTGAGGTCACGCAGAGACCCCTGCGCCACGACATTTTCGAGCCTCAGTTTTTCAATCGTCAAGCGACCGATGCGAAGGTGACCCTCGGCATCCACGCGGCGCACGAGTTCGCTTGCGGGCGTCGCCGGAGTGACGTCACCGGAAAAGGAGAGCAGTAGCCGCTGAAGCCAGCCTGGACGTGCGCGCGGCCCCACCCAACGGTCCAGTTCGGCGGCATTCAGATGGTCAACCATCAGATCGAATCTCCAACTCCGCGCGGTATCGTCGCCCGGTTTGGAGTTCTCTTCGATAGTTCCCTGCCAACTTCCGGCAAAGCCTTCTACTCTCAGCAGGCGGGCGGCGTGTTGCCCATTGTTCCAACCCATGAGAGCCTCCGCGAGACTTAGGGGTTGGTTCAGGCCGGCCACGGTCAGCGCGCCACGATTGATCGCGACCGCGCCATTCCATCGTCCTTTGAAGGGCTCTTTCCAGGCCCATTGCGTGACGGCCGTGGCCTGGCCCGTAAGCTCCCAACCGTGATTTACCTGCCGGCCCATCGACGCAGCGAGCTTCAGAAAGTCTTCGACCTTGAGAATGTTTCCCTCGATGCTGATGTTCCCGGCCTGCGTCTTCAAGTCCTGCATAAACGTAACATCCGCGGCATTTTCCATTGCCATCGCCACGCGGCGCCGCTTTGGAGCGATGACATCGCGGGCATCTCCGCCCAGGGCAACGCGCACGGGGCCAATCACAAGATTGGATCGCTCGAGGCCGCCGTCCACGGGGCCGATTCGGACAGGCGCCGCAAATCCCGGCACTTTGACCGTGCCACCGCTGCTGGAAAACGCAGCGGATTCAATGGTAAGCGGCCAACCACGCAAAATCATTCCGCCAGTAAAATAGGGATCGGCCGTGATGCCCTCGGCTACATCCGGATGGAACGCGTGATACCAGGCGAGCAAATCGGAGGCTTGAAGCCCCATAGAATCCAAGCGCAGTTCCGTTGCCTCGGGATCTTCTGAGACATAACGGAACTTTCCCCGTAGGTTCGAGCGCAATCCTTCCACCGCAAATTGATCGGCAACGAAGCTCCCCGCTTCAGCGTTCCAGTGCCCGTTGACGTTCACATTCACGGCGGGATTGTCAGCACGTTCGACCAAATCCCAGCGGTGAATCTGCCGCGTATGGGCCTGGACAGAATAGGTCCATTCACCGGGGGCATCATGCGCAACTCCATCGCTCTTTGCCGTGGCATCCAATGTGAAAAAACCGCGGACGCCGTAATCCTGGCCATGCAGAAGACGAAAGCCGTCGGCCAGGGAGGCCTCGCTCCAGTGCAGCGCGATTTGCGCCGGCTGCAGGCGAGCCGACGTGCCCGCCAAATCTCCTCGAACACGGATGGTCCCCGCGGATTGCAAAAGGACGCCGCTCCGCCAGGGCTGGGCCTGCAGTTGCAGTTGCCAGCGGCCGGGAGAGACTTGGTCGAAACTTCCGGAGACTCCCGTGAAAGCGAAAGGGAGCTTGTCCTCCTGAATCTTAAAATTGACGCGTCCTTCATCGAACACGATTCGTTGGAGGTGATTCACAGGAGGGGCTGGAGAGGGCGGCCCATAAATGGCGGCCGCCTGTGTTGAAGCATTTTTCGCGGGCGGAAGCCAGCGTTCGAGGTTCCACTGACCCTGGTAGTTGCGAACCAAAATGAGGCTCGGCCTGCTGAAGGACAAGGTCCCAAATTCAAAATGACCTTGCAGCAGGCCGGTCCATCGCAGTCCCGCGCTCAAGTGCTCGGCGCGAAGAAAGTACTCGTAGCCAAAAGCAGGATCTTCGCCTACGGTGACGCCGCCCGCGAAAAGCTGCGGGTTCGGAAAGATGCGCGCATCAAAACTCTCCACCTGGACGGGTCGCCCAAGAGCGCGCTCGAGATGCGCGACGAAGTAGACATGCATCCGGTGAGTCCGCGCGAGGAAGGAAACCGCCAGCTGCACCGCAATAACCGCTGCGGCGACGGCGGCGCCGGTCTTCCACCATTTTCGCAACTTGCTCATGTCGTTCGGAAGTTTAAGAGAGTCCTGCTGAAAAAGGTAGCGCCTGGGCCGCAGGGGAACTTGATCCGCTTTTAGTGCACGGTATGGAGCATCCGGCTCCAACGCGTGCGCGTGGGCAAGTGTGCGAGCGTATCGAATACACCCACGAGCCGCGACCAGAACGTGCTTTCGCCGCTGTAGTCGCTGCTCTTCGCCTCGACCGACCAGTAAATCAAAAAAGGCCGACCCATAATAGCGTCATGGTCTACAAAGCCCCAAAAGCGGCTGTCCCAACTCTGATCTCGGTTATCGCCCATTGCAAAATACTTTCCAGACGGCACCACAATTTCATCGCCTTTCAGGAACTTCTTCATATCGTGGGCCCATTCAGGCTGCAAACCGGAGGCAATCACCTGGCTCGGCAGAGGGGGAAAGTTGTAGTTCAAGGGATCATAATGTGCCGCCGGGTCGTGCACGACGTACGGCTCATTCAACAGCTTGCCATTCACATAAACCGCCTGATCCACGACTCTCACGCGGTCACCCGGCAAGCCGATCACACGCTTCACAAAGTGCTGATGTTCCTGATAAGGAAATTTAAACACGATAATGTCGCCGCGCTCGAGTGGGCGATAGGGCAGAAATTTCTCATACCAGGCGCCCGTGCCACCAAAAATAAACTTGTTGACCAGCAAGTGATCGCCGATTAACAGTGTGCCTTCCATGGAAGCGGAGGGAATTTTGAAGGCCTGGACGATAAAAGTGGTACCAAACAGGGCCAGAATCACAGTAACGAGGAGCGATTCCAGGTACTCAGAAAGAGTCGTCTCTTCCTTGGGCTCCTCGGGCTTGGCCACCGGCGTTACTTCCTGAACGGCTGCGACTTGTGCCAGTGTTTCTTCGGGCATTCCTTCTCAGCCTTTCACTCCTGTTCGATCGAGTAGTTCCAGGGCGCTTCGTGCAGCCTTCTGCTCTGCTTCTTTCTTGGTGTTGCCCACGCCTCGCGCGAGGCATTCGCCGTTAACCCAGACTTCGATCTGGAAAGTCTTCTGATGATCGGGCCCGCTTTCTCCTGCCAGCCGGTACTCCGCGGGCGGCTGCCCACGCCCTTGCAGGAACTCTTGCAGAGCCGATTTGCGGTCCGACTCCGCGATGCGCTCGCCTCGCTCTTCAAGCGCTTGCTCGAACAGAACCCGCTGCAACAACTCCCTGGCTGCGCCGAGCCCAGCATCCAGGTAAACCGCAGCAACCACGGCCTCGAAGGCGTCTGCGAGCAGCGTTTGCTTCTCGCGCCCGCCGGTCTTTTCTTCTCCCCGCCCCAGGCGGAGATGCTCCCCAAGACGCAGCCGGCGGGCCGCCGACTCCAGTGAACTCGCGTTCACGATACGTGCGCGGCTCTTGGAAAGCTGTCCCTCCGACCACTCCGGAAAAGCGGCAAGAAGATATTCGCTCGCAAGCAGCTCAAGGACCGCATCGCCCAGAAATTCCAGCCGTTCATTATCCGACGGATGCACGTTTTCCGGAGCATTCGTAGCTGCTTCGCGCAACTCGGGTATCGCTGAGCTGTGAGTCAATGCCCTATCGAGCAGTTCCCGATTCGAGAACTTGTGACCCAGGCGCCCCTCCAGCGCCGCATCGGTAGTCCGCATTTCCTGTGTCATTCGGGCACGCGGGCGCCCGACCTTACTTCGGTGCGCTCAACTCCGTGGAACTCTTCTTCTTTGTGTCGTCGGCTTGGGCTTTGCAAGTAGCCTGGATCTGGCCAGCGACGGCGGCGCATTTATTAAAAGCAGCGATCGCATCGTCAAAATGTGAAGTACTTTTGTTAGCTATACCCAACAGATAGTAATTCACTGGATCAGGATCTTTGTCGAGTTTTATGGCCTGCTCCATCTCGGGAATAGCCTCCGCATTTTGGCCATGCTTGATGAGGACTAGCCCCAGTCCGCTATGTGCAGCAACCAGAGCCTGGTTCTTCCCCGCCGCGAACGTCTCGTCAGGCATATTCTCAGGCTTCGGAAGCGTTGGAGCGATTTCGATCGCCTTCTTCGCATACGTGGCCGCTTTTTCCAACTGTTGAGTCGCATTGGGAGTGCTCGAGTTGGTCACTCGGGAGATGGTTTGCGCCAAAATGGCCAACGTGGCGACGTCGTTCGGCTGCAATGCCACTTCCTTGTCGCCCACCTCCAGCATTTTTTGAGTCTGGTTGGTCTGCATGTATGCGATCGTCAGGGTGTAATAGACAGGCGGCAGATAACGACTCTGCGGATACTTCTTTACAAGGCCTTCCCCAAGCTCGATCTTCTTGGTCAGATCCGTGTTCGGCACCGCTTGGAACTCCTTAAAGGCCGCGTCCTCTTCTGCGCTTACGGGCGGTGGTGCCGCGCTGTCCAAGGACAAGGGTGTGACGTCTGGTGGCTTGGGCTTGTCGCTGGATTGTGCGGGCGGCTGGCTCTGGCCCCCCTGGCCGCTCTGCGCTGCGGCTAAGCTGCAAGAAGCAACCAACAGTCCGCTTATGGTTAACGCTTCCAACCAAAACTTCTCATTGCGTCTCATTTCCATTTCTCCTATCCATCAATCCTTCGCCCATCTGGGGTATTCGGCGATAAGCTACTTCGGAACACCTTGCGGGCCGGTTATCAAGCTCTTTGCTTTCTCTCCATTTTACTTGCAGGTGGATTGCAGGTTTCCCGAGAATCCTGCGCACTTATCGAACGCCTTATGGATCCATGCCATTTCATAACTTCCACTCTACGGCCGCACCACCTGCTTGTCGCTTGCATCAGCGGCAAGCTCCTTTTGGGCCGCCTGCCGTGCTTCCTCCGGGCTGCCTTGCACTGCCAGCGCCGACTCGTACTCCGTCTTCGCCACGGAGGAATTCCCTTCATAATCATAAATCCGCGCGAGATAAACATGCGACCAGGCCAGCACTCGAGGGTCTCCGGTGGCCGCATGCTCTCCCGTCGTCAGGCGGCCAAAGACTTCCTTGGCCCGAGCGGCGTCATGATCCATGTAAGCAACTACGCCGAGCCCAAACCAGGCGCGCGGCTGATCCGGATACTTGACCAAGACCTTTTTGAACGAAGCCTCCGCTGCGCGAGAATTCTTCGCCGCAATCTGACGTTCGCCTTCGGTAAGCGCTGCGATGACTTCCGCGTCATTGGGTACGGTCGTTGGCAAAACTTTTTTTGGTCGCGCTACCGCTTCCGCTGCCGCATCATCGCTTTGCGCTGCCTCAGCAGGGGCAAATTGAACTGCCGCCAGGCGCTTGGCCTCTGCCTTTTCGTCGATGCCCCTCACTAAATCGGGGAAATACCGTTTCATTGATGGTTCAGACTTTTCAAAACCCGCCAGGGACGTGACAAGCGGCCTTAACAAAACGTATCCATCCGCATCACTGCGGGCCAACGCCGCTTCCCGCTCGCCGGGTGACATCCGCTTCATCCGCAATTCCACCGCACGAACCATGCATTCCGCAAAATACGAGGGAAAATCGTCTTTCAAGTCGGTGCCCAGGCGGGGCGCTTTCGCCGCAGTTTCATAGAGCGGGCGCTTCACCGCAATCACGTGCGGATACATCAAAGGCAGCGGGTCCAGCATGAAATGAAGAAACGCGTGACGCACCACATCCTGAGGAACATCTTCCGCTCCGCTCAACACCAGGGCGTAGCGGTCGCCAAAATTGCGCACGTTGGTGATCCGCCCCACGAGCGGTTCTACAACAATGGTGAATTTGCGCGCGCCATAGGGCTCGAGAATCTCGCGAAGATACCCAGTCGACGTAAACACGATTTGCGTCAAGGGTTCTTGCAAGCGCTGGATTTCGCGGGTGTAAATCGGCTGAACCTGCCGCCACAAATCTCCAATTTTTTGTTCCTGGTAATAGCTTGAGAGAAGTTCGCTAAAACCCAACAGTGCGATCACTTCGGGAGGCAATTCGTCGCGGCGCAAGAGCGGCTGAAAGGCGGGAGCGGGGCCAGATACGAGGCCAAACCAAAGATACCGGGACAGCGTCGCTCCGGGGTCGCGCAATTCGTGCTGCCGATAAAACTGCCGCACGGCATCCACAGCTGGGCCTTGCTGCTGGCGCAGCCGTTCGCGCATCTGCGCGCGGAAGGCGGTCCAGTTATCGGAGCTGACGTTCGATTCAAAGCCCGCCGCAAGAAGCGCGCACATGGTTGTGAACATGGCTTCACTGCCGTCCACGGTCACCGCGTTTTGCGGAGCAGATTGCGCACCTAGGGAGGCAGCGGGCGCCGCCGCTTTGGGCGGTGTCTGAGTTTGTGGTTGCGCCGGGGCCCGTGGAGTGGTCTGCGCAGGGGTCTGAAATGCCACCGTTGCACACAGTCCCAAAAGTGCCGTGAGTCGTCGTGCTTTAATCATTCCGGTTGCCGCAGCCCCCATTCGGGCAAGTCACTTCTTATTTTCCGCCTTTGGCGTCTCTCAGCATGGAAGGGAGCATCTCGGAGGTCAATGTCCTCTCACAATGCTGCGGCTTCCTTTCAATCTACCGTTGCCCTAACTTCCCGTCAAGGAATTGCCCGTTATTGCCGGGAGCCTCTTGCGCACCCTTCGGCGCGGGAAAAACCTGATGCCTCTTTCCCTGGTCCCTTGCACCACATCGCCAAGGTGCAACGCTTGCCTCGACGAACCGCATCTGCTAAGAGTGAATTCGCTAAGATTCAGTCAGGATGATTCGGTAATGGTTCGTTTCCTCAGGAACGTGCTTTCCCTCAAATTAGGATTCTTGCTTGTCTCAACGGGTTGGCCGGGTCTCGCGCCCGCTCAACTTGTCCGCGAAGCCGCGCCCCCACAGCATGACAACTCGAAAGCTCCTTCCGGCAAGAAGCGCGTTTCGCAAGAAGTGCAAATCACCGGCGACCAGGACTGGGTTGATACTGGCATCGACGTGCTACCCGGCGAACACGTGGTCGTCACGGCCACCGGCAAGCTACGGTACGGCGACGCCAAAGAAGACAATGGTCCTGATGGCCTCGCGCGGGGCTTCCGAGACCTTTTGCGTGTCCTGCCTTTCAACAAAGCCGGCCGCGGCGCATTGATTGGGCGCATCGGCGATAAGGATGCCGCACAGCCTTTCTTGGCTGGCGCACACTGCGACGTTGTTGCGCCCATTGGTGGGCGTCTCGCTCTGGGAGTCAATCAAGCGAACGATGACACGGGCATCGGCACGTATGTCGTGCGCGTGGAAGTCTACGCTCCCGAAAACGGGAAAGCGCGCACCTTGGCAAAGCAAGTTAATTCCATGCCCGGCATTGATAGAGCTCTTTTCGCCAAAATTCCTCGGCGCGTCAGCGACAAGGACGGCCATCCGGGCGATATGGTCAATTTCCTGATTCTTGGCTCGCAATCGGCCATGGAGCAGGTGTTCACTTCCGCCGGATGGGTCAAGGTGGATCCAGACGTCAGAGAAACTATCTTGCACGGCATTCTCGAGAGCATTTCGAAGGAATCTTATCTGACCATGCCCATGAGCCAGCTCTACATATTTGGACGGCCGCAGGATTACGGCTGGGCTCACGCCGAACCCATCAACGTGGTGAAGACGCGCAACCATCTGCGCATTTGGAAGGCCCCGTTTGAAGTGAAGGGAGAAACGCTATGGGTGGGTGCGGCCACTCACGACATCGGAATCGAACGCGACCAGCGTAACAACGGTATAACCCACAAGATCGATCCCGATATTGACCTCGAGCGCGACTACGTGGATAAAACTCTCACGTCTACCGGACTTGTGATTGAAATCTCCCACTTCCTTCCCGAGGACCCTCTAAAGGAAGCGAAGACCGCCACAGGCGGGAGTTTCCATTCGAATGGGCAAGTGCTTATCCTTAAAGTCGCCGAACCGGCTTCCAGCAAATAGGCTCTCAGATAGCTTGTTCTTCCTTCGTAAGTTCGTTTACCAAATAAATCGTGCGCAGCTACTTGGCAGGCTCCAGCTCCAGGGCGATTACGCGATCCACTTCTTCTGGCTGCGCATCAGGTAGTTTCAACACCAGTCCTCCTTTGACCGTGCTGAACTCGACGCTGCTTCCGTCGCGCAACAGCTTTGCCGAACGAACCGCCCGCGGAATTCCCGCCAGCGCCAACACTGGTTGATTCCAGTCCATCACGTGCACATAAACCGTAGAACCACGCTGCGTCGTTACGCCCCAGGGCCCCGCGGCTATTGGTCCGCCTCGCGTTCCGTAAATGGACTCCCCATATTGCTTGGTCCATTTGCCTACTTCGGTCAGGCGTTGTACGAACTCTGGCTGGATTTCGCCGTTCGGCATCGGCCCAACGTTCAGAAGGAAATTCGCATTCATGCCCGCCGCGCGCACCAGGTACCGAATCAATTGCGCGGTGCTTTTGTAATGATCGTCAGTGATGTTGAATCCCCAGGCGTTGTTCATCGTTTCGCAGGTCTCGAGGGGCAACGCGCTCACGCCTTGCTCCTGATTGAAGCCGGTCGTGTGTCCGCCGGGCAAATCCTTTTCAAACATCTGGAAGTCCTCGCCGGGAAAGGGAGTTCTATGATGATTGCTGCCGACCAGCGCTTGCGGCTGGAGTTGATGAATCATGCTGTACGTCCTCGAGAGATGCCAATCCGCGTCCGGCTTGTCCCACATGCCGTCAAACCACACGCCGCCGAGTTCACCATAATTCGTCAGCAGCTCGCGCAACTGCCCGTCCATGAAGTTCAGATACGAATCCCAGTTTCCCGAATCCGGCCTTCCAGTGTGATGTCCGGTCCTGCCACGTGGAAAATAGTCCTCCGAATGCCAATCGAGTTGCGAGTGATACACGAATAGTTTGATTCCCTGCTTATGGCATTCCGCCGCCAGCATCCCGATGATGTCTTTCCCATAAGGCGTGTGCGCCACGACGTTCCAGTCCGTCAGCTTGGAATTGAACATCGCGAATCCGTCATGATGCTTTGACGTAATGGTGATGTACTTCATCCCCGCCGCCTTGGCCAGCGCCACCCAAGCTGCGGGATCAAACTTGGTGGGATTGAAAAAATTCGGCAGCTTCGCATAGTCCGTACGGTTGATGGGCCGCGTTTCCATGATCCATTCGCCATCGCCCAGCACGCTGTAGACGCCCCAATGAATGAACAGGCCGAACTTTGCGTCTTGAAACCAGCCGCGCGCCTTCAGATTCTCCGGCGTCGGCGTGTAAGTCTCCTGCGCGCTTGCCGCAGTAACTCCCAAAAGCAAAGCGCAAAGGACTGTGGTCGCGAAACGAACAGATCGTGAGCGGAAACAAAGACTCATCAGTGGCCTCCAGCAGAGGAGCAAGAAATTGTTTAACCTGGGGATTCTATCCAATGCTGCGATGAATTGGAGGGAAATTCCTCACGACCCGCCAGGGCCTGCAGTTTCTAGGGGAAGATGGAGTAGGTGAACTTGATCGCAAAGCGCGTTTCGCGAATCTGCTGCGGATTTGCAGCGGCGAGACTCACAAATTGCGTCCCCAGGTTGTAGATGACAAAGAGGTCGCTGTCCGGCCTGTAGTTATAACGCAGGCGGATGTTTGCGCTTATTGCCTGTATGTTCGCGGTATCCATCTGCAACGTGCTGCTCAGGCTCAGAAAGCGCGAAAAGGAATAGTTGCCCTGCAAGCTCGCGAGATCCACCGAGAAGTTTCCTTGCGGCAAACGGAAGCGATTCCAGGTCTGCACAAGAGAAGCGGAGAATTTCGCTGTTGGCCGGTAAGTCGCCCTGACGCGAAACTCATTGAGTGTCCCGCCATAATAGCCGCCAAAGCGTTCAAAAAAGTTGTAGGTAAACCGCCGGTCCAATCGGGATCCGTACGTCAGTTGGTGCCGGGCAAAATGGTAGAGACCGTTCGGGATAAAAATGTTTTTGTAAATGTTGAGCGGCGTGGTGATTCGCTGGGTGAATACATCCGCGATGTCGTCATCGGTGTAAGCGCCGTTGTGGAACTCCGCGCGAAAAGTCCCCTGCCATTCCTGCGTCTGCACGGTGCCCCGGGTGTCTGGCGCGTGAAAGATGAACCCCTCGAATTGTAGCTCGCGTATGCCGGAGATCTTCGGCCGCGTTTTGAACGTCGCGTCCGCGTACTCGCGGTCTGAATCAGCCGTCTCGATGAATCCTAGTTCGGGGTTGAAGTTAGGTCCGATTTTTCTTCTTGCGACTACGGCTTCCAGCCAGTTTGAGCTGTACGTCAGATCCGCGCCAACGTCGCTGTCCCCGCTGTTCTTTCCCGGCGATTGCGTCTCAGCCAAATGTCCCCGGAAAATGATGTCCTTATGAAAAACTAGGCGCGAGTCAATACCGCCCGTTTGGTTATACGCATCGAGAACATTGCCTGAACGTTTGTCGATTCCCATCACACCCACATACGAACCGCCCCACAAGGATTCCTTTAGTCTTACGACGGCGTAATTCGCATACGGATTCGGTCCGCTCGAGCGCGTATCCACGTCCACCACGCCTAACGACAGGCGGCCGATCGTTCCGGTCAGCTTGGCGCCTCCGTTGATAGGTACTTGCTGACCCGTCACCGGATCGATTCCAATCTGCCGGCTGAAAAACAGCTGGTCGACGGCTCCCAGACTGAAATCGAAGACTCCCGCGTTCTCCAGAAAGAATTGGCGCTTTTCCGGAATGAAAATCTTGAAAGGCGTCAGGTTGAACTGCACTTGATCCACATCGGTGTCAGCGAAGTCCGTGTTTCCCGTGAGATTCAAGACAAGATTGGAACGCAATCCGTATTTCACGTCGAGTCCGCCGGTCAGCGGAAACTTGGCGTTTTGATTGTCCTGCTTATCGTATTGCAGCAAGCCATAGGGCTTGACCACAAACAATCTTCCTGTTCCGATGTCCGTTATGCCCGTCAATTCCCCGGCCTGAGAAACTTTCGTAATCCCATACGTTCTTCGATAAGCACTCCACAAATCTTCTTCGTTCTTCCGGCGGATGAAGCGCTTGAAATTCAGTCCCCAAATCACGTTTTTCGACTGTGTGAAGTTCAACGTCGTGAACGGAATCTCGACTGTCGCGGTCCATCCGTCCGCAGTAACTCGCGCCTCTGAAATCCAGACGCCATCCCATCCCGAATCAAAGTCCGTACCCTCCCCGATTCCCTGCTCCTCCACAATCAAGCCGTCCAACTGCGTGCCCAATGGATTGATTTGGAAAACATATCCCCCGCGCTTATCGTGGTTGGAATCGATCAGAATTTCAAAGTGGTCGTCCAGGTCCTGGCTCACATCGCGCCGCAGTTCGGTCGCCACAATTTTGCTTGGCTCCGAATCGTAGCAATGAATTCCGAAATAAACGGCGTGCCGCGTGTACAGAATTCGCACTTCGGTCTTTTCCGTCGCAGTCTCACCTTCGTTCGGCTCCTGCTGACGGAATTCCGTCACAGGTTTTGTGGATTGCCAGGCCGGATCATCAAGATTGCCGTCAAGCTTTGGCGCATGCTCGACGCGCATTGCTTCCGCTGTGACGCTCACTTGTGATGTAGCCTGTCTGCTTCCGTTGCGCTGCGCCTGTGCAGAGGCAGCATCCGGCAAAGAGAGGATCGCAAAAGAAAGGAACAACAACCATCGCCTGAAATTTAGAAGGAGCGCGTTATTCACGGAAGTTGCAATCTATTTTGCCTTATGCCGCGCCTTGTTCGTCCACCGTTAAGGCAAAGAGTAATGTCCCAATGAGGCCGATGATTCCGGCGCAGACGAACGGAGTTTCCGGCCGCACCTTCCAAAGCAGACCTCCGATGACCGACGCAGGCGTAATCGACAAACTCCGCACCAGGTAATAGAGCCCGACCGTCCGTGCACGCAATTGCTGTTGCGCAAAACCAACGATCATCGCTTTGCGTGAAGGTTCGCCGATTTCCCGCAATCCGCCAAGAATGAAAGCAAAAACGAGTCCTGTGAAGTTGTGCCCCAGAATAACTGCAACCGGATAAAACGCAAAGCACAGGAAAGTGGCCACAACCAGCGGCTTTCGCCCCACCCGCTCCGCCATTCTCCCCGAAGGAACATAAATCAGGATGGACGTCATCAATTGAATGGCGATCAGCACACCGTACTCCGGCAGCGTGATCCGGCTGACGTTTGTAACGTACAACACCACGAAAATGTCGGCCATTCCTTCGCACAATCGAATCACGATGTCCGAAGCGAGCAGCCGCTTTAGCGTTGGATGAAAGGAGTTCCAGACTCCACCAATTTTCACGTCATCGTGGCCTGCATCGGGCATCCGCAGCGAGAGGAGCAGTCCGGCCGCACAACCAGCCAGCGCTAGCGTAACGACAAGTCCGACCCGCACGCCGCGTCCAAGCCCTAGGGCACCGATGAGCGCTCCTCCGATCAGTGGCGAAATCACCATCGGAATTCGCTTCAACACCGAATACAGCGTGAATCCCATCGCGTGCCGGTCTTTCGGCAGCGCGTCGGCGATGGTTGCGAAGATGGTTGGAGAGCCCATCGTTTGCCAGACCATCACGAACGCCAATCCGAGAAAGAGGTAAGGCCACGCGGGACTGAAAAGATAAACGAGGTAGCCGACGGCGGCAGCTGCAAGAAATGTCAGGAAGGCTCTGCGCCGCCCCCAATAATCCGCTAGCCATCCACCGGGGTATTGGTAGAGCGCATCGAAAAAATCTTCCGCCGTGCCAAACAAACCCACGGCCGTCACGCTCGCCCCGAGCGATTCCAGGTACTTTGGGAGAAACTTCTTCCAAAGTTCTTCGCCCAGCCCCACCAAAAAAATGGAACCGGACGCCGCGAGCACGTTGCGCTCGACTCCCAAAGAATCTGTGATTCGCTTGCCGATGCCGGCCCCCCTGCTGGCTTTCGCTCAAGGATACACTTGCTGCCAACATCGGCCTACTTCAAGGAATAAACAGACGCGCCCGGGCTCATAATTTGCCCGTATGGATAGATGAAATCCTTAAAGCGGGCTCATTCTAATATGGTGCACTTTTCGTAGGCGCGTGGCCTGCAACCCTGCGGAGCACGCTCTTGAAGAATTGCCAACAATATCCGGGGCATCTTTTTCGACACCTCAAAGATTGCTACCTGTGGGGTACCACTCTCGTCGCGATAGGCGATGCGCAGAAAGTGTTTCTGCTGGCGCATCTTAACTAAACCGACCGCAATTGCGGGTAAAACTCCCAGATGGTGCGCCGCTCGTTGAGAGTGCTCATACGAATCTATTCTTGCGAACGGGATCACAAGCCTGTTTCCGGAAAATTCGAAGGTCAGCTCGGTCTGCGATTTTGTGTCTAACTTGCCCAGGACTCCCTCCTTTAAGGTCCCGACCGTTCCGCCAACATATCGGACCTCCTCATCCTCAACTGCCAGCGCGGGCAGGGCTAAGGTTAAAAGTAAACATAGTGCCGCCACACTCCTTCTCACGGTTCACCTCCCAACTGAACCTTTGCAAGTGGGATACCGCTAGAGGAGGCACATAAATCTTTTCTTTTGTTTACCAATTGTCGCGATTGCCCACGAAGATGCTATACCTACCTGACATATCAAGCTTCCACCCGCCACCCTGGGGCTTCACGCAGTCTGGATTGCCCTTTTCAGTACTTCCCGCGACACATTCGCTCCGCTCACAATCAGCACTGGACGCTCGCCGCAACCATCGCTCGATTTCAGCAGCGCCGCCGTGCTTGCCGCTCCGGCTGGCTCCGCAACAACGTGCTCTTCCATCACCAGCGCGCCCATTGCCTGCAACATCCCTTCCTCGCTGACCAGAACCACATCATCCACCAGGTTCTTGACGTCTTGCACATTCGCGGCCTCCGGCGTTCTTGTAGCTAACCCATCGGCAATCGTGTCGCAAGTCTCCGTGCCTACCACTTTCCCTTCTTTCCACGACAGATAATACGCTGGAGCGCGCTCCGCCTGAACGCCGATGATTCTCACGTGCGGCGCAAGCTGCTTTGTCGCTGCGGCAATTCCGCGAATCAACGCCGTATCCCCCATCGGCACAAGAATCGCCGTCGTCTTCGGCAGTTGCTCTAAAACCTCGCACGCAATCGTTGCCGGCCCCGCGGGCAAATCCAAATCTGTCGCATCATTCAAAAAACAAACTCCCGGCTGCTTCGCTTGCTCCGAAGCTAATTCGAACGCCGAAGCCAAATCGCTTCCGCCGCTCTCCACAATCTCCGCTCCCAGCCCGGCAATCCGCCCACGCTTCACAGGATTGCAATGCGCCGGCAAAAAAATCCTTGCCGCGATGCCAAATTCTTTTGCCGCATACGCCACCGCCGCCCCGTGATTTCCCGTGCTCGACGCCACCACTCTCCGCACGCTGGATTTCTTCATCCTCTCCGCAAGCGCGTAAAACGCCCCGCGCACCTTGAATGACCCCGTTGGCAGCTCCGTCTCCAGTTTCAAAAAAACTTTTCTCCCCATTCGTTGACTCAAAAACGGCGCTGCGATGAGCCGCGTCGGCGCAAAATACTTCGCCAGGAATTTCTGCGCTTCGCGAATTGTCGAAATGGTCGGTTGAATCTGCATTTTCGCCCCAACATCCAATTGCAGCCTCTCTTTTCTCAAACAAGGTCCTGCCTCATGGGGCGCAGGCGGCAAAGCTATAAGCCCTTGGGAGGGCAGCATCATAGCAGGTAACTCTTTAACACTGTCGCGAGCAACAAGGGTGCCCTGCATTTCCGCCTAAGTTATTCTTTCTACAGGGCTTACTTTGCACGCTTGCGACTTTTGCTCGGGCTTGGGGTTGTATGGAATGGGTGGCCCTCAACTGGCAAATCGCCACTCTAATCAAGAAGCCGTAATGCCCAGCAACGCCAGAAAGGTGAGAATTATGCGTATCGCGCGTTTTGTTTTTGCTCTTGTCCTTACAGCCGGAATCCTGGCGATTCCTGCGCCATCTCATGCGCAAGTTGCGGTTGGCGTCTCTGTCCGTATCGGACCTCCGGCGCTACCCGTCTACGCGCAACCTATCTGCCCAGGGCCGGGCTACATCTGGGTTCCCGGCTATTGGGCCTATGGCGACGACGACTATTTCTGGGTTCCCGGCACGTGGGTGATCGCCCCTGAACCCGGCTTCCTTTGGACTCCGGGCTATTGGGGCTGGAACGAAGGCTTCTACGTCTGGCACGCCGGCTATTGGGGACCAAGAGTCGGCTTCTACGGCGGCATTAACTATGGCTTCGGCTACCCCGGCACTGGCTTTTACGGCGGTTACTGGCGCGGCGGCAACTACTACTACAACCGCTCCGTCACCAACGTCAACGTAACCGTAATTCATAACGTCTATGAAAAGCGCGTCGTCGTAAATGAGCGCAACGTCACGCGCGTCAGCTTCAACGGCGGCCAGGGCGGAATCCACGCCGAGCCCAACCGGGATGAGCGCCGCGCCGAACACGAGCGCCA
>Ga0075436_100001386_pt1 | contig 16475 bp, 18 predicted proteins | sample RhiMethybrSRZTD5_FD_75303 | JGI IMG/M metagenome (GOLD analysis project Ga0075436, IMG submission 75303) | Populus rhizosphere microbial communities from Tennessee, USA - Rhizosphere MetaG P. TD hybrid SRZTD5 | ecosystem: Host-associated > Plants > Roots > Rhizosphere > Soil | place: USA...
GAAGAGCGTCGCGCCGCCGGGCCAGAGGTCGAGGACGTCGAGATCGTCGGTCTTCGCCGAGAGAATCTGCCGGTCGGCGTCGAGCGCTCGGCGGTCCTCCTTCCCGTAGTTGAGCCCTTCCGGCATCTCAGCCTCCGCTCCGCCCGCTCTTCTGCCAGTCGAGCCAAAGCCCCTTGATCGCCACGACCATCTCCGCCGAGAGCGAGGGGACGACGATGTCGAAGTCGAACCAGACGCCGTCGAGCTGGAACGGATAGTTCAACGCCTCGTTGGCGAGGTTCGCGTCGTAGGTCTCCTGGCGCAGGTTCGTGACGAAGCGCGGATCGAGCGCCACCCGGGCGGTGATGGAAAGGTTCGGCGTCGTGCCGCTGCCGGCGATCGAGAAGATCGGGATCGCGCCCTTGAGGTACGTGGTCGTCGGGCGTTCCTGGTCATCGTAGCCGAGCGCCTGCTTGTTCGAGTGCAGGGTCGCCTCGTACGTGGTGGCGCCGCTGAACCGGAAATAGCTCGACGTCGTGCCGTCCCAATCGAAGCCGATCGTGTCCCGGAGGAGCCAGGTATTCGAGCCGGTCGTATTGGGCCGCTGGATCAGGAGCGCGCAGTCGGCGCCGGTCGGCAGCAGCCAGGCCGTCCAAAGGTCCATGGAGGGGTTGTAGACCACCGCCCGCGTGTGGCGGTAGGAGACGTCGGTCTTTGACTGGTACGTCCAGATCAGGCAGCCAGCGTGGTGGGCGTAGTGCCCGCTCAGGATCTGGTCCTCGATGCCGATGGAGCCTGGATCGAACTGCGCCACCGCGCCGTCGCTGAAGTCGGTGTCCGTGAGGAACCGCGCCAGCACGTCGGCACCGACCTTCTCCGGCACCGAGTAGCCGTCGGTCCGGTAGAAGGAGTTGCCCCCCCAGAAGTAGATCATCCCGTCCGCGCAGACGATCGATCGCGGGTTCGGGGTGCCGATCGAGTTGGTCACGTCGGAGACCCGAAAGATGGTCGGGCCGCCAGTCCAGTCGATCCGGTGAAGGGAGCGCCGCTTGAAGACGAGGGCGAAGTCGCCGCCGACGAGCCCCATGATCTGACCCGGGCACGAGACGATTCGCTGGATGTCGCTCTGCGTCTGCGCGTTGCCAATGTCGAACTGCGTCGCGTCGTCGACCGCGCTGATCCAGATCTCGTCGTCGAAGTGCCCGGAGAGGTTGATGCCGGCGAGCATCAGCTGGTCGCGGAAGGGCGCGCAGAACCGGGCCTTGGGCCTGAGCGTCGACGTGATCAAGTCGGCGAAGGAGCCGGTGTTGTTGGTCCGCCGCTGGACCGGGTCCACGTAGTTGCAGGCGATGATGTCGTTGCCGAACGAGCAGAGCGACCAACTCCCGGGGTTCGCGCCGCCGGCCGCGTAGCCTCCGCCCTTCGAGAGGTCGGTCCACCCGCTCGCGGCGACCTCGTAGAGCTTGGTCGGGATGCCGGCGATGGTCGTTGGCACGTCGCCCTTGTAAGAGGTCGTGCCGTCCGGGAGCTCCAGCTCGTTCCACGAGACCTCAACCCGCTGGGCCGGCGGCACCTCGAGCTGCGCCCAGGTGATCTGCGCCTGACGCGCCACCGGGATCTGGAAGTAGGCCCGGTAGATGAAGTGGCCGTAGGCGAAGCTCTCGAGCTTCAGGTGCAGGCTCCCGGCACCATAGGAGCCGATCGAGTTTGCCTCCGCCGGGGTCAGCGCGTAGCTGTAGTCGGTAATGCTCGACACGCCCACCATGTCGAGAAAGGCCCGGACGGTGGTCCCCTCGATCAGACTCACGCGAGCCGTGGTGCCCGTCGGCAGGTAGGCCCGGCAGGCGATCACGTGCCCGAGAGCGCTCTGCGGATCCACCCCGGAGGCGAGTGTGACGGTGGCGACGCCGAACGCCTCGCCCGGATTCCCCTCGGTCAGGTAGGTGGAATCGCTGGCGTCGGCGAGACAGCCGAAGGTGCTGCTCGCCCCGTTGTGGACGTAGCCGATCGACACGTCGTCAGAGATCGGCACCAGCGTTTGGTTCACCGTCGAGGCGACGTCGGTAGGATAGCTCGCTTCCACTTCCAGCGTCCCCGCGTAGCTGGGCGCCAGCAAGGCGGCCTCGGTGGTCGACAGCGCCTGGTTGACCGTCGTGAGGCCCGTCGAGGCGCTGGCGTGGACCACCTCCTTGACCAGCGTCGCGCCGCTCTTCAGCCGGGCCTTGATGGTGACGCCTGCGTTCAGGGCCTTGTAGCGGTAGTGGAACACGTGGCTGGCGCGGCCGAGCGGGTTGACGCCGGTGGCGAAGGTCCCCACGTAGGTCGCCGAGGCGCCGCCGGCCGCCAGTGCCGGGCTTTGAATGTAGTCGACGTCGGAGGGGCTGGACTCGTCGATCGAGGCGAAGAGGTTCGTCCCACCAGAGCCGGCGTCCGTCCAGCCGCCCGCCGCCGTGTCGGCGTTGGGGGCGAGGAGCTGCGTCGAGCCCGGCGCCGTCGCCGTGAAGCGGACGAAGAGCGCCGTGTAGTCGGAGATGGCCGCGATCTCGGGCCCGGAGAGGGCGTACTCCCTGAAGACCCAGGCGGTCACGGCCGAGCCTGTCGCCGTGTCGGTGGCGACGACGGTCGTGTTCTGCAGCAGCTCCGCCTTCGCCGTCCACCCCGAAGTCGTGAGAACCGGGATGCGGTAGCGCCAGCGGAGGAAGTGGGAGACTCCCGTCGTCGCCAGCGGGTTGCTGAGGCCGAGCTTGACCGCCTGGGCGGACGGCGCCGCGCCGGCGAAGATGAACTTCGCGTCGTCGGCCGATGCCTCGTTGACCAAGGCGAAGAGGCTCGCTGTCCCGTCCGAGGTGGCCCAGGTCCCGACGGAATTGTCGGCGTCGGGGCGGATGAACTGGATGGCCCGCGTCTGCTGGTAGACGTGGACATAGGCCCCGGTGACTGGCCCGCCGGTGACGCTCGACAGCACCGCCTTCTGGTTCAGCGGCCGGAACGAGCCGTGGACCGGGAGGACGTTCTGCGCCTTCGCCAGCTGCGGACCGAAGTCGCCGCCGTCGGGGACGAACGCCGAGAAGGGCAGGAAGCTCTCGGGCACGCTAGAACCTCACCTGGTCGCCGAAGGAGTAGCGGGCCTGGCCTCCCGGGTTGGAGCGGCCAGCGTGCTGCTCCCGGAGCACCTGGAGGGCCTTCTCGTGCATCTCGCGGAAGATCGAGGCCGACTGCAGATCCTTGAGGATCGAGGCGTAGACGTCGAAGAGCACCGCGTTGAGGAGGGCGGTCTCGCCCCGCTGAAACCACGGGTTGGTGTGGGTGGTCGAGTCGACGGTGATCGGGTTGCCGCTCGCCGCGTCCTTGGTTCCGTCCCGCAGGTACTCGCCGCCGACGGTGATCACCGCGGAGGAAGGGATCGGGGAGAACCACATCTTGCCGTCGTGGAAGGCGTAGGCGTAGGGCCGGATCCCGAGGTTGGTCCCGTAGACGAGCGGGCCGTGGGAGAGCGAGATCTCCGAGATCGGCCGCGGCCCCTTGACCTCGTACTTGTAGCCGGTGGCGTCGTTCACGTACTTGGCCCAGACGTTGTCGAATTCGATCGCGTCCGCCGGGAAGCCGCTCACCGCGCCGTCGTAGGTCTGCTGGTTCTGGATCAGGGTGAAGGTGAAGGTCGACTCCAGGAGCGTCATCCGCTCCTTGGACAGCTCCATCAGCCAGCGGACCGTCGCCTCCTTGATGTAGGGGAGGACGCGCGTGTTCTTGTTGTCCACGGTGTTGTAGACCTTGTTGCAGAAATCCGTGAACGTCGACATCGCTTCCTCCTCAGAGACCAGAGCGGGGCGGGCGGGGGAGGGAGACGAAGCCCCCCCCGCCCGCCCCGATGGCTTACCACCAGGTGAGGTTCAAGGTCAGGGTCGCCTGCGCCGGCGTGCCGCCGGGGGTGTTGCACAAGAGACCCACGATCCCGAAGCCCTTCGAAGAGACGGGGACGGCGATGCCGGCACCGAGACCCACGGCCTTCCCGACGATCGCCGCGGTGAAGGCGACGTTGGCCGAGCTGTCGTAGAGCATCGTGTCGACGGCGACGCCGGCGGCGTCCCAGGTGCGGATGATCAGGTCGCAGTCGTTGGCACCCGTGCCGCCCAGGGTCCCCGAGAGGGAGATCAGGAGCGACAGGATGGTGGCGTACTGCGGAACCGGGATGAGGGCGGTGAAGTCGAGCGCGTCGTCGACCGACGTAGTCGGCACGACGTGGGCGATGCCGTCGCCCTTGAGCGCCTCGGCGCCCCGGTGCGGCCGGTTGTCGACCGGCAGCGGGAGGGCGGCCGTGGAGCCCGACTTGAAGAGAGCAGAGAAAGCGGTAGCGGCTGCCATGGTTCCTCCTCCTTACGACGGGACGTAGTGGACGACGCGGGTGCAGGCCCACGACTGCCCGTTGACGATGTTCCTGCAGCTCCCGACGAGCGTCTTGGTCTTCATGCTCAAGCGGTCGTGCTGCTTGAACTCGGTGTAGCCGATGTGGTCGCCGTCGGTGAACCCGGTGCCGTAGATCCGGTGGGCCATCCGAGCGCCGAAGAAGAGCGCGGTGCGGGTGTTGGCCTGGTAGGCCGAGGAGGTGATGCCCTGGGGCATGAAGTTGTTGCGCAGCACGAGGGTCTTCTTGTAGATGAAGCCCTCGGCGGTGGCGAAGGGGGTCCCGGACAGCTCGACGCCGCCCTGGATCGCCGCCTTGTGGAGGTCGTAGATGTCGTTGCCCGAGATGTTCTGGACCAGCTGCTCGTAGCCGTCGCCGTGGACCATCAGCCCGAACAGCTCGCCGAAGGGGGTCATGCAGGGGAGGAACGGCCAGGCGACGCGGTCCTTCTGCGTCATCCAGTTGACCAGCTCGCCGATCACGCCCGAGTCGAGGACGCAGGTGGCGTCGGCGGCGACGGCCGCGTCCGAGGCCGGCACGGCGCCGGCGGAGGTGCGGCAGCGGTAGATGTGGGCGGTGTCCTGGGCGACCACGGGGACGCCGAAGGACTCGCAGAAGGGGTTGGTCTCGGCGTTCGCGATCGTGTTGCCGACCGCGTGGTTGATGGAGCAGCGCTCGTAGTAGTAGCCCCAATCCTTCGCCAGGCCGGTGAGCTTCTCCTGGCGGAGGTCGAAGGACACGCGGTTCTGCTCGGTGGGGAAGTTCTCGATGGCGCGGTCGTAGACGGCCTCGTGGAGCTCGACCGAGTTCTCGTACTCGACCTCGGTGGCCTCCTGGCCGATGATCGCCATGCCCTCCGTCTTGGCCCGGCGGTCGCTCGGGATGGCGGCGAAGCGGAGCTTCACCGCGTCCCCGCGGCCGTTGCCGGGCCGGTCCTCGACCACGACGGCGTTCTTGGGGTTGGTGCCGACGAAGGCGGAGAAGGGGGTTGCAAGCTCGGCCTCGAGAATGAGGCCGGCCCTGTAGGTGGTCTCGTTGAAGGGGGACGTCTGAGAGATCGTGCTCATGGCACCTCCAGTTTTGCTGCGTCTGGAGGCTCTATGCAGGAGAGCCGCTTACCTCTCGAGCTGTCTCGCAGCCCGGTGGCGCCCGGCTCTCTTTCAGCTCCCCGGGAGGAGCGCTCGGGCGGCCTTTTGACCGCCCGGTGATACGTCCTGACTTACCGACCCGCCTGTTGCTGCAACGCGACGATTTCAGCGTTCAGCTCAGCGAGGGCGGCCGTCATGTTGGACGGTAGCTTACCCCCGTGTCGCCCTCTCAGCAACTCTGCCATCTTCTGGGGGTTCATCTTGCCGGAGGCGATGGCGGCGGCGAGATCCCCGCCGCGGGCAGGAGCGGCGCCCTGGGAGCCGATCGAGCCGGCCGCTCCGGAGGCCGCCGCGGCGCGCAGCTCGGCCGCCGTGGTGCTCTGGCGGGTGGTGGGCGGGGTAGCGGCCGCTGGGGCCGGCTGGCGGCCGCCCACAGGCCCTGCCGGGGCGGCGTGCCCGTTCCTGCCGACCTGGGCCAGCTGTGGGTATTCATGCTGCATCACGCGGTCGAGCCAGACGATCGGGTGCACCGGCCCTCCCGGAAGCTGTTGCGACATCTGCATGATGCCTTCCATCATCTGGTGGACCCGCTGGCGGGCGGCGTCTGGCGGAAAGCCGGCGTTGATCAGGAACTGCGCCCTGGTCTGGGCGTAGAGCTTGAACCGCTCGTAGTAGCCCCTGCCCTCCTCGGTTCCGCCCTTCCCGGTTACGATGTCGCCGGCGTACTCGTTCTCGAGGAAGCTGAGATCCTCCTGCCGCTCCTGGAGGGCCTGGACGACGTGCTGCAGCTCCTGCTGGCGCGCCGCGGCCTGCTCGCGGGTCTCACGCTGCTGGCCGACGAAGTCGAGGACGGGGGCCATCTCCTGCCGGATCTCTTCCCGGAGCAGCTCGAGATTGCGAGCCCACCACTCCTTCGGATCTGCCTCTGCAGGGTCGAGCATCTCGAGGGCCGGCGCCTCGGGCTCCTGCTCCTCCATCAGGGGGGCGAGGAACGCCTGGAGCTTCTCGATGGTGGCGGCCTGCTTCCGGCTCAGCTCCTCGGCGGCGCGGAGGCGGGCGCCGCGGTTGATGCGGTCCCGAAACTCCGGGTTCAGGCGGTTCTGCGGGTGCGGGGTGGGCGCTTCCGGCTTCGCCACCACCGGCGGCGGCGCGGTCTCCTTGTCGGCGCCGGTGAGCCGGTCGATCCACTCCTTGCCGGCCTGCTGGAACTCCTGCTCGCCGCGCTCCTGGGGGGTCGGCTCGGCTGCTGGCGCGGGTGCGGGCGGCGTCGCGCCGCTCGCCGGGGAGGTCAGCTCGAGGTCGCCGACCGGCTGCTTCTGAATCGGGTCCATGGTCGTCTCCTTCTAGTTGTGCGTCGACGCCGCGGTCTGCGGCTGGCCGGGTGCGCCCTGCCCCCCGGGTGCGTTGGGCTGTTGCAGCGCCTGCACGAGCGCCTGGACGATCTGGGCGGTACCCTCCGGCCCTTGGGCCAGCGCCGCGTCGATGATCCCGTTGAACTCCTTGAGCTGCTGCGCCTGGTCGATGCCCTCCTCGACCTCCTCCGCCAGCTCGACGGCCTGGGTGCCGGGGAGCGGCAGCGAGCGCACCAGCGTCTTGATGAGCGGGGCCGCGTCGATGCCTGCGGAGGTGAAGGCGTTGAGCAGCATCTCGCCGATGCCCTGGCCGAGGACGTTCCAGACGCCCTGCTGCGAGGTCGGGCTGGCCTGGCCGACGTCGACCACCACCTTGAACTCGAAGGGGTTCGTGGTCTTGAGGATCGAGCCCGGGGTCATCGCCGTCCCGTCGGCCTTCATGATCGGCTGCAGCGGCGCGTCCTCCGCTGGCGGCGGCATCCCCGGCTGCTGCTGGGCGGCCGGGTCCTGGTAGAGGACCCCGATCAGGGCGTCCTGCAGCTCCCGCGGCACCGCGCCGATGATCTCGTCGAGCTGCTCGGTCGGCAGGTACTTCACCATCATCTGGACCCGGAGCTTGGCCGAGTTCATCCGGAAGACGGTGAGCGGGTCGAGCAGCGGGGACAGCCCCCGGATGTTCTGCGTCTGGAGGTTGTTGACCAGCACCTGGGAGCGCTCCTGCGTCGCCGTCCCCTTGAGGTAGGCCGTCACCAGGGAGAGGTTGTCGATCGCCTCCATGGCGAGCTCCAGGAGCTTCTCGATGCCGCCGGGGAGGGTGGCCGCCGGCACCAGGTACAGCTTCTGCTGCTGGATCGACCCCGGCTTCAGGAGGGTGATCATCCCGGGGGTCGAGTAGCTCTTCTGGAAGCTCTCGAAGGAGCCGACGAGAGCGTCCTCCTCGACGAAGAGGTGGCCCTTCGAGCCGCGGCCGACGGCCTCGAGGATGGCGCTCAGCGCCCGGTTGACGTAGAGCTGGGCGTCCCGCACCGCCACCATCAGGCCAATGTACTCGACCCGGCCGTCGAGGACATGCTTCTTCGGGAGCCCGGTGATGCAGGGGTAGGGCAGCTCCTCGATGTCCAGCTCCTTGTCCTCGAGCACCACGCCGTCGGTGCCGGCGCCGAGGACGATGTAGGCCCGGCGGATGCACCTGTGGGCGTAGGTGGTGATCGGCTCGATCGTCTGCTCCTGGGGCGGCTGGCCGGGCTGCGGGGGCGGCGGCGGCGCCATCAGCATCTGCTGGGCTTGGGCCGCCTGCTGCTGCCACTGGCCGGCGGCGGCGTCCTCCTGGGCCTGGAACTCGAGCATCGCCTGCTGGTGCTCGAGCGTCATCTTCTTCTGGCGCTCCTTGAAGTCGTCGGCGCTCTCCTTCGAGATGGCCCCCGTCTCCGGGTCCTGGAAGGTGACGTAGGTCTTGAAGCGGACGTAGGAGAAGTCGTTGATCGTCAGCGCGCCCGGCCGGCTGGTCTGCCGGAGCGTCGACCACAGCGTGCTCGTTCCCGACGGCGCCAGCGACGGGTAGCTCGAGCCCTGGGCGCCGCCCACCTGGTCCGACAGCCGCTTCAGCTCGGTCATCTTGTCGGGCCACTTCGCCTGCGCCTCCTCGAGCTCCCAGGTGCGCCGGCGGCAGTGGAACTTCCGATCGGCCAGGCACGGCTCAACGGCGTCGGGGTCCGGCAGGTTTTCCCAGATCTCGACGTGGGGGCTCGGCACCTCGACCGGGTACTTGGTCAAGTCGACGTAGATCTGCTGGAAGGCGTAGCCGCTGATGAGCAGATCGAAGACCATCTGCGACTCTTCCCGGAGAATGCCGCACCTCTCGAGGTCCCAGCGGTTGCAGCGGGTGAGCCAGTCCCCGAGGATTCGCGAGAGCGGGTCGTCGTCGCCCCGGAAGATCGCCTCCTTCATTTCGGCCATGTCCGAGCCCCAGACCGTCCCGATCGTGCCCTGGACGAAGGGGAAATCGATTGGGGGCCGGCGCGTCTCGTCGAGGAAGTCGCGGCTGGCCTGGTCGAGGCTGTCGGCGGCGTAGAGCCTGTACAGCTGATCCCGGGCGCGCCAGCGCGGGTCCCATACGCCCTCGGCCTTGGTGATCGACTGGCGGGCGTAGCGCAGCAGCTCGGGCTCGGTGAACGCCTCGCCGTAGGTCGGGATGACCTGGGAGGGCTGGGTGCTGACCGCCTTCGACGTCGGCTGCTTAGGAGTCGCCATGGTTCAGAGCGCCCAATTCGAGATGCCTTCGAAGACCCGCCGGCCGCTCGTCGGTTCGGGATGGTCCGTCTGCAAGCCGTACTCGGGGATGGCGCCGACGCCGGGCTTCTCGTCGCCGAAGAAGATCGAGCGGTATTGCTGCTGGGAGCACCAGGCCAGGCCGTCCATCCCGTCGTCGTGGAGGACCGAGCCCCGCACTGGCGTCCACTTCGAATACTCGTCGACCAGGAACTGCTCGGACGTATCGCGCCCGTCGTCGATCGCGCCCTTCCGGGGTGTCTTGTCGAGCATGTCGGGGTCGCGGACGGCGATCCGGAGCGTGTCCACGTAGAAGCCGCCGGAGCCGTGCCCGAAGCCGCCGTAGGGCAGCCAGACCCGGCCCTGCCGGAAGTCTCCCTGGAGCTCCTGGATCCGCCGCACCTTGGGCTTGTGGTCGTTCATCGGGACGATGGTGAATTGGTAGCGCCGGTGGCCCATCTCGCGGCGGATCGCCGGCGTCAGGTGGTCGGCGCCGAAGCCCTCCAAGTAGACCCGCGCCGGCTTCCACATCCGCACCAGCGAGAAGGTCAGGTCGATCCCTTCGTCCTGGATCAACCGCTCCCGCCAGTAGTCGTAGCAGTAGAGGTTGCCGTCCGCGCCAGGGCCGACCACCCACCACGTCCAGAAGTCGGACTCCTTCTCGTCCTTCTTCTCGCCCGCGGCGTCGATGCAGAGATAGCGCACCTGGTCGCTGAGCTGGTCGGCCGGCTTCTTGGGGTACCGCTTCACCCAATCGAGCCGGTTTCCCTGCCGGCCGCGCGCGATCGGCCGCGACATCATCTGGCAGCTGAAGAGGTAGGGGTTCAGCTCCTTGCGCTTGCTCTCGATGAACTCGCGGCTGTGGAGCACCGGCGTCCAGTCGGCGGGGTCGGAGTCGGCCTCCCATTCGATCGGCACGCCGTCGAGCGTGAGCTTCTCCGTCGAGTAGCAGCCCCACTTCCGGAGGCTCGTGAAGCGCCCCTCGCGCTCCCGCTGCTGGTTCGGATCGCTCTCGTCGTAGACGGTGTAGACCCAGCGGAAGAGCGTGTTTTCGTTGGCGAGGAAGCGGAGGTTCTGCATCCCGTCCTCGGCCTGCTTCATCGCCTCGGGCGAGTTGAGCGTCTCCCGGACCACGATGTCGTCGCCGACGATCCGGTGGTAGTGCGCGTTCGTCGGGAGCGTGTCGATCGCGTGGACGGAGACGCTCGGCTCCCTGATCCCCGGGGGCCGGAGAATCGAGATCGCGCTCAGGTTCCAGGTGCGGTAGAGCCGCTTGTTCCGGTAGAGCCGGTCCGGCCAGAGCGAGAGCATGACGTCGTTCGTCTCAAACTCGGCCATGATCAGCGAGAACCAGTCGTTGCCGGCGCCTTCCTTCTTGTGGGTGAACCAGCCGAAGGTCAGGCTCGGATCGCGCAACAGCTCCCACTCGGTCCCGTGGATGGTGAAGACCGTCGTCTTGTAGTGGAACCGCGGCAGGTTGTAGGCGCAGTCCTGGCGCTCGAGCTCGATGTCCTCCTGGAACTCCCGGCACCGAGCGAAGAGCCACGGGTGGTCGATCCACCGCTTCCCCTTCATCGGGTGCGTCGGCTCCTTGATGCGGAAATCCCGCATGTTGGTCACCGACGCGCAGAAGAACCAGAAGTCCCGCTCGGCGACGTAGCGCCAGCGGCGCCGCGCGCGCTCGCGGTCGGGATCGCTCTCGATCGCCTCGACGAAGCGCTTGTAGGCCGGGTGATCTGGCCGGTCGGGGAGGGCAAAGTCCCTCACGACGGCCATCAGTTGACCTCGGATTCGCGGGGACCGAAGACGCTCAGGGCGAAGTCGCGGGCGTCGGAGCCGTCGACGGTGCTGGCGCCGTCCTCATCCTCGACCGAGCGCCCCAGCCTCGAGCCCACGGCCGCCAGGTAGTTCTTGGCCGCCGCGACGTCGCCCGTCCGCCCCTTCTTCGCCCACTGGTCGAGCATCTGGACCTGGCGCTCGTTCATCAGCTCGTCGAAGTGCGCCTTGAAGGCGCTGCTCTCGGTGAGCCAGCCCTCGACGACCTTCCAGCGAACGCCGGCGGCCCTCGCCGACTGGATCCGATCGTCCGTTTCAGCGAAGGAGTCCAGGAACGCCTGCATCTCGGGGGTGACGGGAGCGGTGCCCGGCGCGGGCTCCTTCTTCTTGGATCGAGCGCCGGGCATGGGAAGGCCTACTTCGCGCCCAGGCGGTCGGGCGCCATCTGGCGCGGGGGGCCGCCGCGCCGACCCTTCTTGAGGTCGACGCCGCCGGCCGGCTGGCGCGGCTTCGGATTCTGGCCGCCGCCAGGACGGCCGCCGCGGGTCGGGAACTGCGTGTTGGGCTTCGGCCGCGGCGTCGGAGCCGGGGCCTGGCCGCTCTCGTCGGGGATGATGTTGCTGAGCCCGCCGAGGCCGCCGGCCATGCTGTCGCCGCCAGCGGGGGGCAGGAAAGACCGGAGGTAGGCGTCCTGGTTGAAGCCCGCGCCGGGGGTGTCAAGGCCGACGCCAGTGAGCGGCCCGCCGGCCTCGGGGCTGTAGGGCTGCTCCGTCGGGATGACCGGAGTCGGGCCGCCCCACATGACCGAGGGGCCGGCGCCGCCGGCGCCCGTGACCGGGTTGTACGGCGGCCGCTCCGCGTTTCCGCCGCCGAGCTGGGCGAGGAGCTGGGCGTAGAGGCCGGCCATTCCGCCGCCGCCAGCGCCGGCCGACTTCACGTAGGCGTCCGGTCCCTGGGCGAAGTCGGTACCCGGGTCGACGCGCGGCTGGTCCGGGTAGGGGTCGAGAGCGAAGGGGCTCGCCGGGGCGGTTCCCGGGGGAGGCGTCGGGCCCGGCACTGGATCGGGAGTCGGAGGCTTCCCCGGGCCGCCGGGCGTCATCCAGCCGCCACCCGCGCCGGTGCCCGGCAGCTTGCCGGCCGCGACCGGCGGGGGAGCGCCGCCCACCGCCGACCTTAGCCGGTTCCGCAGCATGCCGACCCGCTGCGGCGAGTCCATCGTTCCTCCGGCGGGGAGACTTGCGAATCCGGCCATGGCTTCTCCTCTCAGGCGCTGATGACGGATTCCGCTACGACGTCGAGGGCTTCACGCTGCCCGGCAGGCTGCCCTGCGACGGGATCGAGCCCTTCCCCACTTCGGGGATCGGAACCGGGTAGCTCTTGCCGTCCTTCGTGATGGAGTTGCTTGCCACGGGACACCCTCTTTCTGCGGCGCTTCCGCCGCTTCTTGGTCTTTTCCTTCATGACGATGCCCTGCGCCAGGAGCCGATCGCGCGTCTTCACGCGGATCTTCTCCTTGGTCGCCTCGGACATCGCCGGCTTGGGCTTGGAGGACGCCTTCGAGGCGTCGGCTGGGTACTTGCGCTTCTTGATCGCCTCGGCGCCGGCGGCGCTGAGCTTCGCATTCCGGGTGCCGGGCTCGACGTGGTCCTCGAAGACGTCGCGGAGCTCGGCGACGAGCGGCTTCGGCCAGCGAGCGTTGGCTCCGACGAGCCGGAGGACGGCCCGACCGCCGCGGCCGCCCTCGCTCTCGATGCGGAGGATCCGCGGCTCTCGGCCAAAGTGCAGCCGGAAGGGCGCCCGGACCATCAGGCGCGCCCGCGGGTTCTGCAGCGCCCGCAGGCCGTGGAAGACCTCCATCGAGAACTTCCCCTGCCACAGCTCGGCGCGCAGCCGCCCCGCAGGCCCGTTGAACCGGACCTCCCGGGCAAGCTCGCTCTCGATCTCGCAGGTCCAGGCCATCGTCAGCTCTGGGCCGCCAGCCAGGCCAGATACATCTCGGAGTAGAGGCCAGCCGGGATCAGCACGCCCTCGCCGTTGACGTCGTCGCTTTCCGAGTAGCCGGCCTGGTTGATCGGGCTCGACGGCGCCGTGAGGATGGCGTACTGCCGCGCCAGCTCGGCCGCCTGGTCGGTGACGACCTCGGCGTACATGTCGCACCACCAGCGAAGACGCCAGGGAGTCTCGTTCTCCAGCAAGTCGACGACACCGTTCACGGGTTCAGGCATGCGAGTCTCCTAGCCAAGGTCGATGAGTTCCATGACGCCACCGCGCAGGAGCGTGGTGTTTCCAGCGGTCGCGGCCTGCTGCGCCCACTTGAGTAGAAACGTGCCACCGGCGTTGATCTCTACCGTTCCGAAGATCAGCCCAAGGCCGCTGTCGATGAGAGCCGGAGAGAGCTGCGCCTCGGCGTCCTTCGCTACGATCCTGCCGAACTGCGAGAGACCGGCGGAAAGATCGAAGGTCAGGAACGTGAGAAGCAGGTTCGTATACGTCGCCGTGCCGCTGAAGGTGATCTTCAGGCCGCCGGCGGCCAGGGTCGAGTTGTCGTCGAATGGCAGCGCCAGCAGCACCAGGTACTTGTGGCTCGCGGTCACCGTCTTTGTCAGGTGCGTGTCGGACACCAGCGTCGTGCTGTTGTTGACCGACTGGTCGGCCGACTTGTAGGCGGGGAGGGGAAGGCCCTGGAGGGCCAGCGCGCCGGCCAGCTGGAAGGCCGTCTGAAGTTGGGCGGGCGTGAGGGCTCGATCGGCACCGGCCTGGGTGCAGGGGACGCGCTCCGTCCCGCCGAGGGCCGAGGCGTTGGTCGCTGTGGTGGGGGTGAGGTCGGCCACGGGTTACGCCTCGGTCTTCCAGACGCCGCCCGTCTCGGTCTTCCAGTTTCCGCCGGTCTCCGTCGCCCAATTGTTGATGCCGGCGCCGGGAGCTCCCGTCTTCGGGTCGAAGACCGGAGCCACGATCCACCGCACCCGGCCGCGGCGCATCAGCCCACCCACATCCGCGCGGCGCCGCCGGCGACCGAGATGTAGAAGAACGGCCAGTCGACCGTGAAGGAGGACCGCGTGGAGGCCGCGACGGTGGTCCCGTTCTCGGTGCCCGTCGTGTGCGCGGCGGCCTGCGGGCCGTCGACTCGCGAGTAGGTCAGCGTGCACCCGGCCCCGGTGATGAAGGTGATCACCGGGCAGGCTCGAGCGTCCAGGCAGATCGCCGTCCCGTCCGCCAGGCTGGTGACCCCGTTCAACGCCCTTCCCAGCACGTTCGAGTCGAGTCCCATCAGCTCCTCCGGGTTGGTGTCACGGTGTGATGGTACACCGGCGTGTGGCGAAATTGCAACGTGGCGGGATTGCAACAGTTGACGCGGGGTGGGGAGCGGGCAGAGAATCTCCCCAGAAATAGAAGAGCCCACCTCCGGAGATCCTCGGGTGGGCGCCGCTGGAAGGGCGGTTGACGCGGGCATGATACCAAAAGTCACCCCGGGGGACAAGGACCCCGAACTGACTCAGGAATCCACGACGGGCGTCGGTCGTGGGGCAGTCCTCCCTCTCTGAAACAGCCCCGGGCAACGAGCCGGTAGTCGATCCGGCTGAGAAAACCCAGCGTCCCGGTCTATGTCGGAGAGAAGATACTAAGGGGAGGGAAGGCTGCTAAGAGGCTCTCCGACAAGGGATGGGTCCGTCCCGGGGAGAGAACGCGATGATCCGCAAGAAGGCGGTGGCTTGTTACGCCGTCCGAGACGCAAACCTCCGAAGCATTGGATATCTGACCTACGGCTATTACTGCCGTTGCGATCTGTGGATCGGGATCCGGGCTAGGGTTTTTGAGCTCTACGGCAAGGAGTGCTTCGCTTGCGGAGCACCAGCAGAGCAGGTGCACCACAGCGATTACAGCATCCAGGTTCTGAGGGGGGAGGATCTCTCGAAGCTGTATCCGGTCTGTGGTGACTGCCACCTCTGGTGCGAATTCGACAATGGGTTCAAGGTGTCGCCGCGCCGGGCGACCGACAAGCTGAAGAAGCGTCGAGCTTCCCGCGGCCTTTCGGTTGAAAGGGAGGGAACACCGACGCAGGCGGAGCCGAAAAAGCGGAACTGCCGTGTTTTCAAGCCGCCACCGGGGCTCAGAGCCTACCAAGAGCCACCGTGGGGTCAGCTGACGCGAGCTGAGCTCGATCTCTATCGCACGAAGAAGGGGTCCTGGGGAAGACCGGCCTTTGCTGCTCTCGGGCTTCCTAATCCACCGCCGAAGGGCTGGCTCCGGCGATTGCTGCGCCCCGAGGAGAATCTTGCTCAGCCCCAGAAACAGCGGACGGCGGAGCCTCTTCCAACGCTCGCCGACGTCGGGAGGGAGGACGGAACCTGGCCCACCGTGGAGGAGATCAACGCCCTCGAACACGGAAATGGCGGGTGGTCCAGATCGGCCCTGGCTTCACTTGGCGTGCCGTGGCCGCCGCCCAAGGGCTGGAAGAGGCTCCTCGAGAGCAAGGCATCGCGCCTGACCCCTTGACTCCCGCAACGTGTCGTGTATCATGTGAAAAAGGAGGAGGCGAAATGGCAAGGATGTTCCGATGCGACCGCTGCAACGAAGAGATTCGCGAGATGGTCATCAAGGCGTGGATTCCTGCGGACTTCAAGGACTCGCTGGGCAGGGAGGTTTCGATTCAGTTCAGACTTCTAGGAAAGGACGAGACCGAGCAGGAGAAGAAGTACGACCTGTGTCCAGGCTGCGCTGGCGAGCTGAAGGTCTTCCTCTCGGGGAAGGTCAAGGAGACCCAAAAGTGACTGCCTTCATGGCCTTCTACCACGCCGACCCGCTGAGATTCTGGCTCACGATTTCCGTCATCGCCGTGATGGTAGTCACCAGCGAGCTTTCAGATGCGATCAAGAAAATAACTCACCGCTTAGCAGACCTTGAGAGGCGGTACAGGGAGACGAAATGACCTACGTCGACGAAGAGCGAGAGGAGACGCCGAACCAGCCGCCGAGGCGGGCGGACGGGGTCTGTGAGGGCTGCAACGTCCGCGGACCCCAAGGCTACCAGTGCGAGCACAACGGCTGCACCTGCCGGATCTGCAACCCGGTGGCGATCGAAACGGAGATCCGCGATGAAGAGTGACCTGTATCCCTACATCAACGACGAGAGCGTCGGTCGGCTTCTCGAGTTTGCTCAGAGAGGATTCTGCTCAGGGCTCGGAGACGCCAACAAGACTGTGTGCATCGAGGCCGCGTGGTTTCTGGCGCGCGGCGGCGATCCTGGCGCGCTGAGCGACAGAAACGAGTGCGTGGGTTCGTCAGTTCGGACCTTCCGAATTAAGCTCAACGACAGCCGTTGGTCTTCGGAGACGGCCCGGGCAAAGGGCCTACGCCGTCTTGCCATCGCAGGCCTTGGCTCGGCGCATCTCGACCAGCTCGCTTTTTCCAGGGCTGTAGCTTTTAGCTTCATTCGTGAATTGCTGCCGCAAACTCTGCGGACCGCGGCCGATCTCCATTCTGACCCGAAGCACCAAGCCGCTATGCGGAAGGCGGCCGACAACTGCGAAAGCTGCGAGCCAACCGCCGCCGCCGCCGCCGCCTGGAGGTCCGCCGGCGCCGCCGCCGCCGCCGCCGCCGCCGCCGCCAG
>Ga0075436_100001387_pt1 | contig 16472 bp, 16 predicted proteins | sample RhiMethybrSRZTD5_FD_75303 | JGI IMG/M metagenome (GOLD analysis project Ga0075436, IMG submission 75303) | Populus rhizosphere microbial communities from Tennessee, USA - Rhizosphere MetaG P. TD hybrid SRZTD5 | ecosystem: Host-associated > Plants > Roots > Rhizosphere > Soil | place: USA...
GCCCGTGTTCGGCGCGCGCCTGACCGAAGACGACGTGCCTGATGACGACGGCGGCGATCGGGTCGGTCCGAAGCCGGTCGCCGAGGAGCCCGCCGAGCCGAAGAAGGCCGACGCCGCCAAGTCGACCGACGCCGAGCTGGCCAAGATCGCCGAGAAGGAGCGCGAGAACCGCGAGCTGCGTCGCGAGCTGAAGCGCGCCGCCGAGGCTCCGAAGGGGCTCCGGATCGAGAAGCTGAAGGAACTGGCCAAGGCGAATCCCGTCGGCGTGGCCGAGGCGCTGGGCATCGACGTGGCCGAGCTGAACCTGCGGATCATCAAGGGCGAGAAGGGCGAGCCGGTGAAGTTCGAGGAGGACGCGCCGAAGAAGTCCGAGCCGACGCAGGCCGAGAAGGAGCTCGCCGACGCGCGCGCCGAGCTCGCGGCCACGCGGATGCGCGAGGCGAAGCGCAACGTGTCCGAGACGGTCGCGACGCTCGTCAAGGACACGAAGGTCGACGGCAAGCTGCGCTGGCACAACGTCGCGCTCATCGGCGACGAGGCTCGCGACGCGGCGACCGACACTGCGCTCGCGTTTGCTCGGGGCGAGGTCGACGAGTCGGGCAAGAAGCTGGACAGGCCGCGCAAGATGAAGGCGTTCAGTAATGAGGACGCGCAGGCCGTGCTCGAGCACTTCCTGGACGTCGAGGACGGTAAGTGGGAGGCGCGCGCGAAAAAGCTCGGGGCCGCATCGCAGAGGCCCGACCCGCGCCGTCCGTCCGCGCCCGCCACGCGGCAGAGGTACAAGGCTCGGCCCGGGCTCGACACGAACGACCCGCGCAACCGGCCGACGGCGTATGACATCAACGAGCAACTGCGCGAACGGTTCTTCGGGGTGCGCCGATGAGCGTCAATGACATCCGCAGCTTCACGCCGTTCGACCCGTCGCGCATTCAGCGCGTCATGCCCGGGCGTGTCATCATCCGGCGCGACGTCAACCCCGAGAAGGTCGGCGCCCTCTTCATCCCGCAGACCTCGCGGTACATGGACCGGGCCGACATGGCGACGGTGATCGGCGTGGGCACGGACATCGACGACGTGAAGGCCGGCGACCGCCTGCTGCTGCCCGACCTGATGGACTGTAGCGGGAAGTTCACCCACGACGGGATGACGTACACGGTGCTCGACAAGGAGCAGCTCGGCCAGGTCGCGGTCGTCGAAGAGGAGTAGTCGGACACGTGTCCGAGAAGTCCGCGCGGACTTGACAGGGCCCGCGCGGCATGCACTGGACGAGTCGCGCAGGCAACGCGCGTAGCACATCGAGCAGTTCGGCACGTCGGTCCACGTCTAACGGCCACGAAGGCATTGGAGAGCCGCCCCGAGGCAAACGGGCGCGCAGGTCCCCGCTTGGGACCAGCAACGCACCTTTGCGCGGAGCATTCCAATGGCCAATCCCAACCCGTCCGGTACAGCGAACATCACCGCAGCGGTAGAGCCGCTACTCAAGATCCGGTATCCCGAGGTCTATCACGACATCATCTTCCGCGACCGTCCCCTGATGGGCATGGTCAAGAAGAAGGCCCTCGGCGGCAAGAGCGTCCAGCAGGCGCAGAAGTACGGCAACGGCGGCGGCCGCGGCCACACGTTCGCGAATGCTCGCACGAACGCGACGCAGCCGAAGCGCACGGCGTTCAACGTCACGCAGTCCTGGACCTACGGGTACCAGACCGTGCTGAACACCGACGCGCGCGCGTCGCAGGGTGACCTCGCGGCGATCTACGACCTCTGGTCCGACTGCCAGGACGGCGCGATGAACATGTGCGCCGACGACCTCGAGCTGATGCTTCACGGCGACGGCTTCGGGGTGCGCGGCTCGATCGGGTCGAACGCGAACCCGTCAGGCAACCTGTACGACCTCACGCTCACGATCCCGGAGACGGCGATCAACTTCGAGGTCGACATGGTGCTCGTGTCGGCGGTAGCGGCCAATTCCTCGTCGCTCGACACCGGCACGGCCGTCGTCAAGAAGGTCGACGTTCAGGGCGGCGTTATCCGCGTCGACGGCGGTGGCACGTGGACCCCGACCAACAGCCACGTGCTCTCGGTCCAGGGCGACAAGATCGCCTCGGCGACCGCGCAGCTCGCGGCCGGCCTCTCGGGTTGGCTGCCGCTCACGGCGCCGTCGGCCGGTGAGAGCTGGTTCGGCGTCGACCGCTCCGACCAGGTGGACGCGCTGTCCGGTTGGCGGCAGACGAGCAACAAGGGGAACCTGCTGCTCAACATCAAGGCGCTGGCGAACAACATGAGCCGTCGCTCGGGTTCGAAGCCCGACGTCACCCTCCTGTCGTTCGGCAACATCGACACGGCCGAGAACCTCATCGACAACAAGACCCGGTACCCGATGCCGGGCCGCGATGTCGATGTGTTCTACGAGACGCTGCAGGTCGGCTACGCGAAGGGCCGCCTTGCTCTCACCGGCTCGCCGTTCGCGCCCGAGGACCGGTTCTACAACCTCATGACGAGCACGTGGAACCTGTACTCGACGGGGAACGAGCCGGTCGCCAACGCCTTCATGGGCGGCGACCAGTTCATCCACGACTTCGACGCTGACAGTCGCCAGATCCGGATGATCGCTCAGGTCATCTTCGTTCCGGACGCGGTGGGCTGGAACGGCGTCGGGCAGGTGTTCTAATGGCCGTCGCGGGCGCATACGCCGTCAACCCGATCGAAGGACATCACTCCTTCGGTTGGGTTGGCTTCGAATCGGTGTACACCGTCGGCGGGAGCGGCGCGCTCACGGGCGTACGCACCGCCGGCATCCGGTCGATCACGCGCAACGGCGCCGGGGACTACACGATGGTCCTCGACGCCAAGTACGTCGACATCTACAACTTCATCGGTACCGTCTCGGGCACGTTCACGCGCACGGACGGAACGCGGGTGTGGTTGTCGGCCATCAGCACGGACACGACGACCGGCGCGACGTCGATCCAGTTCTTCGTGTACGTCGACTCGGGCGCCGGCACGACGAAGACGGACATCGCGAGCGGCAACACGCTTCGCCTCACCTTCGCCGCGAAGGCGGCCATCGCGGGGTACTGATGGAAGCGGCGAGCGAGAGGAGCGACGAGTCGAAGTTCGCGCACCTGGTGAAGGACGCGGATGACGACGAGTCGGTCGAGCTCGACGACGAGGGCGGGGAGGACGAAGGCGCGGAACCGGCCAAGAAGTCTGCCGGCGGCACCTACGACCTCGGGGCGTGCGCGAACGACATGATGGCGGCGTTCCAGTCCGGGGACGTCGCCGCACTCGAGGAGGCTCTGTCCGAGCTGCTCGACAAGAAGAAGTGACGGGACGGCGGCCGGCGCCTGCGCAGCGTCGGCCGCCTGACCTGGAGGCACCGTGGCGGAAAAGTCCGCGCCGAACAAAGAGAAGTGGTTCCAGGTCGAACCCGACGAGCCGGAAGCGGTCGTCGAGGCCATCGTTGCGCGCGCCGCTGCCATCGAAAACGCGACCATGGGGTCGCGCTACCAGAACGCGCTGTACGCCCGCATGGCGACGGGGCGTGACCTGCCGGTCCTCTTCGGCTCGTCGCTGACAAGGCGGGTCGGCCCGGCGTCGGCCGCGGCGGCTCGCGCGCGGTTTACGCTGCCGACCGACAACATCATCGCGCTCGGCATCGAGACGATCTTCAACCTGTTCGGTTGCAACCGGTCGTGGATCACCGTCATCCCCGACGGCGACTTCAACGCGCGAACGCAGGCGAAGGCGCAAGAGGCCTGGTTCGCGAAGACGTTCGAGCGGCACCGCCTGTATCAGGACATCGCGGCACCGTGCTTCATCGACGCGGAGACCTGGGGCGACGGCCTGACGCTGGTCGACGTCAACGAGCGCAAGACGGACGTGCGGTACGTGCGCATCCTGCGCGACGAGTGCCTCGTCGATGAGATCGAGGCGGCGCGCGGCAACCCGACGAGCATCATCATCGCCCGGCTGGTCAACCGCGAGGACCTGCTCGACGACTACGTCGGTGCCAGTGCAGAGGTGGTCGAAGCGATCGAGAACGCGCAGCCGGCGAGCATCGGCGTGTCGACGCAGATGGGTGACGTCGTCCTCGTCTACGAGGCCTGGAAGCTGCCCGACCCGGACGGCAAGCACGGCCGACACACGAAGTGCCTGGCCGACTTCATGCTGAAGGACGAGGCGTGGACGCGGAAGCGCTTCCCGCTCGCCCGCATGAGGGGCATTCCGCAGTCGCTCGGCTTCTGGTCGATGGGCATCCCCGAGGCCGGTTGGGACTACCAGCTCGAGGTGAACCGCACCATGGCGGTCATCCACGAGGGGCAGAAGCACGGCGCGATCGGGACCATCCTGGCGCGCGAGGACAGCAACATTTCGACGAAGCAGCTGCAGTCGAGCTTGCAGCAGCGCATCGTCCGCTACGACACCGAGAAGCCCGACTTCGTGGCGCCGCCGGCGGTGAGCCCGGAAATCTACGCGTACCGGCGCGAGATCAAGGACGAGTTCCTGATGCGCATCGGCGTGTCGTCGCAGCAGGCCGGAGGCGTCAAGGACCCGGGCATCACGAGCGGCCGCGCGCTCATCACGATGGAGCAGATCCACGACCGCCGAAACATCAACTGGGCGAAGAACGCCGAGGACTACCTGACCGACGTCGCCGACCTGACGTACGAGGCGGCCGAGGCCATCAAGCTCAAGGTCGACACGCCCGAGGGACCGATCGAGTGGGACCAGATCGCCATGCGCCCGGGCGGCGCGCGCCGGCGCGCGTTCCCGATCTCGGCGCTGCCGTCCGAGCCGGCCGGGCGGCAGCAGCGCATCGCGACGTGGTACGCCAACGGCTTCATCTCGCGGTCCGAGGCGTTCCGTCTCGAGGACGTTCCGGACACCGAGCGCTTCGTATCGCTCGCGACGGCGGTCCAGGACGAGCTCGAGTGGACGCTCGACAAGATCATCACCGAGCAGAAGTACTACCCGCCCGAGGTCTACGACGACCCGGCGACTGCCATTCAGACGGTCAACGCGCGGTACCACTACGAGAAGCGACGGGCCGCACCGCCGAGGGTCCTCAAGCTCCTGCGCGACTTCATGGCGCAGCTCGCCGAGCTCGCGGCCAACCCGGCTGCCCTGCCGCCCGCGCCGCCGGCGCCACAGGCGGTCGCTCCGTCTCCCGTTCAGACGGCGCCTGACATGGGCGCGCCGGTCGCGCCCGCGCCAGCTCAACCCATGCAGGCGGCGGCCTGATGGCGAACGCGACGGGACAGGACCTGGTCGACGGCGCGCGCAAACGGGCGGGGTACCAGAACACCGCGTTCGTCCTCGACGACGAGGTGCTCACGTGGATCAATGACGCCCGCATCGAGCTCTACGACCTGCTCAACCAGCAGGACGAGTCGGTGTACTCGACGCCGTACGAGTTCCAGCTGCCCGACCCGCTGCTGGCGGCGGCGTATACGGCGGCCGGGCTCGGCACGCCGCCCGCCAACTTCGCGATGCTGCCCGAGGACCTGGACCGCATCCAGGGGCTCGACTACCTGCCGGGCGGCCTGACGACCACGCCCGTGACGCCCACCGTAGCGGGCGGCCCGTTCCTCAGCATCAACAGCTTCGGCACGACGCCGGTCACGAACAGCACCAGCGCGTCGCTGACCCAGGCGGATGAGCACTACGTCGACTTCGACCAGTTCGGCGCGACGCTGGACGTGCGCGTGTCGTTCGTCGTCAAGAGCGCGGCGGCGGCCAGCCCCGGCGGGTTCTTCGTGTATGCGACGGCCACCGAGGGCGACGTGACCGGTACAGGCACGCTGCTCGGACAGGTCACCTTCGCCGCGGGCGGCACCGGCGGCGTCTTCGTGGGCGTGGCGAGCCACGGCACCATCGCGAACCCGGGCGGGCTCAAGTACCTGTCCATCTGTGACAAGGCCGGCAACAACAGCGGCACGCCCGTGTCGATGCAGTGGGCGGGGTTCGTCCTCGAGATCGGAAACGCGCCATGACGCTCAAGCGTTTCGGCACGTCGACCATTAACACGACGAACGGCCCCGTGCTCGACGAGGAGTGGTTCGTCGACTTCGACCAATTCGGGCCGACCATCACCGTCGAGGCGTCCGTCGTGCTCCAAAGCGAGGTGGCGAACGCGCCCGCCACGATCGCGCTCTACGCGACCGCGGTGGAAGGCGACATCACCGAGACCGGTGCCCTGCTTGCGACCATCACCGCGCCGCCGGCCGGAACGGGCGGGCTCATGGTGGGGCTGAACGTCTCGTTCGACGTGCCGAACCCTGGCGGCCAGAAGTACATCGCCGTCGTGTCGCGGGAGGGCATCTGATGCGCGTGCTCCCGCTCATCGCGAACACCGTCGGCCAGTGGACCGCGCAGGGCACGCCGGCCGATTCGTCGGGCAACGGCAACGACCTGGCGGCGGCGCACGGCAGCATCGTCTACGCGAACTTCGATACCTGTCTCCAGGGATTCCGCCTCGACGACGGGACCGGCGGTCACTCCAGTCAGAACTCGCTCATCGCGCCCTCGGCCGCCGTGCTGCGGCTCACGGGTGAGCTGACCATGCAGTTCACGTTCAAGAGCTACCACACGACGGCGCAGAGCTTCTTCGCCTGCCTGAACGCGGGCGCGTCGCGGGTGCTCTACGACTCGTTCATCGACGGTGCGGCGGTGCGGCTCGGTTGGTTCGACGGCGCGGGCGCGCGCGATTTCGTGCCGAGCATCGGCTGGACGCCGTTCACGACCGGCATCCACAACATGGCCATCCGCCGGAAGCAGACGAGCCCCGGCAACTTCGCGATCGACGCGTTCATTGACGGCGCTTTGCTCGGCTCGCTGACCGGCGTGACGCCACCGACGGACGGAACGGAGCGCCTGACCTTCGGCGGGTTCGCGGCCGACGGGTTCGGGTCGGGCTACAGCGGCTGGATCGGCAACATCCGATTGCTGAACGTCGCGCGCAGCGATGCGGACATCCTCGCCGATCACAACTACGTACAGCGCGCGTGCCCCGTGGCGCTCGCCTACAAGGGTCTGCTCGTGAACATCAAGACCAAGGCGGCGGCATGAGCATCAACGACCGCACGATGCACGTGTTCAGCTTCCAGGAGCGCAACTCCGGGAAGTGGATGTACCGTGCACACGGGCGCATCGCTGGCCGCGAGATCCTCCAGGTCACGCCGTCGGACAACGCCGCGGGCGCCTATCGGATCTGGTACATCCCGCAGCTCGTCCCGCTCACGCTCACGACGTCGCTCGACAACATCCAGGAGAAGCGGCGCGAGTTCCTCGAGGTGACAGCGGCGATCCGCATCTTGCAGAAGGCCAAGCGCGACACGAACGCCCTGGAGGGTCGCCGACAGCAGCTCCTCGCCGAGCTGCGGACCATGGCCAACAACCGCGAGAGCGAGGCCGAGCAGGGCGGCACGTCCGATGCGCGGTACGGCAACGAGATGCGCGGCTGGCCGTTCGGGGGGTTCAGGTGATGGCGCGGCACACGTTCAGGGACATCGGCGGGCGCTTCAAGGGTGGCGTTCTCGACGCCTTCATGTCCGACCGCGAGTCCCGGATGGGCTGGCGCTCGGTCTCGTCGAGCAACGTCGCGGCGGTCGGGTACGACGAGGACACGATGACGATGGGCGTGCGCTTCCTGAACGGCTCCGAGTACGAGTACTACAGCGTTCCGCGCGACACGTACGACGCGCTCGTGAACGCGACGAGCGTCGGGAAATTCCTGCACTACTACGTCAAGGGTCACTACGTCTTCGAAAGGACGCGATGAATGTCGGTCCCGTTCAAGCGCATCCAGCTCACGGCGACGACGTGGACCGAGCTGCGCGAGCAATTCTCACGGCTGCAGGACGAGATCGGCGCCGCGCTGAAGCGCGCCGAATCCGAGCAGCAGGCGAGCGCCGGGACGCCATCGGTGGCGCCAGGCTCGCAGGCGCTCACCTTCACCAACGGCCCCGATGCGTTGCCGGCTACGTTGCCGTCGCACTTCTTGCGGCTGCGTGCGGAGGACGGGACCGAGGTTCTTGTGCCGGGGTTCCGGGTCAGATGAGCGGGCTCCCCGAGCAGACGGTCAACGTCGAGCTGATGCCCATGAATCAGCAGGCGCCGTCATCCGCCGGGCCGACCGGGCGCCTCGAGAGCATCAGCAATATGCTCGTGCGGCGGTTCGCCGGGAGCCAGCAAGGGCGCACGCTACGCCTCGAGAAGCGGCCCGGCTACACGCCGCTCTCGACGACGACGTTCGCCGCGGGCGTGACTGCTGCGGCGCCTACGAAGCCCAAGCTGCTCGACTCCTGGAACAACCTGCTCGTCCTGGTCGGTGGCGTGACGCCCTACGCGCGCAGCGAGGCGGCGAACGCCTGGGAGCGGATGGACGGCGTGGCGCCCTACGGCGTGATGCGCCTCGCGATGAAGACGATGGCACGAAGGCCGCTCTACGGCATGGGGACGAAGGCCTTCGCGCCCGACAACGCCGCCGTGGGGAATGTGCTCTGCAAGGTCATCAACGACGACACGCGCGGCAGTCAAATCATGATCGTCGACGCCGGCGGCGCGGTCATCAAGGCCCCGTTCGCTCCGTCCCGCACGGCGCGCGCAAAGGTGGTCAGCGACGGTGCGCAGTTCTGGGTGTTCTCGCAGTCGAGCGCCGAGACGGCCACCGACATCCAGGTCTTCGACACGACTGGCACGCAGCTCGCGACGTCGTCCGTGTCTTGGGGCGGAACGGCCCGCCCGAATTGGGACATTGCGTACCAGCCCTTCACGGGGAAGGTCGTGTTCGTGACGGCAACGGCCGCGACGACGACGGTCGTGTACTCGTCCTACGCGGCGGGCGTCATCACGTCGAGCACGTTCACGCCGACCACGAACATTCCCGATGGCGTGGCACTGCTGGCGAACCCGACGTTCTCGTCGAACAACATCTTCATCTCGGGTTCGAGCGGCACGACGGTCAAGGCGTTCGAGATCAGCAATGCGGGCGCTGTCGTCACGTCATACACGACGTTCGCAGGAATCGCAGCCGGCGAGGCGGTCGGGAGCATCACGGGCTTCGTCAAGAACGGAAGCTTCGACCTGCGCGTCGCGGTCGGCGCGCTCAAGGACAACACGACGACGCCCAGCACGGCTGCGCTCAACAATTACACGTTCTGCTACGAGCTGGTCCACGCTGGTGGCGCGTCGTCGCTCGGCGCGATCAGGTCGGTGGCGCCCGTGTCACGCGCCTTCGTCGACCCAGACGGCGTGTGGCGCCTCGTCTCCTACTACCAGAGCCGGGCCTGCAACGCCGTGGCCGGCACGGTGCGCGACGTCTCGGCGCTGGAGGCGCAGCCCGCGTTCTTCGTCATCGACATGTCGGCGGACGCGCCGATCATCGTGGGCGAGCTCGAGCGCGGGTTCGCGTACGCCTTCTACGCCACAAGTCGCAACAGCGTGGTCTACACGCCGTGGTTCCTGGCCAGCGCCGCGGCGGTGACCGACGGGACGCTGCACCTACCGCTCGGCAACCTCGGCCTGACCAACGCGATGCCGGGCGGCCAGTTTTCCGCGTCGACGACCATCGTGGACGTGACCATCTCGGACATCCCGGGAACGGCGGTCGCGACGGGTGACGCGCTCATCGTGCCGGGTATGCGGGCGACGGCATTCGACGGGGCGCAGTTCGTCGAGCAGGGGTTCGGCCTGGCGCCCGAGATCGTGACCAGCGTGCCGGCGGCGGGCGGGAGCCTCACGCCGAGCTCGACGCTCAAGTACGTCGCGGTGCAGGCCTGGACGGACGCGGCCAACAACGTGTACCGCTCGGCGCTTTCGAACGTTCAGACACAGGGGCTCGGCGGCGCCGACACCCAGGTCACGCTCACGTTGTCGACCGACCGGACGACCATCAAGACGGGCTCCTTCATCGAGATCTACCGGACCTTCAGCCCGACGCTCACGGGCACGACGGCCGGAGTGATCTTGCGCAAGGTCGGCCAGGTCGCGAACGATCCGACGGTCGACACGGTGACCTTCGTCGACAAGCTGAGCGATGCGGATGCCTCGGTCGGCGAAGAGTGCTACTCGCAGGTCCTCGGCCAGTCGCCGGCCGTGGCGCGCTACTCGGCGCCGGCGTTCTCCTCGGGCGTGACGGGCCTCGGGCGCGCGTTCGTCGTCGGCTACGACAATGCCGTGTGGTTCAGCGGCGAGAAGGTCGACGGCGAGGGGCTGTGGTGGAACCCGCTCTTCCGCATCGTCGTGCCCACGGCCGACAAGCTGCTTCGCGCCATCGTGATGGACACGCGGCTCATCATGATCTGCGAGCATTCGCTCTGGGGCGTGCCGCTCGGGAACCTGCCGAACGCGAACCTCACGGCTGGCGAGGTCCCGACGGCCGAGCAGGTGCCGTTCACGACGGGCGCGACCGGGCCGGCCATCATGACGCCGCTCGGCGCGGTCTACGGCGCGCCCTCGGGCATCTGGTCCATGGACCGCGGCCTCGAGTCGAAGTTCGCGGGCGCGCCCGTCCTCGACGAGGTGTCGAGCAGCGCGCGACCAACGGGCATCGCGGTCGACTCGTCGCAGCGGCTGCACTTCACGATGAGCACCGACGGCCTGCCACGCTCAGGGTCGGCGCTCGCCGAAACGCTCGTCTACGACCTCGTGTCGGGCTGCTGGTACAAGTGGCAGCCGCCGACGACGCCCGCCTTCGCGACGTCCTGGCGCGGACAGTACGCCTACGTTGACTTCGAGAGCACGCAGGTCTGGATGGAGGACGACCCGAAGACCTCGACCTACAGCGACAACGGCCAGGCCATCATCTCGAGCTTCACGATCGCCTCGCTCAACTTCGACAACGTGAACGGCTACCGCTGCGTCTGGCAGATGCAGATCTTCGGCGAGTGGAAGGGGCCGCACATGCTCTCGGTCGCGGTCGCCTACGACGACAAGGGCACGGTCGTCGAGTCCTGGCTCAAGCAGGTCGGGCACGACTTCGACGCCGGCGCCGAGCGCTACGACATCATGCCGTCGCAGATCGACCAGCAGTCGATGCGCATCACCGTCGCGGACAGCTTCGCCTACCCGGCCATCGGCGTCGCCGCGCTCGCGACCGCGCTCGGCGGCGGGTCGTACCGCATCCCGCTCGCGACGCCGTCCGACACGGCCAACTTCACGGTGGGCCAGGTCATCAGCCGCGCCGCGGGCGGTGTCATCGGCGTGGGCACGGCCACCGTGACGAGCATCGGCGCGGGGTCGATCGTCGTGCAGGCGTCGGGCGGGTTCGTGCCGGTGGCGGGCGACGCGCTCTACGACCAGCTCGACACGCTGACGCCGGGCAACACCTTCGCGCTGGAGGCCATCGGCCTGCTCGTGGGCGTGGAGCAGGGACTCGGGCGGTTGCCGCCGACGACTAGGAGGATCGCGCCATGATCACCGGTACTCGAGCACCCATCGGCGGCGCGCAGTACACCCCGCCCCCGGCCGCGCCGCAGGGGAAGCCCGCGGTCAACCCGGCCTCGCAGCAAACGCCGATCGATCTGGGGAACGGCCTCTTCCAGGTCGGCAACCAGGTCATGCAGAAGAACCCCGACGGGTCCTTCACGCCGGTGAACCAGATCACGCAGCCGGGCCAGGTAGTCAACGCGAACGCCCTCGGGCGCAGTTTCAACGCGGCGGCCGCGCCCTACGCCGGGGACTTCGACCGGGCGTTCGGGCAGCAGATGTCGCTGGCCGACTCGCTGAACAAGGTCATCAACGACGTCAACGCGCCCAGCGTCGCCGCCGAGCAGGAGAAGCAGGCGCTGCAGGCGAATGAGAACACGCAGCTTTCCGGCGCTACCGGAGCGAGCGGGGCCAACGCGGCCATCGCGCGCACGAACGCGGCCAACAATATCGCGGGCCTCGACGCCAAGGCCGCGCAGGACGCCGGCCTTCGTCGCGCCGCCGAGGTCGCTGGCGCGCGCGCGCAGCTCGGGACGACGCTGGCGACCGCGGCGGGCGAGGCATCTGGGATGTATGGCCACAACACGGGCCTCGGTCTCGGCTACAACCAGCTCGCGACGAGCACAGCGGCGGGCGACCTCGCGAACAAGACGGCGCAGCGCGGGCAGAATCTAAAGCTCGCAGGCGACGTCGCCACGGGCGCGGGCAGTGTCGGCGCGGCCGCGGCGACGGGCGGCGGTTCCGAGGCGCTGCAGTTCACGCCGCCCACGGACCCGGACGGCGTCGCGACGCTCACGTCGGATGAGCGCGTCAAGCACGGCGTGCGCGACGAATCCGACGACAACGAGGAGTCGTTCCTGCGCGCGCTGTCGCCCAAATCTTTTGAATATAACGGCCAGACGAAGCGGCGCTCGGGCGTCATGGCTCAGGACGTCGAGAAGGGCGGTCCGATCGGGCGCGGTCTCGTGAAGAAGGACCGCGGCGGGACGAAGGGGCTGGACGTCGCGCAGGGGCTCGGTGCCGCGCTCTCGGCGCTCGCGTATCTGCACAAGCGGGTCGAGGAACTGGAGGGCGATCGTGGCTGATCAGGTCACAGAGCTTCAGCAGGCGTTCGGCGCGACCACGCAGACACCGGCGACGTCTTCCGGGCAGTCCGCCGCGACGGAGACACCGCTCGGCTCGACGCCGGGCAACTTCTTCGGCAAGGAGGCCGCGCCGCTGCGCGCGCAGGGTGCCGCGAACGAGAAGATCGGCGAGGCCATCAAGGAGGAGGGCGAGAACCAGGTGTCGCGCTCCGTCCTCGGGCAGGAAGCTGCCGAGAAGACCGGCGAGACGGCCAAGGCGAACGTCTCCGAGCTCCAGACACTGAACGACCTGCATCAGGCCGCGATCAACAAGGAACTGGAGCGCGCCAAGCCGCTCATCGATGCGGTCGACAAGTACAAGTTCCACGAGTACTGGAGCGATGCGGGCACGGGGCGGGCCGTTCTCGCTGCCGTGGCCTCGGGGCTGCTCGGGTTCGGGACCGGGCAGTACCACAACGTCGCGAAGGAGCTGGCCGACGCCGACCACGCGCGGCAGGTGTCCGAGTTCAACGCGATGCTGGAGCGCGCGCGCATGGCCGGCGCGGGCGTCGACCGGCTCATGCAGATCCAGGAGCACGGCCTCAACACGATGACGCTCATGCAGGCGGCGAAGTACAAGGCCATCGCCGCCGAGTACGACCGCCTCGGCGCGCAGGCGACGACCGTCGAGGCGCAGACCGCGGCGAAGATGGGCCGCGCGCAGTTCGAGAAGGCCGCGGCGACCGAAATGCAGAAGTACTACCAGGGCCTGCGGACTCGGGCGGCGAAGAACACGTCGCAGAGCATCCATCAGCCGCAGGGCAAGAGGCCAGGGGACTGACGTGGGCGACTTCGACTACGATCTTTCCGACCCGACCGGAGCGGCCCCGCGCCCGAAGCGCAAGGCTGTGTCAGCGCCCACCGCGGCAGCCGATGATGCCACCTTCCAGCGGTACCTCGCTGATCCGACGCTGCTACCCGATGAGAAATGGCCGCTGTCGCCCGAGCAGAAGAAGGCGATCCGAGACAGGTGGCCGATCCTGAACGAGCCGCTGCAGGCCGCCCAGGCACCCGGCGAGAAGGCGCGCGTCGCGCAGCTCAACCAGCGACTGGACCGCCTGTTGTCGCTCGGAGAGCAGGTCTACAGCGACAAGGCCGATAAGAAGGCCGTACACGCCGTCGCCGAGCACTTCGAATGGGTCAAGGAGAAGGAGCGCCGCGGGACAGGCGAGCGCGGCGCCGGCAGCGCCCTGGCCGAGCATTTCGGCATCGGCTCGGGCGACGACCCGATCGAAAAGCTCAAGGGGCCGAGCCGGTCGAAGGCGCTCGCCATGGTCCAGCTCGCGGGCGTCCTGCGCGACGTCCACGGCGGCACCGGCGAAGGCGGCACCGCGCCGTCCCCGTACGAGATCATGACGACCCACCTGCCGAGCCCGAAGGACAGCCCGGAGGACGCAGCCGGCAAGCGCCGGCAGTTCACCGCGCAGATCCAGGAGCTCGCGAAGGGCTTCGTCTCGAACGACTGGCGGCAGTCGGTCAAGCACACGCTCCGCGCCCGCGCCCTCTCCGGCGCCGGCCAGGTTGTACCGCCGAAGCCTTCTATGTCGCCGCCGACGGGAAATCCCACGGCGCCCACGTCGAATCCGACGCAGGGCGGCGGCGCTGGACTTACCGGACAGGTGTCCAACAACTCCCCGTCCGAGATGGGCGTCTGGGAGGCGCTAAAGCGCTCGGCGCTGCAGGGCGCAACCACGCTCAGCGTGCCGGTCATGGCCTCGATCGCCCACGCCGTGACGTCGACCGGAGACGTCCCGCTCGGCGAGGGGATGACGCAGTACGTGCCCGAAGCGAAGGCGCCCGAGGTCACCGAGCCGCAGATGCTCGAAGCGACGAAGGGCGCGATGCGCGCTGCGCCGATGGGCGACGCGAATGCGGCCGAGTTCGAGGCCAAGCGCGAGGAGGCCGGCGACGTCCTGGGCAAGCCGGGGCAGTTCCTCGCCGAGGTGGGCGGCGGCATGGCCGACCCAACGAACTACATGCTGGGGCCGCTGTCGCGCGCGGTGGGCATGGCGCCCAAGCTGTCCCCGGCGGCGCGCGCGCTCCTGGGGCATGCGGTGACCGGCGGCGCGGCGGGCGGCCTGGCGGCGCACGGCGAGGGGCACGACACGGTGCGCGGCGCGCTCATCGGCATGGGGCTCGGCGCGGTGCTCGGGAAGGTCGCCGACAAGGTGCTCGACAGCCCGGCGACGTCCGACGTCGTGGAGGCCATCGCCAAGCGGTTCGGGGCCGAGACGAAGGCGGGGACGGCGGGCGTTGCGGCGAAGAAGGCGGCCATGCAGGCCACGGCGCTCGGGTCGGACGAGGCGCGCCGGATCGCAGCGGGGTCGAAGATCGCAGCCGAGAAGCTCGGGCCGCAGCTGGTCGACCGGCGCAACGCCATCCTCGACGAGTACGGCGTCAAGGCCTCGTCGCCGCTGGCCAAGAAGGTGGGCGAAATCGAGGATGCGATCGACGCCGGCGACACGAAGCTCATCGAGTCGCTGCGCAAGGAACTGACCCGCATCGAGCCCACGAAGCAGCTGCGCAAGAGCCTGAACGAGCTATTCAACCTGCGCGAGCTCGCCACCGAGCGCGCCACCTCGGGCGGCCACGGCGCCGTCTCGCAGTACGGCGCGAACATCCACCCCTTCGCGACCCTGGCGAACCCCGAGGCCGGCGCGGGTGCGCAGGTGGCCGCGGGCATCCATGAGGGCATGGTGCGCGGCCCGCAGTCGCTCCCGATCCTCGGCATGGCCGCCGCGCGCACGGGGCTCAAGAAGGCCTCGACGCCGATGAAGGTCGCGCTGGCGAAGCTCTACCTCGCGCAGCAGTCGGGCGACATGATGGCGCGGCAGATGGCCGCCGAGGAGGCGATTCGCAGCGGCGCGCCGTTCTCGCTGCTCGGGCAGATCACGTCGCGGATCAACTGGGACGACGAGGAATGACGTTGCTACTTGGCGACATGCAGGCCGAAGCCCAACGTGGGCATCTCCATCTCGTCGGACAGAGGCCGCTGGCATTCGCGGGAAGCGCGGGCGGCCTGTTCCAGTACGTGCGTCCGCTGATCAGGGTCATCGCCCATCCGCTCGGCGGCCACATCGTTCACGTGCTCCTCGCACAGGCGCTTCAATCGGTGCTCGACGGTAAGCCTGTGCCAGGAGAGGTCGCTTTCTACGGCTCGCACATGCAGGGCCATCGCCCCGAGTCCGAGAAGCGCTGCCGCCGCGAGAATCGTCGTCGTCCGCATCGGATCAGCCTACGGCCGTTCTGTGCCGCGATGCAAGGGAGGGCGCCAACGGCACACGTCGCCATTCGGAGCAGAGGGAGAGTCGCCGGCGAAGTGCTGGTCGGCGTCCTGCCGTCTGCTGTCCGAACCGACTCAAGATCGCACGGGCGAACGAGATCTGACGCGCTCGTTGCAAAACGCTGTCAACTTAAAAATGTCGGTCCAACGATATTGCATCGTTCGGCGACTGTTTACGGACAACTGTCCGACAACGGAGGCGTTCGTTGAGGCACTACCCGGACGGCCGCGGCCCGATCGCCCCCGCCGAGGCCATCCTGGCCGTCATCGGGATGCGGGCGGTCGTGACGCGCGAGATCGAGCCCATCGACGACCTGACGTGGAAGCGCGCCCGCGACCTGGAGTTCGAGGTGAACAAGGCAGCGCACGCGCTCGTTGAGGGCACGTTGCCGCCGCCCGAGGGCGCGAGCGACCGGCCCGGCTACTTCCGGCTCCTGCGCGAGCTGGCGCAGCCGTATCAGCCCGAGCAGGCGCGGGCGATGCTCGAGCACATCCCGCCCGAGCTGTTCGGCGCCGCCGGGCCGTTCATGATGCTCGCGTCGCAGGCGTTCCAGCTGCTGCAGTCGAACCTGCCGCGGCAGTTCGTGGCGAGCGTCGTCGGTGGTGCGAAGCCGCTCCCGCCACCGGTGCGCCTGCTC
>Ga0075436_100001389_pt1 | contig 16458 bp, 11 predicted proteins | sample RhiMethybrSRZTD5_FD_75303 | JGI IMG/M metagenome (GOLD analysis project Ga0075436, IMG submission 75303) | Populus rhizosphere microbial communities from Tennessee, USA - Rhizosphere MetaG P. TD hybrid SRZTD5 | ecosystem: Host-associated > Plants > Roots > Rhizosphere > Soil | place: USA...
GCCTCGCGCTCCCCGTCCGTCGTGCCGGGGTAGGGTCGCGGGGTGATCTCGAGCACCGTCGAGTCGATTTCGGGGCGGGGATAGAACGCTCCTGGCGAGACACGGAAGCGATTCCTTACCTCGGCGTTCAAACCGACGAACACGCTGATGGAACCGTACTCCTTGGAAGCCGGCTTGGCTGTGAGGCGCTCCGCGAACTCGCGCTGCACCATGAGGAGTGCCAATCCCACGCGCTCCTCCTGCTCGAGGATCCATTCGAGCGCGGGAGTCGTGATGGAATACGGGAGATTCCCCACCACGGTCACCCGGTCCGCCCCCGGAAGGAGAGCCTCGATCCGCTGATCCAGGACGTCGCCCTGCACCACCCGCGCGCGGGGGAAGGGCCGAAGCTCACCCTCCATATGCTCCGCGAGGCGAAAATCCAATTCGATCGCCACGTACGGCCGGCCGGTGGCGCAGAGTTCCATCGAGAGGGCGCCCAGGCCCGGCCCGATCTCGAGAACGGGCTCGAGCGGATCCGGGATCAGCCCCGCGATCCTCCGGGCCACCCTGGGGTCGCATAGAAAATTCTGCCCGAGCCGCTTGCTGGGCCGGACCCCCAGCCTGCGCAGAGCTGCCGGGACACCCGAGGCGGCTGTGCGCAGTGTCACCACCGGGCGGGTAGCACCCCCCTAGAGGCGAAAAAGGCTTCGCGAGGCCGCGTCGGTCGCTTCCTCGAGCGCGCCGGGCGCCACCCCCAACGACGCGGCGAGCTGGTCCCGCACCAGCGCCAAGTATGCCGGTTCGTTTCGCTTACCCCTGTGGGGCATGGGAGCCAGGTAGGGAGCGTCGGTCTCGAGCACGATGTCGGTCAGCGAAAGCTCTCGGATGATGTCGGGTAGGGGGCTCTTCTTGAACGTCGAGGACCCACCGACCCCGATCTTGAACCCCATGGAAAGTACCCTCCGGGCGAGTGCCAGGTCCCCGGCGAAGCAATGAAAACTGCCCCCCGCCTCGGGCGGACCCTCCTCCCGGAGCACCTCCGCCACCCGCTCGGCGGCCTTCCGGTGGTGGAGCACCAGGGGCTTTCCCGTCTCCCGCGAGATCTCGATGTGGCGGCGCAGGAAGTGCTCCTGGACCTCCGGCGGAGCGTTCTCCGGCCAGTGGAAATCCAGGCCCGTCTCCCCGATCGCGACCACCTCGGCCTCTCGGGCCAGAGCCGCGATCTCCTCCATCTCGGCCTCGCGGTCCGCCCGGACGTCGCAGGGGTGCATGCCGACCGCGGCGCGCACGCCCGGATGCCGGCGCGAGAGCTCGATGGCGCGCCGGCTCGAGGCGGCATCGGTCCCCGCTTCCACCACCCAGGACACGCCCGCGGCCCGGGCGCGCTCCAGGACCGCCTCCCGGTCCGCGTCGAATTCGGGCCGGTCCAGGTGGGCGTGCGAATCGATCATCGCTCGATGCGTGGGAAGAGCGGTTTGGAGGCGCCGAGGGTCTCCGACGAGGCCGGGGAGGGAAGGAGCGTCCCCGGCTCGGGCAGCCGCACCGCCTCCATCGCGGGGCTCAGGCGCAGCGTCTCCCAGACCTCGCGGGCCTTGGCCGGCATGACCGGGTAGAGCAGGAGGGCCGTGTGCTGGAGGGCCACCACCAGCGTGGTGAGCAGGGCATCCAGCTCCGCGGCGCGCGCGGGATCCTTGGCGAGATTCCAGGGGGCCTTCTCCTCGACCAGCCGGTTGGCGCGGCGGATCACCGACCAGGCCGCCTCGATCCCCTTGTCGATCTCGTAGCGCTCCATCGCCGCGGCGTACTCGCGGAGGGCGTCCGCGATCACCGCGTCCAGCCCCTCGATCGGCGCCGCCGCGGTCACCGTACCCGCGCGATAGCGATGGATCATCGACACGGTTCGCGTGAAGAGATTGCCCCAGTCGTTGGCGAGATCGGCGTTGTAGCGATCGATGAAGAGCTCCCAGGTGAAGTCGCCGTCCCGGAAGAGGGGCACTTCCTTCAGCAAGTAGTAGCGAAGCGCGTCGGCCCCGTAGCGGTCGGCGATCTCCAGGGGATTCACGATGTTCCCGAGCGACTTCGAGAGCTTCTCCCCTTGGAACTGGACCCACCCGTGCCCCAGCACCGTCTTCGGCAGAGGAAGCTTGGCGCTCAGGAGCATCGCGGGCCAGATGATGCAGTGGAATCGCGTGATGTCCTTCCCGATGACGTGAAGGTCCGCGGGCCAGTATTTCGAATAGTCCCCGTTCGGGTCCGGATACCCGAGCCCGGTGATGTAGTTGATGAGCGCGTCGAACCAGACGTAGACCGTGTGCCCCGGGTCATTGGGGAACGGGATTCCCCACGAGACGGAGGCGCGGGAAACCGAGATGTCCTCCAACCCTCCCTCGACGACGTTCACGATCTCGTTTCGCCTCGTCTCGGGAATGATGAACTCAGGGTGCTTGCGGTAGAGCTCGAGGAGCCGGGGGGCGTAGGCGGAGAGCTTGAAGAAGTGGTTCTCCTCGCTCAGCCACTGGGGCACGGTCTTGTGCACGGGACATTTCCCGTCCACGAGATCCTTCTCGGGGTAGAACCGCTCACAGCCCACGCAGTAGAAGCCTTCGTACTTCCCCTTGTAGACGTCTCCCGCGTCCACGAACGCGCGGAACAGCGCCTGAACGCCGCGCACGTGGCGCGGCTCCGTGGTGCGGATGAAATCGTCGTAGGAGATGTCCAGCCGTTTCCAGACCGCCTGGAACGCCTCCGCCATCCGGTCGCAGTACTCCTGGGGGTCGAGCCCCTTCTCCCGCGCGGCCTTCTCGACGTTGATCGAGTGCTCGTCGTTCCCCATGAGGAAGCGGGTGTCGAAGCCCGCGAGGCGTTTGTAGCGCGCGATGGCGTCCGCCGCGATTTTCTCGTAGGCGGTGCCCAGGTGGGGCAGGTTGTTGACGTAGTCGATTGCGGTCGTGAGGTAGAACTTCGCCATCAGTTTTCCGAGATGGGAAACTGAAGCTTGGATCCTTTGACGCTCTCTCCGTCGCCGGGCTTGGCCCCCCGGGCGCCGCAGCGGGTCTTGTCGCAGCCGCGTCTTCGGTCGCGCGAGGGTCCCACGACCTTGGTCCCGGCGGGAAGCTCGGACAAAGAGATCGGGGTCTCGTGTCCCGTCTCGTCTTGCAGGAGCAGGGTGCGGCGGAAGATGTCCACGCGCGCCACCTCCTGCTCCACGCCCGCGAGGACCAGCTTGCTCCCGATCTTCGGGAATTCGCGCGAGGATTCCTTGTAGAAATCCAGCTCGTAGCGCAGGCAGCACTTGAGACGCCCGCACGCGCCCGAGATCTTGGAGGGGCTGGGCGAGAGGCCCTGATCCTTGGCCATCTTGAGGGTGATCGGCTCGAACTGGCGAAGCCACGTGGCGCAGCAGAGCTCGCGGCCGCACGTCCCCACGCCGCCGATCCGCCCCGCCTCGTCACGCACGCCGATCTGGCGAAGCTCGATCCGGGTGCGGAAGATCGAGGCCAGATCCTTGACCAGGTCGCGGAAGTCGACGCGCTTCTCGGCGGTGAAGAAGAACGTGATCCGATTCCCGTCGAACTGGTACTCCACGTCCACCAGCTTCATGTCCACGTCGCGGTGGACGATCCGCTCCTTGGCCGTGGCGTAGGCGCGGCTCTCCTTCGTCCGGTTCCGCTCGAATACCTCGAGGTCCTCCGGCTGCGCCGGGCGGAGCAGCTCCCGGAGCTTCGCGGGCGCGTCCTCGCGCTTCACCCACTCGCTGGTGTGGTGGACCTTCCCCAGGTCGATGCCCCGGTCGGCCTGCACGATGACCCAGTCCCCCTCCTGGACGGGAATCTCGCGCGGGTTGGTGAAGTACTCGCGCCGGCGTCCCTTGAACACGACCTCGATCAGCTCGGTTCGATGGTGATCCCCCGCTCTCGTTTCGATCATGACGCACTCCGCGCCATGCGGTGCTGGGCCGACGCGACCGCATAGGGGATGGAGACATTGGATTGGACCGAGGCCGCGATCTCCTCGAGGAGACGGATCCTCCGGGTCAGGGATTCGACCGGGAGCTTGCGGGCGTCGGAGGCGACTCGGGTTTTCAGGTCCTCGTTCATGAGCTCGGTCTTCTCGCCCAGGAGCCGGTAGCGGAGGAGATCCCGGTAATAGTGGAGCGCGAGCGATACCGCGGCGAGGAACCGGGGCCGGTCCCGCTCCATCCGTCCCTTGCGGAGCGGGGCCAGGACCGCGTCCTCCTTGGGGTCGACGAAGAGGTCGAGCGCCGCGGAGCGAAGCCTGGTGAATTCACCCGCGTCGAAGACGCCCTTGCCGGCCGCGTCCATGGGCGCCTCGAAATGCTGGAGCGCCTTGCCCAGGCTCCCGTCGGCGGTGGCGCCCGCGAGGCGGGCCACCGGCTTTACGACGCCGCGCTGCTCCAGCACCGACGCGATCAGGTCCGCCGGCAGGGGCCGGAACCGGACGTGACGGCATCGCGACTGGATGGTGGGCAGAAGGGCGCGCGCCTGCCGGGCGCCCAGGATCAGCACCCGGTTGGGCTGGGGCTCCTCCAGCATCTTCAAGAAGGCGTGGGCGGCCGGGCCCGTCATCGCCTCGGCCCGTTTCAAGATCAGGACCTTGGCGCCCCCGTCGCGGCGGGCGGTCATGGACAGAAACTGCTTGGCCCGCGCCATGTCCTCCATCGAGTGGACCGCGGGCTTCGCGAAGAGCGGAAGAAAGAAGGCGTCGCTCGCGAGCCGCGCCAGGATCGAGGCCCGTGCTTCGGATCGGGCTTCCTCGGCCTGGCGCTCGGTCCTTCCCTCCGCGGAAAACGTGGGGAGAGGAACGCGAAGCTCGAGATCGGGATGCCGGAGGGCGAGCGCCATGCGGCAGGACTCGCAGGTCTCGCAGGGGGAGCCGTCCGGGAGCCGGGCATCGCAGAGGAGGGCGCGCGCGAAGTAGAGGGCGGCCCTCGTCTTCCCCACGCCGGATGGGCCATGGAAGAGGTAGGCGTGCCCGACATGTCCCGACCGCAACGCGGCGCGGAGAAGCTCCAAGGCTTCGTCCTGGCCGCGGAGAATATCCGCCATATGTCGATCTCTAACGGAGCCAGTCGAGGGGATTGACTGCCGTCTTCCCCTGCCGGATCTCGAAATGGAGTGCCGTGCCGATTGTAGAGCCGGTGTCGCCGACCCGTCCGATGATCTCGCCGGCCTCTACTTGTTTCCCCACCGCGACCAGGATCTCGGAGGCGTGGGCATAGAGCGTGTAGAAGCCCCCACCGTGGTTCAGTATAGCACACTTCCCGTAACCATCGAGCCAGCTCACATAGTCCACCCGGGCCTTCGAGACCGCCGCGATGGGCGTTCCGAACGCCGCCTGTATGTCGATGCCGCTATTGTAGGTAGAGGTTCCGAACCGGGGATTTCTCATGTACCCGAACGAGCCCATCACCTTGCCCGTCACGGGCCAGGGCAGCCGGCCCTTGTTCCTCGAGAAGTCGCCGAAGAGGGGAAGGACGCCGCCCGGCCCACCGCGCTCGCCGGCCAGGCGGCGCTTCTCCAGCTCGCCGATCAGCGCCTGGATTCGCTTGCTCGCGCGTTCCAGCTCGGCCGCGGCCTGCTCGTTGGATTTCCGCTCGCCGCGGATCTGGGCCAGGAGCACCCGCCGATCGCTGGCCAGCTGCTTCTGGGCCTGCCGCTGCCGCTCCGTCTCGCGCTTCAGCCGGTCCAGCTCGTGCTGTCTCGCCTCAAGACGGGCCTTCGTGTCCTGGACTTCGGCCCGGTGCGCCTGGGTGAGGAGCATCTGGTTCTTGTCCTCGCGCGCCACCTTGGCCAGGAAGTAGGTCCGGTTCACGAGGTCGGGGAAGGTGCGGGCCGAAAGGAGGTATTCGATGTCGCGGCTCCGGCCCCGCTTGTAGATCTCGCGCAGCCGCCAGGCCAGCCGCCGGCGGTCCGAGTCCAGCTGCACCGCCGTGCGCGCCAGCTCCGTGGTCGCGTCCCCGAGGTCGGAGGAGACGATCTTCCGCCGCTTCTCGAGCGCCGCGAGGTAGCGGATCGTGAGCGAGAGCTGCACCTCTTTCTCCTTCAGCTCGCCGAGCAGGTTCCGCTCGCGTCCCCGGAGCTGCTGCGATTTGGCGCGGCGCTCCTCCAGCTCCCGCCCCAGCGACTCGAGCTCCTTCTTCTGGTTCTCGATCTCGGTCTGGGCCTCGTCGGCCGCGTGCGACGCGGTGTCGGGGGCCGCCGTGGACGGAGCCGCGGTGGAGGGTGTCGCGGCGGCCGGGGCGGGTGCGGCTCCCGAGGGAGCCGCCGGGCTCGGCTGCGTGGAGGCGGTCTGGGCGCGCGCCGTGGCGACGGGGCCCGCGAGCAGGCAGACCCAAGCCAGCGCCAGGGCTAGAGGAGCCATTTCCGGGGCAGCGTCGCGACCGCGATCCAGCTTCCGAGGAGCCCCAGGAGGCCGCCCGCGGCCGCGAATCCCAGGAGGACCTGGGTCGAGGGCATCGGGAGATGGAAGAGCCCCTCCGCCAGGGAGTCGTGGATGCCGCGCGCCAGGAGGATGGTGATGATCGAGGAGAGGGTCGCGAGCACGAATCCCTCGACCAAGTAGGGCGCCTCGGTGAAGAGGAACCCGCCCCCCAGCGTCCGGATCACGTGGAGCGACTCGAGGCGCGCCTGGATGGCGAGCCGCGTGGTGGCGCCCACGACGAACAGAACGCCGATGAGGATGATGAGGCCCAGCAACGCCCCGATCTGGTGCAGCGTGCGCGCGACCTGCTCGGCGCGCAGCACCCACTCCCCGGCGTAGCGCACGTCCTCCACATGCGGAAGGGTCTCGGCCTGGCGCGCGATGGAGCGGACGCCCTCCGCCGTGCGGTACTCGGGCTTGGGGCGAATCACGAACGAGGCCGGGAGCGGATTCTCGCCCACCGCCTGGAGCAGCGCCTCGTCGCCGACGTCGGCGCGGAACTGCTCCCAGGCCTCGTCCTTGCTCACGAACCGGAGGCTGTCCACCCCGGCCAGGAGCCGCAGGCGCCCCGCGAGCACGTCCACGTCGGGGCGCGAGAGGCCCTCGTTCAGGAAGATGGATATCTCCTCGCGCGACTCGAGCTGGTCCGTGTAGTTGTCCACGCCCGTGAGCACCATCATGAAGAGGAGGAGAATGAGGAGGATCGAGGACATCGAGAGGATGCTGGCCAGGCAGAGCGTGCGGTGGCGCGCCAGGGCGCGCCCCAGCTCGGCGAAGATGTACCCGATCTGGCCCATCAGATGCCTCCCTCCGCGGTGGATGCGCCGCCGTCGGATCCATGCATCGGCTGGTCCGAGGTCACGACCCCCTGCTCCAGGCGGATCACGCGCCCGGGGTGGCGCTGCGTCCAGTCCTCCGCGTGGGTGGCGACCAGGACCAGCGTCTCGCGGTCGCGGTACTGACGCATGAGCGAGAAGATCTGCGCGGCGGCCGGCGGATCGAGGTTCCCGGTCGGCTCGTCGGCGATGAGGATGCGCGGATGGCGGACGAGCGCGCGGGCGAGGGCCACCCGCTGCTTCTCCCCCGAGGAAAGCTCCCCGGGATAGAGCGTCTCCATGCCCCGGAGACCCATCTCGTCCAGGAGCGGGGCCACGCGCTGTCGAATCTCCTCCTTGTCCCACACGCCGGAGATGCGGCACGCGAGCGCGATGTTCTCGTAGATGCTCCGGTCGTTCAGAAGGCGGAATTCCTGCCCGAGCATCCCGATCGCTCGTCGCATGCCCGGCTCCGCCTCGACGCGTCCCCGGCTGGGCCGCTCGGCGAGCGACACGAGGCGCAGCAGCGTGGATTTTCCGGCGCCGCTGGGTCCCGTGACGAACACCCATTCGCTGGGATCGAAAGAGAGCGAGATGTCGCTCAGGGCGAGGCGGTTCTTGTAGTACTTGGTGACGTGATCCAGCCGGATCAGGGCCATGTCCACTCCAGTCGCCGGCCGCCGGTCTTCAGGGCCAGCTCCATCGCGACCCGCGCGGCTTTGACCAGCCCCGCGGGGTCGGGGGCGCGGGCGCCGCCCTTCCAGGCGCGGTCGAACGCGGTCCCGTGATCCACCGAGGTGCGGATGAAGGGCAGCCCCAGGGTGACGTTGGCGGCGCCGCCGATCCCGTCCATCTTGGCGGGGATGAGGCCCTGGTCGTGGTACATCGCCACCGTGACCGCGAACGCTTCGTTCCCCTTCCGGCCGAAGAACGTGTCGGCCGGAAAGGGTCCCTCGGCGCGAATGCCCTCGGAGCGCGCTTTCTGGATCGCGGGGGCGATCACGCGCTTCTCCTCGTCCCCGAAGAGGCCGTCTTCCCCCGCGTGCGGATTCAGCGCCAATACCGCGAGCGGTTTCCTCGATCCCCAGCGGAAATTCCGCATCGCCGCGGCGGCGAAGCGGAGGGTGCTGGAGAGGGATTCGACCCCGAGCGCGCCGGAAACCCGGCTCAGCGCCACGTGAACCGTCGCGAGCAGGATCCGAAATCGCCCTCCGGTAAAGAGCATCCGCGTCTCGGCGCCGCCGCTCAAGGCGCCCAGGAATTCCGTGTGTCCGGGGTACGGGTAGTCCGCGAGCTGGAGGGCCTTCTTGGAAATGGGCGCGGTCACCACGGCGCTCGCGCGCCCCTCGAGCGCGAGCCCGGCCGCGACCTCGATCGCGCGGGCCGCGGCGCGGCCCGTCTCGGGCGAAGGGACGCCCGGCTCGAAGTCGCCCCAGACGCCGTCTGTGGACAGGATGAGGGGAATCCCGGGCCCGCCGTCCGCCCGGGGGTCGAAGGCGTCGGGCGGGACGGGACGGAATCGGAGCGGAACGCGGGCATGGCGCGCCGCGCGCTCCATCACCTCGGGGTCGCCGACGGCCGCCAGGCGCGCGTCACGGCGCAGGGAGCGCAGGGCGAGCGCGCGCACGAGGATCTCCGGGCCGATGCCGGCGGGATCTCCCATCGTGAAGAGGAGCGTGTGCCGACGCGGCGCCACCTGCTTCGGGTCCTCCTCGAGTTCAGTCCTTGACCTCGATGTTGACGCCCTTACGGATCCGTTCCAGCCACCGGTCGTAGGCGTCGCGAAGCTTCTGGTTCAGCACGAGCTGCTTCACGTCCTCGCGCACCTCTTCGAACTTGTACTCGCGCTCGGGAACACGCCCCGAGAGCTTGAATACATAGTAACCGGCTTCGCCCTTGAGCGGCACACTCACCTCCCCCTCGCCCAGGCCCGTGAGCGGCTCCTGGAACGATTGGGGAAGGCCCGTCACGGGGACCTCGCCCAGATATCCGCCGGAGTCCTTCGTCGCGCTATCCATGGAATAGCGCCGGGCCATGGCCGCGAAGTTGGCCCCCTTCAGGACCGAGTCCCGCACCGCGAGGGCGCGCTTCCGCGCGCGCTCCTCGTCCGCGGGGCTGACCTTCGCCTGGAGCAGGATGTGGCGCGCGTGGACGCGCTCGGGCAGCGAATCCGATTTCGGAAAGTGCTCCAGGACCTGGATGATGTGCCAGCCGTAGCGGCTCCGCGTGGGCTGGCTGATCTCGTTCGGCTTCATCGTGAACGCGACGTCCTCGAACTCGGCCACCATGTCGCCGCGGGCGAACGTGCCGAGGTCGCCTCCCCGCGTGCCGGAGGGGTCGTCCGAGAATTTCCTGGCGACCTCCTCGAAGGGCTGCTTCTTGACCACGATGAGGCTCCTCAGGCTGTCCGCGCGAACGCGGAGCTTCCGGACCTGGATCGAGTCGGGCTCGAATCCCAGCACGATGGCCGAGAGCTTGAGCTGCTCGGCCCTCCTCCCCAGCGAGTCTTTGTGAGTCGTGAAGAAGGTCCTCGCCTCCGCGTCGGTCACGGTGGTCTTGCTCTGGACCTCCTTCTGGACCAATTTCATGACCAGAAGCTGCTTCTTCACGTCGGGCTCGTACTTGCGGCGAAGGTCGGCCTCGGTGGTGTGCTCCTCGGCCAGCGCGCGCTTGAAGTTCGCCTCGGACCCGAGCCTCTGGCGGACGTTGTCGATCGCCTGCTTCACCGCCTGGTCCAAGTCCGCCTTCGGTATGGAGATGCTCTGCTTGTCCGCCTCGGCCAGGATCACCTGCTCGTCGATGAGCTGCCGGAGGACGTCTTTCCGGAGCTTCGCGACGCTGTCCGAGTCGCTGGGATCGACGTGCAGGTTCGCCTCCGCGACCTGGAGCTGCTCGTCGACGTCCGACTCGAGAATGACTTCCTTGTTGACGATCGCGGCGATTCGCTCCGATGCCGCGGTGATCCGCGCCGCAGGCAGCGCCGCGGCGGCGAGCGCCAGGGCGATCCAGGCAAGACGCGTTACGACGTGACGCCTCATCGGCGATTCCCTCCTGTGTCGGAACTCATTCCAAGCCGGAGCGCGTCCAGCCGCCCGGGGACGGCGCGGGCCGGCGTGGCCGCCCGCAAGCGCTCCAGCTGCTTTACGACCCATGCGTTCTCCGCGCTCTCATGCGCGTCGACCTCCACATCCCGGCGCACTTCCTCGTACGTGTACGCCCGTGCCGGTTCGCGGCCCCGGGCCTGTGCAAAAGCGTACCCGTTCGGGACCGCGATGACGGCGGATATCTGTCCTTCGGGCAGATTCCGGACGGCTGCGGACAGGGAGTCGGTGTCCCGGTCGAACAGCGGCATCTCGCCGGCAAAGTGCGGGAAGAGCGTGTTCACGGTGCCGTGGTCCAAGGTCCGGAACCCCTCCGCCGTGAGGATCGAGTCGCGGAACCCGCGACGGTCCCACCGGGATCGCGCCATCTCCGCGGTGTCCTGGGTCGCGAACACGACGACATAGGCGCGGCGCGCCGCCGGTCTCTGATACATCGACGCGTGGGCGTCGAAATAGGCGCGGGCCGCGGCGGAGTCCGGGGCGGCCACGGCACGCTCCACCATGGCGCGCGTGGCGATCTTCTCGCGAAGGAGCCTCAGGCTCCGCGCGAGGTCCGGATCGCTGGAGACGCCCCGCTCGCGCGCGTCCCGCTCGATCAGCCGCGGCAGGACCGCGACCATGCAGCGCATCAGGAGATCCGAGGTATCCTCGATCTTCGCCTTGCCGTCCGCGCCGGGCATCAGAATCTCGGGGTGGGCGAGATCGCGATAGGTGATGGAATCACCGTCCACGCGAGCCAGGACGCCGAGGCTCGGATGGACGCCTCGCTTGGGTCTCTTTCCCTCGGAATCGAGCGAGGCCAGGATCGAATCGGATCGTTCGATCGCGGAGGCAAAGATCACGGGGCTGACCTGCTCCGGATCCATCCGGAAGTGGTACTTCGTGAGGAGGCCGACCCGGTAACGGGGGTCCACCTCCCGGAGCCGGCCGCGGAGCATCACGTCCCGGATCTCCTGGTCCGTGGGATCCGAGATCGCCTCGACGCGGTAGAACTCGTGCGCCTGCGCGTTGGGGTACGGTCCCATCAGATCGCCGGGCTTCGCCGTCGCGAACGCGTGCCATGAGGCCGCGTTCAGCTCCCCGACCCGCTTCCAGCCGATCTCGCCCCCGTGGGCCGCCGAGGGATGAGTGCTGTAGAGCGTGGCGATGGAATCGAAGCTCGCGCCGCGCTTGATGGACTCGAACAATTCGTACGTCGCCTTCTTGTCCGTGACGCTCAGGATGTAGGAAAGCTGGGCGCGGCGGTAGAGCCCCCCCGCGCGCGCCGTGTCGATTTGAGACGCGGTCGGGGTGATCTCGGGCACGAGGAAACGATCGCGGATGGCGGCATAGAGGATGTCCGCTCTTCCCACGTCGATCTCGTGCTTCACGGCCGCGTCGCTCGGGAGACCCGCGCGCTCGGCCTCGAGCGCCAGGAGCTCGCGGTCCACGCAGAGATCGAGGAGCTTTTTCCGCCAGACCCCGTGCTCCCGCAGCCGGAGCGGATCGTCCCGCATCACCTCCGCCGCGCGTCGAATGTCGGCCCCGTCGATGGCGCGGTCGCCGACGAACGCGATCGCGCCCGCGGTCGCTGCCTTCCCCCTGGCGGCGGGAGCGGCCTTCACTCCGGCAGCGGCGACAGCGAGGGGCAGGAGCGCGAGTAGCGCGGCGAGTTGGAGTCTCGAGTTTTTCATTGGATGAGCTTTCGCGTCGGCAGGCACTCTCCAGCGACGCACCGCTCCCCCATCCTTACCCCGAACCCTTGGTCGCGGTTCAACTTCCAGCAGCTGGAAGAGGCAGGTTCGGCACGCTATCAGACCCCCCCAGCACCCGCAAGAGGTTTGTGGCGAGCGAGATCGGCTCCTCGGGCATCCGGACCCGGAAGGCGCCGGTCCCGCCACCCATGAATTCGATGCGGGCGGTCGTGGAGGCGACCATGCGGAGGATCTGGTCCCGCTTCAAAGCCTCCGCCAGGTCCACCTCGAGCCGGTCCCGGCTTATCTTGAGTCGCGTCGCCCCGGCGTCCCGGCCGATCAGCCGGAGCCGCTTCAGCTGGAAGAGATGATCGGCCTCGGCCGGCAAGGGCCCGAAGCGGTCGCGGAACTCGGCGCCCAGCTCCTCCAGCTCCGCCGCCGTGGTGATCGCGGCCATGCGGCGGTAGGCGTCCAGCTTCTCGTCCGGATCCGAGATGTATTCCCCGGGGATGAACGCGGGGAGGTCGCTCGTGATCGAAGGCTCGGGCCTGCGCTCGGGCGCCTTCCCCTGAAGCTCCTGAACCACCTCGTCCACCATGCGGCAGTAGAGATCGAATCCCACGCTCACCATGAACCCATGCTGCTCGGGGCCCAGGAGATTTCCGGCGCCGCGGATCTCGAGGTCGCGCATCGCGATGGTGAGGCCCGCGCCCAGCTCCTCGTGCTCGGCGATCACGCGGAGCCTCTTTTCGGCGTCCTCGCTCAAGACGGTGCCCGCGGGCACGAGGAGATAGCAGAAGGCCTGGTGGTGCGAGCGGCCGATCCGGCCGCGGAGCTGGTAGATCTGCGCCAAGCCCAGAGCGTCGGCGCGATTCATGAGCATGGTGTTCACGGTGGGGATGTCGAGGCCCGATTCGATGATCAGGGTCGTCACCAGCACGTCGGTCCGCCGCTCCAGGAAGTCCAGCATCACGCGCTCCAGCTCGACGTCGCGCATCTGGCCGTGGCCGACCCCGTAGCGGAGCTGCGGGACGATGCTCTGGAGGTAATTCGCGATCCGGTCGATCGACTCGACGCGGTTGTGCACGAAGAAGGATTGTCCCCCGCGATCCGCCTCGCGCAAGAGGGCATCCCGGATCACGTCCTTGTTCATCTCCACGATCTCGGTCTTGATGGGGTAGCGGCCGCGCGGCGGCGTGTTCATGACCGACATGTCCCTCGCGCCGAGAAGGCTCATGTGCAGCGTGCGCGGGATCGGCGTGGCCGTCAGGGTGAGCACGTCCACGTTCTCGACGAAAGTCCGGATGCGCTCTTTCTGCGCCACGCCGAACCGCTGCTCCTCGTCGATCACCGCGAGCCCCAGGTTCTTGAACCGGACGTCCTTCGAGAGGAGCCGGTGCGTTCCGATCACGATGTCGAGCTCGCCGCGCCCGATCTTCTCCACGATCTCCTTCTGCTCGCGCGGCGATCGAAACCGGCTCAGCATGTCGATCCGCACCGGGAAATCGGCGAACCGCTCGGTGAACGTGACGAGGTGCTGCTGCGCCAGGACCGTGGTCGGGACCAGCACCGCCACCTGGGTGCCGTCCTGGACCGCCTTGAAGGCCGCGCGGATCGCGACCTCGGTCTTCCCGTAACCCACGTCGCCGCAGACCAGGCGGTCCATGGCGCGAGGCGATTCCATGTCGCGCTTCACCTCCTCGACCGTGCGGAGCTGATCCGGGGTCTCCTCGTAGGGAAAGGAGGATTCGAGCTCGCGCTGCCAGGGGGTGTCGGTCGCGAAGGCGCGGCCGCCGCGCGCTTTCCGGACCGCGTAATTGCGGAGCAGCTCCTCCGCCATCTCGCGGATGGCCTTCCGGGCCTTCGCCTTCGTCTTCTGCCAGGCGGTCCCGCCCAGACGCGAGATGAGCGGCGTACGGCCCTCTTCGGCCGAGTAGCGCTGCACCATGCCGAGCTGATCGATGGGAACGAAGAGCCGGTCGCTCTGCGCGTAATCGATCTGGATGCATTCGGTGTCCTGTCCGTCCAGCGTGAGCCTCTTGAGCCCCCGGTAGATTCCGATCCCGTGATCCAGATGCACCACGTACTGGCCGGGCTCGAGCGTCATGAGATCGCGGATCGAGGCGCGCGAGGGCCCCGAGCGCCGGCCGCGCCGGCGCCGGTAGCGGGCGAAGATCTCGTGATCCGTGAACACCGCGAGGCGCGCGGCGGGCAGGACGAACCCCGAGGTGATCGCGCCCACGTCGACCGAGACCACGCCGTCCCCCAGGATTTCCTCCAGACGCTCCGCCTGGCCGCGGTTGTCGCAGACGATGACGCGCTCGTAGCCCAGGTCCGCCAGGCGGCGAAGCTCCCCGCGAAGGAGGTCGAGCTTTCGGCCGAAGGAGGGTTGCGGGCGCGCGTCGAAGGAGATCACCCGGTCCCGGTCCGAGGCGCCGAGCGTGACGCGCGATTCCATGCGCGCGAACTTCTCCAGCCGGGCGATCGCGCGCTCGGGCGGATCGAACACCTCCTCGCGTCCGGGAAGGTGCGGGGCCTTCGCCCGCGCGTCGGGCTCGATCCGCTCCGCCTCGCGCTGCGCCGCCGCGAGCTCGCGCTCCACGGCCTCGGGCTCGTCCACCCAGAGCGCGGTCTGAGGCGGCAGATATTCCAGGAGGGAGCCGAAGGGGATCCCGAGGCGCGGCGCCAGCCAATCCACGCCCTCGAAGTAGACCCCTTCGCGGACCAGCTCGCGGATGCGGATCCCCTCGAGGTCGGAGGCCGGGATGCCGCGATCCAGCGGCTTCAGCCGCTCCTCCAGATCCTCGGCGAAGAGCGCTTCCCGCGCCGGCGCGAGGCGGACGCGCTCGAGCGGCCCGACCGAGCGCTGCGTGGAGACGTCGAACGTGCGAAGCGACGCGACCTGGTCGCCGTCGAATTCGATCCGCACGGGATAGGCCATGCCGGGCCCGAACACATCGAGCAGCCCTCCGCGCCGGCTGACCTCGCCCATCTCGCCCACCTCGCCCACCGGACGGTAGGCCGCCATGACGAGCTTGCGGGCCAGGACCTCGGGCGCGATCTCGGTGCCCGGCTCCAGGGTGACGGAGCGCGCGCGGACGGCGTGGGGCAGAGGCGTCAGCCGGTAGAGCGCGACAGCCGGGATGACCACGATGGGCGGATCCGGATCGCCGAGGCGGAGCATGGCGGTGATGCGATCGTCCCGCACGGGGCCGGTCGCGACCTGCGCGCTCCACGGCACGACGTCGTGGGGCGGAAGGGAAACGACGCGGTCCGCCCCGAGAAGGAATTCCAGGTCGTCGCGCCACGCCTCGGCGCGGTCGATGTCCGGGGCGATCACCGCGAACGGGCGCGCGACGGTTCGAGCGAGGCCGGCGAGAAGGAGCGCGCCCGAGCTTCCCACGATGCCGCGCAGCGGGATCGGCCCCGGAGCGGCCCCGCCCTCGGGCGCGACGCGGGCGCGGAGCGCCTCGAAGCCGGGATGACGTTCGGCGCCGCGGAGGAGTTGCTCTGCCAGCGAGTAGGCGGTCTTCGTCACGGCGCCGCGATGCGGGCGGTGCCGATCCAGAGCTCGGCCGCGAGGCAGAGGCCGGCTCCCAACAGGAACAGGAGCCAGAGCTCTCGCCCCTGGCGCGTATCGCGAAGATGGGCGAGGAGCGAGGAGGTGGTCAGGAGCGCGCGCGGGGGGTTCGGGGTTCCGGTCTCGAGGGAATCGACCGGGACGATCCGGAGATCGCTCTCGATCGGGTCCGGATTCACGGCCACCGTCGCCGCGTCACGCGCGCCGACTTCGAAGACATAGAACCCGGGCACCGTCGCGGGCGCGTCGGCCACGGCGCGGAACCCCGACCCATCGGAGACGACGGTGGCCTGCGACCGATAGGACTCCGGACCGCGCACGACGACGGGGCCCGAGGGCGCCGCTTCCAGGCGGGCCGCGGGCGGCTGCCCGACCAGCGCGCGGTCGAACGCCTCGGGAGAGGAGGTCCGGGCGGCGTGGTCGACCAGACCGCGCACCAGGGGAACGAAGGCGCCGGAGTAGGGCAGATCCCCCCAGTCGTCGGCCAGCGATCCCAGGAAGACGGCCACCTGGGGTGCGGCCACCACGACCGGTAGTCCGCCCGCGGTGGACACCACGGCCTCGGCGCGGCTGGAGGTGATCCGCCCGCGCGCCAGCGCCGTGAGGCGCGACTGCGTCAGGGGCGATCCGACGCGGAGCGAGAGCCCCTCGAGAATCGGGTGCGCGGGAACGCGCGCGCGAAGCTCGAAGGCCTGGCCCTCGGCGGCGCGCTCGGTGCCGTCCACCGCCAGATCGATCATGGAGGGGAAAAGCTTCTTTCCGTAATAGTCCAGGTCCGCGTGGGGACCCAGGGCGATCACCAGACCGCCGCCCTCGCGGAGAAACGCGCGGAGCCGGGTCTCGGCGTCCCCCGACAGGGACGCGAT
>Ga0075436_100001390_pt1 | contig 16458 bp, 14 predicted proteins | sample RhiMethybrSRZTD5_FD_75303 | JGI IMG/M metagenome (GOLD analysis project Ga0075436, IMG submission 75303) | Populus rhizosphere microbial communities from Tennessee, USA - Rhizosphere MetaG P. TD hybrid SRZTD5 | ecosystem: Host-associated > Plants > Roots > Rhizosphere > Soil | place: USA...
AGCTCAACTTCTTTGAAGTCGATGTACCTTCGGCAGAGGGGATAGAGTGCCTTGTAGACAGCCTCCTTTGCCGAAAAAATCATGGTGAGCCGCTGTTGGAAATCGCCACCACGAACCCAGTCGAGTTCCACCTCACGGCAGACCAAGTCGCTGATATCCGTTCCTTGCATCCTTTCCTTCGTTTCTAAATCCACGCCGATTGCAAAGCCATTCGAACATTGGACTGCAACGGCAACACTCCAAGGATGACAGTGGGTAATCGAGCCCACGATTCCTTCAGGCCATATGGGCTCTCCCTTTTGGCCTCGCACTACGGGAGCAGGACTCTCAAGACCGATCTGTTTCAAGGCAAAGTGCGCTGCAGTTCGTCCTAAGGCGAACTCCACCCGTTTTCTTCCGCAAGCACGAGGCGACAGAATTCGCGCCTCCTCTGTGTGGAGCGTGTAACTCGCCTGGTCTTCTCCGGAGACCATAGCCAAACCGACGTTTTGGCCCAGACGCAGAGAGCTGTCCGCAGACGCCATTGCCCGAATCACCGTGCTCTCCAGCGTGCGCTTAAGCCCCCTTGTCCCTGCTTCTTCCCTTGGGTTGGGCTGGGCGCGTCGGAAACGCTCTTCCCCCAGCTCTGAGTGGAATTTACTGGACAGCGCTTCTATGATGTCGACCGGCATCGATTCGAGAACCAGATGAAGCATTCCTGGGTGTATTGAACGCTGAAGCGACAATGAGTCTGTTCGAGGACCTGGAAGAGTTTGCCCGGCCAAGGGAGAGCTTTTGTGTGGCGGCTACCAGATCAAAAACGGATTGCAATTCCAGTTCAAGTTCCCATAGGTTTGAATAAAAGTTCTTGCGAAACAGGTGTCCGTTACTTCTCCCGATGCCAGGTAGATTCTCTCCGCCAAAATCAGATAGAACATGAGGGTAGGTGAACACCGCCAACTGCATCGCTTCTGAAGAGATATTGCGTCGCCCCCCGAAGGGGAAAGCGAAAAATCGTACAGGCTTTGTAAGATGAGTTTCCAGGATATTTTTGGATCCGATGATCTCTGCTTCTAGTCTACTTCGATCGGCGTAGCCGCAGTCGAAGTGAGAATGTGTGTGGCTGCCAAACTCGCCCCCCCTGAGATTCCAATAGCGGATTTGCTCCCAAGTCAATGGGAAGAACCCGCTGATGCCCCTAACCAAGTCGTGCTGGAACTCTCGGTGATTCTCAATCGGTTGCGTTGGAAGAAACAATGCGACCGGGATTGCTGTCTCCTCGGCCACCGCTCGAAGACTCACAAAATTGTCTCCATAGCCATCATCGAAGGTAAGCGCCACGCAAGGAACTCTCATCTCGCCCGAACGCAGGAGTTCGATGCCTTCGGATAAGCCAACAATTCGATAATGTCTTAGTAAGAAACGGACTTGGTGCCAGAACATTTCTGTCGATATGCCCATCCGATGGACCCGATCAGTAACCAGGTGATGCGTGAGAATAAGCAGCGGGTAACGGCCGCGCCACCGGCGGCACCAGTTCCGCGCAACAACGAGGGGAGAGCAGAGCAACAAAGTCTCGAGCAACAATTTCCAAGTTGGGCGGCATCGCTGGCGGATGTGCTCCCCTTGCACTCCGTTACCAGACGCATGTTCGAATTGAGTCAGATAGGGAGACAAAATCCTGTGCATCCAATCCGTTGTTTGTTTTGATGCTTGTGTCGTGTCTCCGACCCGCAGGTTCTTGGCGGTTTGTACAAGAAGATCGTCTGTGATCAGATCTGCTTTCAGTGTCAACGCTAGCAAGCCGTCGTAAAACTGCGGCGGGATCGTGAGTGAAGCAATGGCAAACGGTGTCCCTACATCTCTCGCGAGGTGTTCCACTCTGATATGAAGGCCTTTGGGCTTCGCCTCTTCGCTTTGCGACGCTTGGATCGCACCACGTCGTGGAATCAACAGGAGTTCTCGGCCCAGCGGGGGTTCCCCGAGCACGACAGCCAGGTCGACGCTTTGTTGACGGACGCAGTCCAAGACGTCGGCATCATTGACATCGGGGGCCAGCAGAAATGGCCATCCCGCTCGCGCACATTCTTCCGCCAACGCTTCAATTGTGAATTTCCTTACATCGTTCCTATGTGGCGGACAACCGTGCACCCACCAGAGTGCCAAGTGCGCCAGTCTTTCCACTAATGAATGAAACCAAACCTTCGCATTCCAAAACACTCGCGGCGAGAAAAAAGACGAAGGTGCGCCGCCGTTGATGATCAACTGCTGCGCCAGGGGAAGCTGTTGGAGGGGTCGTTGGACGATCCCGCAGATTTCCGCGCCTGGCACTTCTCGCGTTAGTCGATTAGCAATCCTCCAGGCTCGCGAAGGCCGCACATTGGAAAAAACCAGAATTCGGAAAGGGCTCATTGCAGTTATTTGTGAATCTCAGGCAAAAAGTTTCACTGACTGACTAAGCAAGCACCGACAACGTTCGGGACTACCGATTCTGTCCCTGCGTGTAATTCTTGTATTCCATTGAGACCCAACATGCTCTTGCAGGCAACAGATCAAGCGGCTTTGCAAAGGGGGGCAACTGGCCGAGAAATGGACCAAGCAAGCCGTTGTCACCCCAATCGAGATTCATAAGCCAGTTGGAAGTGTCCGGGTGCACTTGGACGTTGCGCCCCGGAGGACCCAGAGCGAATGGCCGGTCTGGCCCGTTCCTCTTGAAACCGAATTGCTCGTAGATCTTTTGCATTCGCGGGTGGCTCGAGACCAAGGATACAGTGCGCGGTTTTGTGTCGTCATGACCGGCTTGCAGGATGCTCAGCAACACGCCATAGGCCAATGTGTCGGCGTCCCTGCCATCGCATTGCGCGACAAGGATTCGTTCCGGCGAGTCGTTGAGGATGACATAACCGACTGTTTTCTCGTTCTCGAGAATGCGAAAGAGCCGATAGTGCACGAAGGGAAGGCTGGTGTTATACCGCCAGTTGAGGTAGTCGGTCGTGGGAGCAAAACGAAAGCGGAAAGGCGACCGGCTAGGCAGAAGGTCGTGCGTAAAGTTCTGTTCCTCTCGCACCGACAGTTTTGCCGCAACGTTCGCGGGAATCCTTGAGGCGTATTCGGGGATCCTCTTTCTTCTACGTGTGTGGCGCATGACCCATTTCGCCGCAACCCGCCATTTTGGCTGGTCGGGGTAAGGGAGATAAGGCTTATTCAGCACATAGCTTCGCACGCCGTCAAAAAAACTCCAGTTTTGTCTACGGATGATCTTATGGGCCTCCTCGCTTCCTCCGTAAACCAAGCCGACAGAGCAGCATTTTTGCCAGTAGAGAAAGAGGTAACTCCCTATCCCGGAACGCAGAGAGTGAAAATTGCTGCCGAATCCAACGATGATCTTCTCCGAGTTATATTCGAAAGGCATCTTCTCGACGCCGATCGATGCGATTGCACTCCCATCGTCAGCCAGGATCGTGAACAGCCTGCACCAGTCGCTGCTCGCATAGTAGTAATCGACAAATGGGCGATGAACGAGGCTGCACCGCGGGTCGATACCTTTCGCCATACTTTGTAGAGCGTCGAAGAGCTCCGGGCTGTACTCTACCATCCGCATGGCGCGCACCCCCAAACGGGCATCGGAATGCTAGGGAACGAAAGCCCGGCGGCACGGCCTTGTTGTCGCACCCGGGCAGCGGGACAACCGGGACTATTTGGGGAGGTCAGCCGAACGTCACACAAACCCGAAGAAGCTGGACAGAATCGCACGATTGAGCTAACCACGCCGTAACCTTACATGGAGTTGATGGATCGTGTAGGGAATTCCTCGCTCTTCCACCAGATCCTGCAATGCGTTCCTAACTTCGCAGTCGCATTCCTCTTTTCGGGCTGCGGGAATTTGCATGAAGTGGCCCTCAATTCGCACCCACCAGCCCCAATGTCCTTCCAAGGTGTCGTGATAGGTTTGGTAGGACTCTTGGATGGACAGCTCAACCGGGCTGAAGGCTTTGGCGAACAATTGATGGGCTGCCTCTTTGGTGAGTTGCTTGCGCATCCGTGCGGATTGCAGGAGCAAGGCAGGACCCATGTATTTCAAGAAGATTGGAGTCGTCTTTTTAATAAACTCTCTGCCGTTGTCGCGGCCGATGAAGAACAGATCCATTTCGGCTCCAGGTTTCAATACACGGTGAACTTCTCTCACTGCGGCATCCGGATCGGTGGTCCAGTGGAAAGCGAAAATGCTGAGCAGATAGTCGACCGAGGCGGCTTCCAGGGGAATGTGCTCGAAGGATCCGTCCCGGATTTGAACATTGCGAAACGGTCGAACCCTGCGAAGCGCCAGGCTCCGCATGTTCTCAGCCGGATCAATGCCGACGAACTCAACCCCGGACTTAGCCCGGGAGGCCAGCCTCGCGAGCGCTCTCCCAGTTCCGCAGCCCATATCTAGGATGAGCCGATAATCGTCCTTGAGGTCGATTGAGCCCAAAGCTTTGTCGGCGGCCTGGCCCCAGCACGAATGAAGATTCGGATCGTCATCGTAGTGTTCGGCGAGTCGCGAATAAGTCTCGACGATTGGATTGGCGAGTTTTGATGTCGGGGAGGTCAATTCTGCTGGTTCCTTAACGTGATTCGGCACAAACCCTTCACGACGCAAAATTCGCTGGGGTCAACATCCGTGAGGTCGATCTTACAGCCGCTCTGGCCTTCGATGAATACGATCAGGTCAATGAATCCGAAGGAGTCCAGCAGGCCGGTGGCAATCAAATCTGTATCGGCGGAGATCCCGCCGTTCCGCGAATTCCCCGGACGATGATTGCTCCGAACCCAACTGATCACTAAATCGACGAGCTGCGTTTCCGACATCGTCATGGTCATGCACCCTCAAGCAGCTTTACAAGTTTTTTCCGGTCGACCTTTCTGTTGTCGTTCAGAGGCATCTCTTCCAGACGGTAGATCCTTCGCGGGACCATGTAATCAGGGAGGGCCTCCCGGCAGCGATTCAGGATGTGCAGGTCATCCAGGTTGGAGGCGCCGGATATGAAGGCTACCACTCCATCCGCGCTTCCGTCGGCGACTGGCCAAGGAACCGCAACCACTTGTTCGGCCTTGCTGGTCTTTCGAAGAACGACCTCAATTTCCTGGAGTTCCACTCGGTAGCCGCGAATCTTGACTTGGTGATCGATCCGCCCGAGATAATACAAACACCCGTTTTCCCCGCGCTTCACCAGGTCCCCGGTGCGATACCAGAGAGTCCCGCCGGTTTCCGGGAAACGAACGAATTGGCACCGAGTTTTCTCAGGGTTGTTCCAGTAACCGTCAGTCACCTGCGATCCCGCCAGGCATAGCTCGCCGGTTTCGGAGACTTTGCCCCGCTCGTGATCGGCGACGCGGCATTGCTGGCCGGCAAATGGCCATCCGATCGGGACGATCCCGTTCAAGCACTCCTGTGGGGACTTTGATGGATCCCAGCGGTAATGTGAGACGGCAATCGTAGTTTCCGTTGGCCCGTAAAGATTCTCCACGATCGAGTTGGGAGCTGCTTCCTGCCAGTCTTGCGCGTGGGTGGCCGTGAGCGGTTCGCCGCAGAAGAGGCTGAAGCGCAAGCTCGGAAAACACTTCGGCTGCAGGAGGCGCATGTTGGAGAGCAAAGCCACCAACGAAGGCACCGAGAACCACATCGTCAGTGCGTGGTCCCGAATAAACTTCGCCGGGAGCATCACGGATTTCTCTGGCACGGAAAACAGGCAGGCGCCCCGCTCCCAGCAGACGAACATATCGTGAACGCTTAGATCGAACGTCATATCGAATTCCTGCGAGACGCGATCTCGCTCGTTCACTTCGTACCGGTTCGAGATGTATTCGATGTAAGACCGCACGTTCGAGTGGTGGATGGGAACGCCCTTGGGTTCGCCTGTGCTCCCCGAAGTGAAGAGCAGATAAGCGACGGCGGCCGAATCGACTTCGATGTCGAAGGCAAAACCCGCGCCGCCAGCTATTTGTTTGGAGGAAACAAACCGGTGCTGTGGGAAAGCGGCGCAGAGATCGGCCGCGTCGTCCAGATCCGGCAGGACTACCGTTAAAGTCCGATCGGTCTCCGGGAGGAGCCCGGGCAACTGCCCCAGGGCCTCTCGCCCCACCACCAAGACTCGGCTTCCTGAAAGCGCAAGCATCTTCCGTGTGCGGTCGACGGGAAACTTGGGGTTGAGCGGAACATAACCCTTCCCTGATCCGAGGATACCCAAGACGCCGGCGTAGGCCGTGACGCTCCGCGAAGCGAGAATTGCGGCCAGAGGGAACGATTCCAGTTCCCGGTCGAGGATCGTCCTGGCGATAGCCGCGGCGCGGCCTCGAAGCTCCTTATAACTCAGGCTCTTGTCGTCTACAACCAGCGCCTCGCGAGAAGCGAATCGCTCAGCGGAGTCCAGAAAACCTTGAATCAAGCCTTTGTACCTAATGCGCGGGGCCGTGGCCAAAGTGGGTCGCGTCGACGGCTGCTCGCTGTCTGTCCTTCGCGCAAGCCGTTCAACGTACGGCGGACAAGGCACAATTGGTCCTCGGGGCTTAATTGATTGTGTCTCTCTGCTCGCTGACATGGTTAAAGCCTGATTTCACTCACTGCCAAATCTGCTGACCATAAGTTCTACATGACCAGACACCTTGCTCGGTGCGACTCCTGATTCTGCCGGATGTCCTGCCTTGCATGCCTGCTGAAAGACAATTCCCGTGTGTCGCAGTTCTTCTTGGTCGGGCGGAATGTCCAATATGAACGTCCGAAAACCGACCGCGACGTAGCGCGAGATTTCCTCTGCGACGCGGCCGTAGCTTCCCACCAGATAGGGACAGAAGGTTTTGTAGTTCTCAAACGGCACGAGCCAGTAGGGGTTGTGATTTGCCTTCGTCTCCTTTGCCATTTCCGACAGCTGATGGTGCCAGGAGGAATCCGACACCTTCATGGCCAGCTGATGGGTGAGCTGGCCCTTGCGGTCCTCAGGGAATCGCTCATGAGCCACGTTCCACGCTTCGTCTTCCTCCGCTCGGGCGATGACTCCGACACGGATACCGGAATCGAGTCCGGCATCGGGCGGCTCTAGGGTGCACTCGTTGGCCGGCTTTGGATACTTGATGGCAGTCGCTCCGATCGCCTTAGCCGTCGCGCACCCCGCCTCCGATGAGCCGGAGACGAAGATTCCAGGAAAAAGTTCGGGAGGCAATGGTGGTGTCAGCCGCAGATTGTTGACCGCGTAGAACTCTCCGGAAAAGCTGACTGGGTCCGGGCTGGCCGCCAATTGCTTGATGATGAGCGTGTATTCGACCAGCCGCTGGTATCTCTTGTCGTGAGGAGTGGTGTCGTTCAGCGCTGCCAAGTCGTTTTTGAAACCGCCCGCGACCATGTTTAGATAGATCCGCCTTCCATAAAGGTGTCCAATCGTCGCGATCATTTTGGCGACAGAGTAGGGATGCATGTAGGCTGGCTGGATCGCCACCAGGGGCACGAGTCGTTTCGTATTCTCGATGATGATTTGCGCGATGAGCCAAGGATCAGCCTGGGAGTTGTCGGTGTAGACGAGAATCCCTCGGCAACCATGCTCCTCGCTCCACTTGGCAACGTCGATGACATTGTCCAAGTAAGACTCTTTCGGTACCACACCGATTTGAGGGCAAGTGGAGAAAGTCTCCAAGCTCGGAATCGAAAATTCATCGTTTTTCATGTCTGACATACTCCCCAGCATAGGGTCTTGGCTCGGGACTAAAGAAAGAGTTCTCGAATCTGACTAAGTGATGTCCCGTGAAAATCGGTCAGAACGCCGTGCGCGCCAGCGTCAAGCAGGCTCTGTGAGCGGGGTGGTGTCGCGATTCCCAGGCACTTCATGCCCGCGGTTCTTGCCGCCCTAACTCCTGAAACAGAATCCTCGAATGCGAGTGAGTCGGCCGGCGAAACCTGCAACTTTTCAGCCGCTTTGGAGAAAATGGCCGGGTCGGGCTTGCCGTTGGCGACCTCGTCCCCGGTCACCACTGTCGCGAAATAGTCTCCGAGACCCAGGAGATCCAAAATGTAATGGACTCGTTCACTGCTGCCAGACGATGCAACGGCCATGGGGAGGCTAGCACGGTTGAGCTCATTCAACAGATCTCGAACGCCGGCAACTGTACTTACGCTCCTCCCTTCTTCTTTAAACAACAGGTCTTTCTCGCGGCCATACGCCCGAATTTGATCCTTGTCGAGATTTCCAAGAAAATGGCGCAGGATGTCTTCTTTCTTTCTCCCGTCGCGAACAAATTCCAGCTCCGCCTTGGTTGCAGACTTACCCACTGACACGAGAAATCTCTTCCAGGCCCGCATATGGGCCGGATGGCTATCTACTATGACGCCGTCCAAATCGAAGACAACGCTCTTCAGCATGCGCAAAGGTCCTAGGACGCCGGAACACCCAGCCCGGGCCAGGTCCCCTGCACGTATTGGTAGCTGACGGGCGTTCCTATATCCACCAGATAGTCGGAAATGGGGTAGGCTGCCATCTTTCCGACGAGTTTGGGTAAGAGGTCAAAGGCGATATCGGCTGGAATGCGATCCGGGATCACATCAAAAATGGCTGGAGTCGCAACCAGAATTCCGGAGAAGCCTAGAATGCTCGAAGGATTCGTCGGCTTTTCCACAAATTCTTGAACAATGCCCTCCCGGTCAACCGTCACGATGCCACACTGGTGCGGATCCGCAACTTCATTGACTCCCAGCGTTGCTATCTGCTTCCGGCGGCGGTGGAATTCCAACATGCTTGTGATGTTGGTATTCGTCAGGACGTCGCCATAAAGGACCCAGAAATCGCGGTCGGAGCCAATCCAACTGCGATGCGCCAACAAGGTCCCTGCACTCCCGAGTAGAGTCCCCTCCTTGGCGATGTGTACTTTGACGCCGTGGTCGTGATCTCGGAGATAGCTCTTTACGCTGCCTGCGTGAGAATGTGTGTTTACAAGAACTTCGTCTACACCGTGCCGGCGGCACAGCTCAAGCCAAATCCCTAGAATGGGTACGCTCTGAATTGAAAGCAGACACTTGGGGATCGCGTCGGTCAGCGGCCGCAAACGCTCGCCCTTTCCTGCTGCAAGGATGAAAGCTTTCATACCGGGGATTTGGTGCTAGTCATGAAGCTGGGACAATTAGCTCAAAGGAAGCTCGGCGGAGCTTCGTGACGCAAACCCGGGAACAAAGGTCCAGCGTGTCCCGGACTTCTCATCGCCGTCGATGAACGGATCATTCGCCACCACGTGAGCGCCTTGGAAATCAAGCCCAAACGCCACTTCGCGCAGACCGAGCTTCGCCATGGCGTCGCGGACTCCTTCCTGGTGCCGTTCTTCGCAGAAGAGCAAAAGAAAGCCACCCCCGCCTGCTCCGGTTATCTTGCCTCCCAGAGCCCCATTCTGGCGCGCCGAAGTGTACGCTTGATCGATGAGCGGATTCGAAATATGTGAAGAGATCTTCTTTTTCGCTTCCCAACCTTCGTGCAGAAGGGCGCCAAAAGTCTGTAGGTCGCCTTTCAACAGCGTGTCACGCAGATGGTCAGCCAGTTCGCGAATCCCCCGCAACGAATCGACCGTAGAGGGGATTCCACCTCTCATCGATTGCTCTTGTTGCTGGAGAAGTTCCCAGGAGTTATGGGCTGCTCCGGTGAAGAACAACATTAAATTACTTTCGAACTCGCGCAGACGATCAGTTCGTAGCAGGACAGGCTCCACATCGGTGCTCCCGTCGGGACGAAAGGTTATGAAATTCAATCCTCCAAAGGCAGCCGCGTATTCGTCCTGTTTCCCTACAGGTTTGCCGAGAACATTTCGTGCAATGTGGAACGATCGTTCAGCTAGCTCGTACTTGGACAATGACAGATCTAGGTAGTTTGCCAATGTCTTTAAGACCCCGACACAGACGCTGGCGGACGAGCCTAATCCGCTGCCGGCGACAATCTCTGAAGCCAGGAAAAGGTCAACCGAGAGATCGCATCCAAGCTCTTTTATGACTGCGAGGGGTATTTCCAGCTCGCTGCGCTTGATGTCCATCCGGGAGATATCTTGCCAGTTTTCTACCACGCGCAGGTCAGAAGAAATGATCTGGATTTTGCCATCACTTCTTTTCTGTAGGATCGTGTAGAAGTATTTATTGATCGACGCATTTAGGACGGCGCCGCCGAATTTTTCGTAATAGGCTGGCAGGTCGGTTCCGCCGCCGCCAAAACTAATACGCACTGGGCTGCGTACGATCAGCATTCAAGACCTTTGGGACGCCAAAAACAGTATTGCCTTTCGGTTCCGCTACATGCACAGCTACGGGAATATCTCTCTGGGTCAATCGCGCAACGAGGGTAAATATCGTCTGCAGCAGTAGGGAGAGATCGAGGAATAAAGACCAATGAAAGATGTACTGGAGATCGAAGTGAGCCTTTTCCTCAGAAGAATGATTTTCCCGCAGTCCGTTCACTTGTGCGAGTCCCGTCACGCCCGGCGTGACGCTCAGCCGTTGGCGCTGCCACATGGAATAATGTTTGACCCGCTCGGGTGATTCCGGCCGTGGGCCGACCAGGCTCATATCCCCTTTCAAAACATTCCAGAGCTGCGGTAGCTCAGTGATACTGAATCGGACAAGAACCCACTCGCAACCTGACAAATTTGGAGCCTCACGATCAACATTCAAACGGTACATCCAAAACAGGCGTCCTTTTTTCCCACAGCGCAGCTCCTTCCTTAACACCTTGTCCTTCTGCGAGCGCAATGCGGCCGCGGAAAGGACCAGCAAAGGCAAACTGAGAACGAGCAGAGGTAATGCGCCCAGCAAGTCGACGATCCTCTTTACCTTTAGTCCCACTGTCGAGAGTGTCTGTTCTTCTAGAGAGAGCAGGGGAACATCCTCGATTTCTGTCAATTTGGCCTTCGAGAGATAAAGTTCATAGCGCTGAGGTACAAGCTGCACTCTGATTCCGGCCTTTCGACAATTGGAGATGAGCTTCTCGCTTTCCAGGCCCGGGGGCAGCGGTTCCACAACGATGAGCTCCTGCACCTTTTTTTCCTGCATGAGCCCCAAAATGTTCAACGTCCGTATCGAGATTGCCCCCGCCGGCAAGGCGGAGAGTCGACTGGAAGGCTCGGTATCGGCGGGGAACAGGATACCCTCCACTTCCATCGGCATTTCCCTGTGCCTGGAGATTTTGCGCGCTAAGTCGTGTACGAGCTGTCCACTGCCGAGAATAACCACGCGCCGCTTTGTCTTGCCGCCAGGTCGTGACGTAACCAGCCACCACGCCAAAGAACGGATGACCATAAACCCCAATGGCAGCAGAGCTCCCATGTAAAGGAGCTCCAACGGTGAATCGTGGTTCTTCGAGAGGAGTGCGAAGACCAGCTGCGCACCAAGGATACAGATGACTGCGGTTGTTACTTGAGCAAAGACAGTCGGGAACCATCGTTCACCGCCGATGCCGTCCAATTTTTCTCTCAAGTAGAGGACTGTCCAAATCGAGATTGCTAAGAGAAACTCCGCCACATGAGAGGCTGATGGCAATCCGGCCCTTCCCAGAATCAAGCGGTCTTGAATTATCTGCGCGGTCTTGAGGACTGCCGCAATCCATAGCAGATCAAGAGCTAGAATCGAATACCTCAGCTTATGGTTCATAAATCCTGGTCTCCGATCAAGCGCTGGCTGGCTTGGCAAGCGTCTGTTCGCATTGCGCTTGTTCCCATTCCCACGCGCCCCTGATGATCTCCTCCGGCTCAGAGTGGCACGGCTCCCAACCGAACTCCTGCATGAGTTTTTTGGGGCTGGCGCACAGGACGGCAGGGTCACCCGGTCGCGGTGGGGCGTGACGCACGGTGATTCTTTTCTGCGAGACTTTCTCCGCCATTTGGCAGACTTCTCTTACTGAATGGCTCTTGCCGGTGCCGATGTTGTAGGCATGGAACCCCGGCAACTCCATCTTCCGCAGGGCAAGTATGTGCGCCTCCGCAATGTCTAGAACGTGCACGTAGTCTCGCAGGCAAGTCCCGTCGGGCGTTGGATAATTCGTCCCATAGATTTCAAAATGCTCCCTCCTGCCCGAAGCAGTTTGCAGCAGCAAAGGAATGACGTGCGTTTCTGGATCGTGTCGTTCACCCCAATGTCGCTGACCTCCACAAGCATTGAAGTAGCGGAATGCAACCACGCTCCAACCATAGGAGGCTGCATACCATTTCAAGATTTGCTCAAAGATAAGTTTACTTTCACCGTACGCATTCAGTGGCTCTTTAACGTGGCCTTCTGGGATCGGAACCACGTTGGGCGATCCATAGACGGCAGCCGAAGAGGAAAAGACGAATTTGTGGATCCCGCGCTTCCGACAAAGTTCCAGCATCGCTATTCCCGAAGCTACGTTGGCATCGAAGAAAGGCCCAGGATTGATTACCGACTGGGGAATCAGCGCCTTGGCGGCAAAATGGAATACCGTATCGAACCTCTCTCGAGCGAGCAAGCCTTCAAGCGCGTGAGCGTTGGCTATATCAAATCGGTGCACGGTCGCTCCTTGCGGGACGGCCTCAAGGTGTCCGGTAGACAAATCATCCACCACGTCCACGGAGAATCCTCTCGACAAGAGTTCCGCACAGCAAACCGATCCTACGTAGCCCGCGCCACCTGTTACCAAGATGCGATCCATCAAAAAGCCCCTTCCCTCTTAAGAGCTTTCATTGGCGTCTCGAAGAGGATTCTCACATCCATGCTTAGGCTCCAAGTTTCGATGTAATGAAGGTCCATAAGGACCCGCTCCTCGTAAGACACGTTTTGACGGCCGCGGACCTGCCAATAACCTGTCAAGCCAGGCTTTACCGAGAGCAGGAGATGTTTGTAGGGGCCGTATTTGTCGAGTTCGGTGGCGGTGATCATGCGGGGGCCGACCAGACTCATTTGCCCTCGTAGCACGTTGAAGAGTTGGGGCAGCTCGTCCAAGCTGAGTTTTCTTAGGAAAGCTCCCACTCTTATGATCCGCGGATCGTCCTTAAGTTTGAAGTTGCGCTCAAACTCACCCTTTAAAGCAGGATTCGAGGCCAGGATAAGATCCGCATCCCGTGTCATCGTGCGGAACTTGAAAGCGTCAAACTCAGCTGTGGTGCCGAGAACGCGCCTACGGTAAATGACGGGCCAACCATCATCAAAAAAGACAACCAGCCCGATGACGATGAGGACTGGGAAGAGCGCAACGATCAAAATCCCGGCACCAAGCAAGTCAATGTACCGCTTGACAAAGTGCTGCATGTGCAGATTCCCCGATCTGCGGAGGTCTTTAGTACTGGGATAGCTTTCAGATTTACGTTCGGAAGCGAACATCAAAGGGTCTCCCCAGACGCCAGGGCGGTGATCGAGCCGAAGAAAATTATTGGGCGGGTGGAAAATCATTCTGCCCGTGAGAACCCATCGCAGTTACAGTAGGTGCGCAGCTAGCTTCTTGAACCCAAGCAGAGTCCCTGCCAGCTTCGTTGATTCGATGACCAACCATAGTAAACAAGGCGTGCGTAATACTGAGCTGGAAGTCCTCGACGATCTGCATGTTGTGCGACGGGATAATCATGCAGATGTTGCAGAGCCCAGGCATCTTGCCCCCATTAAAGCCGGTCAACCCGAGGTTGAAAGCACCCGATTCGCGCGCTACTTGGAGAGCCAGCAACACGTTGGGTGACGATCCGCTGCCGCTTATCCCAAACGCAATATCGCCGGGTTGAACGAAGTTGCGCAGTTGCTCCGCAAATACCTGGTCATAGGAAAGGTCATTCGCCCAGGCGGTAATGAGCGGTATGTTGTCAGTTAGCGACAAGACCCGGAACCGCTTATGGTGGTTGCCGGGAGCTGTGGTTCCTTTGCCGAGGTCGCACGCGAAGTGCGAAGCCAAAGCGGCGCTTCCACCGTTTCCAAACAAGAATACTCTTCGCTCTTGCTCGTAAGCGCGATGAAGTTCATCGGCAACTTGTTCGATCTTGGCGTAAGGGAGTTCTGCCACAACTCGACTGTAATTCTCAAAATAGCCGTGAGAGTCGGTGATAGGGGAATGCACTTGCGGGCGGCGCGTAATCGTGAGGACCTGCTTCCGGCTTAGCATTTGGTGGATCTCCTTCTGAGCGAGGGTTCGAGGCTTAGCTCTCTTTTCTTATTTTGAAAAAAGCAAAAACCTGAGTCATAGACTACCGGCAGAACACACCCCTGCATCTGCAGCAGAGCTTGCAAGCGGCTCCGCCGGGACCGGAGCGACCAACATCACTGACAACTCTGTATGCGATTTCACCGACTCTCTGACCCTTTATCCAAGAGCATCTCCGGCCTGATTTGGCGAAGCGTCGGCTTCCAGGTGAGCGTTTGGCGACCGTTCAGATATCTGACGAATCCGAGAAGGAGAGCGAAATTCATGGAGCAGAAAGACAAAGGCAAAGAGAGCAACCGTGCCGGCTTTCCGCTCTTTCTTAGCCAGTACCCGAGGCCGGCGGCCAAGTAAAAAGCAGACTGTGCTGCGAGCAAAACAGCATATTCGGGCTGGGTGGCCAGCAAAATGCTGCAGAAGAATGCACCTAGCAGGAGGAACGGCGCGAACCAGCGCAGGACTCTATGTGAGAAGAAGCAGAATGTCACTAAGCCTTTCATTGGGTTGAGGCATCCCGGATTTGCGAACAACGTTTGGTAATTCCCTGCACTAATGCGAACCCGGCGTGCAAACTGAGCCGAGAAGGTTGGCGCAATCTCCTCGACTGCAACTGCCTCCGGATCATAAACAACGCGGTAGCCCTTGAATCGGATTTCAAGGGGAATTTGGAAGTCCTCAACAATCGACTGCTTTCTCGGGCGAAAAAGAGAACGGCGGATCGCAAGAGCAGCGCCGTTTCCTCCAAGGGAGCAGTCAAGGCGGCTTTCCAGGATTTTCAAGGCTGACTCATACTGCCAATAAAGAGATTCCCCTGCTGGGTCAGTGCCTGGAGTTACGACGCGAATCTCCTCCCCACTGACGACACCCACTCGCCCATCAGCGAAGTGACGCACGAGATTACGAATGCAATTCTTCTCAAGCATCGTATTGGCGTCCGTAAACACCAGGATTTCTGCTGAGGTCCGCCCCGCCAAGTCACGCAACACCGCCAATTTTCCACGCCGGGTCTCGAAGGAGAAAACGCGCAGCCGACTCGACGGGGTCTGACTTAGAAGTTCACCGGTGGAATCGGCCGGCGCATCAAGCCCGAGCAAGAACTCCAGTCGATCGGACGGATAATCGGTTTCGAGTAGATTCTTCACTTTCGCTCGAATGACTGCTTCTTCGTTATAGACGGACATCAAGACCGCAACCGTTGGAGCGTAGTCCGCCGGAAAGGGACAACGGCGGCTGGCTCGACGAATTAAATAGAAGAAGTCCGACTTGGCTTGAGAGAATGCTGAAAAGACGAACAGCAACAACGGATAACCAACATAATGAAACGCAACCAGTGAGAGACACATCCATACAGCTAATTCCATTATTTTTGTGCTTGTGAAGCTCAATTTGTGTCCGCGATATGCAGTCCCGAAGGGAAACCGCCGGGGGGAGCGGATGATATGGCCTGCATCGTTCCAGCGATTTGTTGAATCCCGGCACCAATTCCCACTAGATAAAAGAAGAAGTATTCGTAGGCGAGGTGGGCAAAAAACGCTCCAAATGCAAATGACAATAGGCTTACTTGCGTGGCCCGTGCCAGGAGGTTTACTTCCCAGCCTTCAGGATTGTTAGCCGTTATTTTGCCCATTTTTCTGATGTTGCGCAAAGCCGTGACCAGCAACGCAACGAACAGCAATAGCGCCGGAACACCCGCTTCTGAAGAAATCTCTGTGAACGTGTTATGGGTCCCGATCCATGCGTCGGGCACACCGAGATCGCTTCCGTTGGCGACCTCGAAGTTCCCCAGGCCCAGACCAAATATTGGGTACTCAAGAGTGTATTCGATCGACCTGGTTAACGCTGTCAGATGGTTCTCTCCGGACTCCCGCGCCGACGCCGCGACCTCATTTGTAGACGGGTCCGCCCCGCCCCACATAGTTCCCACCCGCTCCCAAAAGACTTGAGGTGCCAGGCTAATGGCAACAATGAGCGCGAGGGCAATCGCCACACCCATGATCCTGCCGCGCGAGCTGCCACGTAAGACCAGAAGCGACGTTAACGCTGCAGAAAGCACCACGTCCAGAAAACCACTGCGGGAGGCGGTAAGCATCAGCATCCACGTCATGGAGATAAACGCCGCAACCAGCAAGCTTGTTTCGAGAATAGAGCGTCGGACAACAAAGATGGCCGCTATGTAAGGGATCGTCAAAGCTTCGGCAATTCCCAGGAAGTTCCACCCGAGTATTCCGAGATTGAAACCTAGCAGGCGTTCCCCGACCCAGATAGCCCTGGAAGACAGAAAAATCGAGATGCTGGTCACCACAAGTTCGCTGAGGATAACGGCCCAAAGCAGTTTTCGAATTCGTTCTACCGT
>Ga0075436_100001391_pt1 | contig 16455 bp, 18 predicted proteins | sample RhiMethybrSRZTD5_FD_75303 | JGI IMG/M metagenome (GOLD analysis project Ga0075436, IMG submission 75303) | Populus rhizosphere microbial communities from Tennessee, USA - Rhizosphere MetaG P. TD hybrid SRZTD5 | ecosystem: Host-associated > Plants > Roots > Rhizosphere > Soil | place: USA...
TTCGGGAAATTTTTCCGTTATGCGTTGCTCGCACATTGGCTCCACCACGCTGGCCAGCCCGCCGTTATAAGTGCCATAGTTACATTCCCGCAAGCGCTTATCTTCCACAATCGGCGCCAGGCCAAAGAAAGCGATGCGCGCGGTTTCCGAAGCCCTCTGGGAGTCCGAACAAAACACGGCATCAAATTTCCTGCCGCTTACCTGTTGCCGCAATTCTTCCGCCTGCTGAACGCCCAACCCGGACAGCGGCGCGTCATTCCAGCCCGAGGAAATTCCGTTGAGGTTGTCCACGGTCGTCCCGTGGGCAAAATAGGTAATGTTTACTGCCATAAAAACTGGTTTTATAATTAACAGTTCCTATTTAGCGCCAAATTTAATCTCATAACCGTCCGGATCCTCCACGGAAAATCTATACAAACCATAGTACTGCCTCTCCAACGGTTTATATATTTTCATTCCGTTCTTTTTGATTTTTTCGTAATATTGATTTAGTTCCTCAACGTTAGAAAATATAAATCGGATCTGTATTATAGGATTCTTTGGTTTCGCGACCCTATCATCCTGTTTAATCATCAATAGTGAACCATTAAAAAACAAAGAAGCAAAAGTATATTGTTCATCTTTGTATATCCGCGCAACCTCAAAACCTAACTTATCTTGGTAAAAAGATAAGCTTCGTTCAAAATTGCTAACCGTAATCTCTACTGCCAGCGGAGTATACTCCGCGTTAGTCATTTCTTTATGGTCTTTCATTTTCTTATATACAATTTGGCTGTTCGGATTGTCCAAATAAGAAGTTCTACTGACGATATACTATAGTCTAGTACTACCATTTCTATCAATATTATAAGGGTTTCCTAGGCATTTTCATAGAGGACATTTTTAGGTAGGTGGGTCGAGGTCTTTGCCTAAATAATGGTATAATTTAGTCACAGAGTTAAATTCTACTAGGATTTTAAAGTAGAAATCATAGCCAATAAAATAATTACCAATCCGAATGAGTGAGCTTATAGATTACGGCTCTCGACCAAAAGAAGACATAGAGGAACGCAGGGATATCCCTGATAAGTCTTCGTTCGAGACCGCCAACTCATTTCCTGAACTTATAGTCAACCAACCTTTGGAAAACACTTCCTTAATTTACTCTGTTCCGGTCATGGGCGAGTGGAAGAATGGAAAGTTGCCACGTATGCTCAGGGGCATGCTTTCCCAACGACCGGATAAGGGAGAGTCCTGTGAATTGGAATTGCTTATCAATACCGGAACAAAGCTGAATGCTCTGATGATTCCAGACATGAAAGAAGGAGGTTTTCAGAAAGATAAACATGGAAAAATCTTGTTAAATACTGAGGCGAAAGACGAGCAACAGAAAGAGGCGCTGGAGTTGTTACAAGAGTCAAAGGAATCACTGGCCTATTTAAGAACACTGGTAGAAGTTCAAAGCTTGGCTAGGGATTTAAAAGCGCGCCCTGGCAATTTCGACATTCAGACCCAGATGGACACAGTTATGTCAAGCATAGAAGATCCTAGCCTCAGAGAAGTTGCTCAATTAGCTGCGGAAAAATGCGGGGCCGTAAGTTTAGCCGTAGTTGATGCGAGCCGCACCATTATTAACGATACAGAATATAACAGTATTTCAATCAGCTCTTTGAGAACTCTGGGCGCTGATATTGCTGCGGTTCGATTCCAGGACAATCCCGAAGTAGTACTCGGCATGTGGGATGCGGATACTGTGCCGGAGAGCAACCATGCTGCCAAGGAAGTACAGCAAATTTTTTCCCAGCATCCTAGTTTAAACTATTTATTCGCGGGGATGACTAACTTTCCGGCTGGCCACTCCCCGGAGTACTTTAGTGACGCGCCGAGAGAAAACATCCGGAGGACTTGGGCGTATAATAGTACGCTTCAGGGGTATGGAGCCCCTCAAATAATGTTTCGTTTACGGGCCTACAATAAGCTTAAAGAGTTAAGCGGTTTGCATGGCACAGGGTTTTATGGAGACGAAGATAGAGATACATCCATGAGATTAATATACCATTTCGGATCCTTGCAAGATGGGTTACTGCTCGAAAGTAGCGCAAATTTATATCCCCCAACGTCCATAACCGCAGACCGCTTGGACGGATCAGTCGATTCGTATGCACGGGGGTTGGATTTTGCGGAAAATGGAGCCAGGTTCATGGAGAACGATTTGGGTAAGGTTTTCGATTTAAAAGATAAACTCAACGGGATGATAGAACAAATGCCGCTTGAAAAACAACTGCAGATTATGCAGGTACTAGAGCAGGCAAGAACGCATTACATAAAAAGACAAAATATACAGAAAAAATTTAATCGCACCGTGCTTAGATCATTTTTACACGCCCTAGACAAAAATTTTATAAAGCTTAAAGAAAACAAAAAAGAAGCTGAGATTGACGAGCATCGGTTGTCGGGTCTAACAGGGGGAAAAGCCCTATTGGACTATATAAAAACAAATAATGGCTTGGTCGACCGGATTCTTACTACTCCCGATGACATAGAAGTAATTAAATATTACCTAGGACTATCAGAAACGCCGCCCCCTGCCTTGACGCCCTTTCAATTCGCTTTACGTGAATATATAGGCGACATACGCTCATTTAATGAGTTAATCGACTCTAATGTTATAGCGAGCGAGAAGGTACAAAATGACAACCAGGAAGAATGGAAAGTTGTTGATTCAAGAGACGAAAAGTCAGGAATTTCTCTTATGCATTCGTCCGTAGCGGAGACGCTTGCTTTAGCGCACACGTATAAGATGTTTTTTGAAACTGACGCCTTCTTGCGTTCAAGAGATGATTCTGACTCCGAATATCCGCAATTTAGTCGCCAGTGGCCCAAAAATCCAGATGATCAAACACTATATTACCGTTTCGGGAATCAAGAAGAGCGTTTAAGAAAAGTTAAGGAAAATATGGGCATAGGGGAAACCGATTCCATTGCTGCAACCGAGCCACAACCGCAACCAAAAGGTTTTCTTTCGCAACTGCGTTTTAGATCTATTGCCTTGTTTGAACTACTCAAACAATTAAAAGGATAAATATAAAAGATTCTCCATTCATAAGGAGCTAAGACCGACCGTCAGGACAAGAGGATTGTGCGGGGCTAACGGCTAAAGATTCAAAACACCGCCAAAAGGCGGTGTTAACTTAATTAGGGAATCGGATCTTGTTCGATACTAAATTACCTTGGCGGAGAGGGAGGGATTCGAACCCTCGACCCCCTTTCGGAGGTACCGGTTTTCGAGACCAGCGCACTAGACCACTATGCGACCTCTCCGCGTGGCTTAAAATTGCACTATATCTTAAGCAAATTTACCACAAAACGACAGCCGGTGTACAGCCGTTAAGCCGTGTGCGCGGATGGCCGCGCGGTGCTCTGCCGTAGCATAACCCTTGTGCCGGGCAAAGTTATAAGCGGGAAACTTTTTGTGCAGTTTCACCATTAGGCGGTCGCGGAAAGTTTTGGCAATAATCGAGGCGGCGCTGATGGAAAGCACGGAAGCGTCGCCGTCAACAATGGCCGTTTGCTCCATATCGTAACCCGGGATTATGAAACGGCCATCTATTAATAGATGCATTGAGCCCGGCGTTCCATGTGCATCAAATCTTTTTAAAGTTTTTCTCAAATCTTCTACCGCTTGGCGCATAGCCAGCAAACCGGCGTTATGGATGTTCAAATCATCTATTTTTTTAGGCTCGACCACCCCAATTCCCCAGCCCAAGCTATGGTGTTTAATGGCCGGCTCCAGCATGAAACGTTTCTCAGGCAGTAAAGTTTTGCTGTCGCGCACTTCCCTGTGCCAAGCCTTGCGCCCCTTGCTTATGGCCGCCGGATCTAACACCACGGCGGCAGCCACAACCGGCCCGGCCAAACAGCCGCGGCCGACTTCATCAATGCCGACTACATGGCCGGACCCACTGGCCAGTATAGCCAGTTCAATTTTATAATTAGGAATTTTCATTGGAAACGCGCAAACGGGGGTCAAACTTTACGGAAACTAATTGGAACCCGCCTTCTTTCTTTACTATTGCCAAGTCAATCCGTCCTTCATAGGAAAGTATCCCGTTAACAAACTCTTCGTAGGTGCCGGCGAGATGGTATAAATGATCCTTAAACTTAATTTGCAATGCTGGAAAACGAATTATCCGGGCGGCATGTTCGGTTGCTCGGCCATTTAAATACTGTAAATAAGATTCACGGCCCATCGGCTGTTCGGTAAACCCTTCCACCGTTAAATTTTCGGCCAGGCGGCCGCCATAAACTCCGCGGTCATTGTAATTAACCGCTTCTACCAACTCTTCCAACCATTTCCGCAAAGCAAAGCGGTCTTCCGTAGCAACGGAATAATCAAAATCCATTTTGGATTCAGTGGAAATTTTCATAGCCTGTACTAAGTATAGTGTTTTGTTTACATAAATAAAAGAAGAAGGCGGCGTGTTGGCTCGTCGCCTTCTGGCCCCCAAGGAGCCCATGGTTCAGAATCGGGCTTGAAATTGATCTCTGCGCAAATGGCGGATTTTTTGCCTTATAGCTTCTTTCTCCCGCCGAAGATCGGCGATGACGCGAATAGCTGTGCTCCGCTTGCGTGGATCGAAAACCATAGGCCAAATTCTTGAGATTGCCCAGTCTATCAACTGGATTTCAGCCCAAAGGTTTTGTATCTCAGCTTCGATTCCAAAAATGACTTCCAGACGGCTGCGCCGCTTGGATATGTCAAAGGTAAATGGGGCAGTAAGGATAATGCGCACTACCTTACTTGCGGTCAAAACTTTGTCCCCCTGCAACTTAGATTATAGTCCCACATATAGTAGCAAGTTGATAAAAAAGGTCAAATCTAAAACGCCCTCTCTAGAAGGGCGCCTTAAATTTAAACTTTTTGCCTTCGGCAACTTAATTGCCGCTGGTCGGGATGCTGGGAATCGAACCCAGTCTACACGCACCCGAAGCGTGCGTACTACCGGTATACTACATCCCGATTTTAACTGACAATGTCACTATTCTAGCAATTGCCGCCCGAAATTTCAATGAGCATGCAAAATCAATCCCACAACTTCAGCCAAGCCCCAGACCGCCAAGCCGATAAAAGCAACACTACCCGCAAACGAAATGTAAGCATTGCGGATTACGGCTATGGTGCGGCGCGGGGAAACGTACAGTAACATGTTCAATAACATGTGGCCGACAAACACACCGGTAGCAAAACCAAACACATTGACCATGCTGAACAGCGGGACGTAGCCGGCAAAATCATCTAAGCCTAAAATAAACGGTACGACAAAGGCGAACCCCACCAACCCCCAAAACGGCAAATTCTCCCTAGCTTCCACGTTTATTTTCGGAACAATGTACTTTAATAGAGGATTAAACAAGGCGTTAACCTTTTCCAAAATGCGAGCCAAGCCATAAGCCGCTTTTTTTAGTCCCTTATTGGCTGATCCGCCTATGTGCTCCAGGCTCTCTTCCGCCATTTTCAGTAAGACCAGCGCCGCGGCCAAAATCATCAAAGCCAATAGCCAAGCAATATGATGGAAAAAGCTCCATAATGCCAATATCGCCAGCGTCCCGGCCGCATTCCCCAGCGCCGTACCCACTTCGATTGCCACCCGCCCGGTCCATCCCCTATTCTTATCTATTAATTGGCCGATGAATATGGCAAAATCGATGGAGGTTTTTAAATATACTGTCATGCCCACTATTATATCGGCTAATCGGAAGTGCAAAACTATGCTGGTGCCATGGAAATGGTTCAGTAAGTTAATCTCCAACCACAAAATGCCGATCAAAAATATGCAGGCCAGAACCGCCAGAATCAAAGGAACAATTTGATCACGAACTATTTGCTTCATAATTTAAATCAGGCCTTGCGGCCTGATGAAATTTTCCTGGTGGACCTCAGGGGATTCGAACCCCTCACCCCTTCCATGCCATGGAAGTGCTCTACCAAATGAGCTAGAGGCCCAAAATAGCTTCTAAATGCTCAGTAATTTTACTGCAAAACACCTTCGCGGTCAACCGTTATTTGCCGATCGCCCGGCTCTGGGTTTGGGCTTGCTGAAAACTGTTTTTTAAAGATTCAACCTGGGTACGGAATGCCGGAATAATACCGACAACGTTTAGTACCCACCCGATTATTATGATAGCGACAAGAGCGCCCGCTACATAACCAAAACCCGAAAGTATGCCGCGCCATAAATGCGTCCAACTGCCGCCTAAGCGGCGATTCAAAATTTCTACGTTTTTGTTCAGTTCAGTAAGGGTTCGGTTCAGGTCGTTTTCCGTCATTATTTTGATTTTCTGGTCCCCTTGGAAGGAATCGAACCTCCATCATCTCCTTAGGACGGAGCTGCTCTAATCCATTGAGCTACAAGGGGGAATTTTTAATAAATTAGCCCCAAAATTATAACACGGTGGCTAAATATTTGCTAAATTCGGCAATTTTAGGTGTGATATACTGAAATTGGCCAGATATTGCTATATTACACTATATTTTTGTGAATTTGTCAATATTTCTTGTTTCATATGGAACTTTCCTCGAAAACCTACATAAATAAAAGAAAAATCAACCAAATTCTGCTGATTTTGCTTATTTTAAGCCTGTTTTTCCCCTTGCGCCATGTTTTTTATAGCAATTCTGCCTATTGGACAGGCTCATATTCCGATTTTACCTCTTTTTCCCTATATTTAAGCGATATTCTTGCTATTGGGCTGTTTTTGGTTAATCTACGCCACGTGGTGGCAACAATAAGGCGGCACTGGCTCATCGGGTTGCTGCTAGGCTGGATAATCCTCGCTACCATTCTCAATTCCAGACACCTCCTGTCTTTAAACTTTTATTTCATCGCCAAGTTTATTGAATTCTTCCTGGTCTATCTACTTTTTGCCCATACCACACCATTTCTTCACAAAAACACTCTGGCGTTTCTCTTTTCCTTGCTGGGAGGACTGGAATCCATCATAACCATAATCCAATTCGCGACCCAAAAGTCAGTCGGACTCTACCGATTAGGGGAATCGCATTTGGGCACTACAGTTAATGGGGTGGCCAAACTTGTTTCCCATGGAACATTGTACATTCGGGGATATGGCACATTCCCCCATTCCAACCTGCTTTCAGCATTTTTGCTGGTTTCAGTTTTATTTTCTCTTTATTTAATTTTTAGTTCTGCCTTCCGCAAGCACCGTTTGGTCTTTTCCGGTTTATTGATATTAAATTTGTTCGGGCTGGCCTTATCCTTCTCCCGGGCCGGCATTGGCGCCACAATCGCGGCAGTTATAATTTTCTTGGCCTTTTTGTTCTACCTAAAAATACCAGCGCGACGGATATTATGGGCGTCCGCGGTTTTAGCAATATCCGCCATTGTAATAGGGATATTATTAAGCCCGTTTCTGCTCAGCCGGGCGACCATTAGCGACCAAGCAGTAAAAGAACGCGTTTTCTATAATGAAATCGGGGTAAAAATGATAAAAGCCTACCCTTGGCAGGGGATAGGCTTTGGCACCAGCGTGTTGCACATGCAACAATTTTCGCCGGTACAATTGCAGCCGTGGGAAATCCAGCCGATTCATAATTATTATTTACTTAGCGCGGCCGAACTCGGGATTGTCGGTGGCTTGTTATTTATTTTATTGTTTGGCTGGCACGCTTCCGCCCTACTGATTAAACTTTTGCGTTCGCGTGATATGTTCCAATTGACACTTTTTGCTACTTTTTGCGGCTTTCTAATCCTGATGTTATTTGACCACTACTTCTATACGATTGAACAAACCCAATTCTTACTTTGGCTCGTTTTAGGCTTAGTCATGAGAGAAATCAATAATAGAACCACTACTGATTGATTCAGAAACCAGTTACGCTATTTTTTGCTGAAGCAAAAAATGACGCTCCAAATGGTTTCTTCATTCAATCAGTAGTGGCTATTTGTGATATTCCTTACCCGCAATAATTGTGCAGGCTCTGTAGATTTGTTCTTCTAGAATTACGCGGGCCATGTTATGCGGGAAAGTGAGAGGGCTTAACGAAATTTGGTAATTGGAAAGTTGGCGCATTGATTCGTGCAAGCCTAAACCACTGCCAAGGACAAACACAATTTCCTGGCCCAAGCCCCCAATACGCTCTAAAAAATTAGCAAACTCCTTGGAGTTGCGCAAAGTCCCTTTTTCTTCCAAGAGAATTACAATCGCTCCGTCGGGCAATTGCTTTTGGATCGCTTCCGCTTCTTTCCTTTTGACTCGATCCAAGTCTTCTGAAGCTTTATAGGAAACCTCCGGCAATTCAACCAGTTTTACTTTGGCGAAAGGGGAGAGCCGCTTCAAGTATTCCTTCTCCAAGTCCTTGTAAGCCTTTTCCTTGAATTTTCCCAGACAAATAATCTTTATTTTCAGCATATAAATACTTTACCGCCTTCCCATTATACGCTAAAATTGTTAAGCAAAATAGGTATACGGGCCCATAGTAAAGTGGTATTACGCGGCATTCGCATTGCTGAGGCGGGAGTTCGATTCTCCCTGGGTCCACCAGGAAAATTAATCCAAAACCATGGAATTACAACCAGGAACAATTAAACAGTTGCAAGATTATGTCGCTGATAAAATTATCAGCCGCGGTTTCGAGGACGAAACCCTGCATGAGCGATTATTATTGCTGACCGAAGAGCTTGGTGAGCTCGTAAAAGCTTGCCGCAAAATCAGCGGCATGAACGTAGACCAAGGCAAGGAAGCGGTGCACAAGGCTGGCGAAGAAGTAGCGGATGTAATTAACCTTGTTTTTGCGGTCGGCATTAAACTCGGCTTGGATATTGAAAAGGAATTTATCGAAAAGAATAAAATAGTGGACCAACGATTTTATAAACGAGCAAGTTAGCCACGAAAAAACCCCGCATCAGCGGGGTTTTAAAATATCTTCATTTAGAAATGCAAAATCTTGCCGAATGCCTTTTCCAAATAGCCGGAATGGAGATTAGTGTAGTACAGAGTTAAAACGGCAGCCAGGAAAATTACGTTGACTATAAAAACGCGGAGCAAATCATGCCGGATTATGCGGTATTCCGCTGTTAGCTCACCGGACATGCTCCCGCCGGAGTAACCGGCTGCGGCTGGGGAGCCTGCTGGCTGTCCCGCTTGCGCAGACTGCTGGTTAAATTGATTAAACTGCTGGCGGCGCTTGTGTTTCTTGGACATAGTGGCATCATTTTAACACTTTTGGACGGTTGAATGCAAATTAGGTTAAGTGCTAAAATGATCCTACCATGAATGGCCAAACCTTAACTATTACCAGCCTGGTGCTCAGCATAATCGCTGTAATAGCAGGGGTTTACGCCGTCATTGCCGCCGGGCCGGCCAGGGCTTGGCGGAAGCAGTTTTCGGACGGTAACCTGCCGGAAAACGCCGGGCAAGCCATAGCCGCACTGGCGGCAAAAGTGCAGGGCTTGGAGAACGGCCAGGAGATGGGCAGTGCTAATTTGTCCCGCCTGGAAGAACTGCTGGGCCAATCCATCCAGCATGTTGGCTTAATCCGCTACAATTCTTTGGCGGATGAAGGCGGCAACTTGAGTTTCTCGCTGGCGTTATTGGACGCCCACCACTCCGGCGTGGTCATCACCAGCCTGCATGGCCGCCAGCAGAGCCGGACCTACGCCAAGCACATCAACGAAGCCGAAAGCGCCACGACTTTGAGCGACGAAGAGCAAAACGCCATCTTTGACGCACTGAAGCGGGCGCGGCAAAAACAGAAATCGAAAAACGGTAAAACGAACCAGCAGAACCATTAACTAGAAAGAACTATATGGACAACGACAACATGGACAGTCCGGCCGAAACAGTAGTCGGCCCGTCAGTGAAAATCCAGGGGGACCTTAACTCGGAAGGGAATATCCGCATTGAAGGCTCGGTCAGCGGCAAAGTCAAAACCACCCAGAGTGTGCACGTAGGCGAAGCCGCCAAATTGACGGCCGACATTTTCGCCGGCAACGCGGTGGTGGCCGGGGAAGTCCAGGGCAACCTGAAAATCTCCAGCAACCTGATTTTGCTGAAAACCGCCCGAATTAACGGGGATATTGCCTGCGCGATTTTGCGCGTGGAGGACGGCGCCCAGTTTACCGGCAAGTGCGCCATGGGCGGCAGTGCTCCCGCCGCGGGAAGCCCGGCTGCGGAAACTAAACCAGAGGCCAGAGGCCGCGGCAAAAGCGGTGCCGCCGAACCGGAACCGGAAGAATAAACTAAGCTCCGACAGTTTTGTACTATTATATCCTTGACCCGCAAAATCTTGACCCGGGGAAATTTGAACGTCAGCAAGTGGAATTGCAAGGCTTGCTGGCCGAGTTTAAAATTTCCGGCGAGATGAGCCGGGTCAGCAGTTTGCGCACCATCCAGGACCTGGTCGAAACCGCCAGCGAGCGGGGGGCTAACACTTTGGTGGCCTGCGGCACGGATGATACTTTTAATTTGATGCTGTCGTATTTGCGCGGCCGCGACTTTACCGTCGGCTTTGTGCCGCTGGACGACCAGTCGTACTTGGCGAAAATTCTCGGGCTGGACAGCCTACATACCGCGGCCAAAACCATTGCCGCGCGGCGCATTGAAAAAATTGACCTGGCCACCTTAGGCCCAAGTTATTTTATTAGCTATGTAGAATTCGGCATCGGCAGCAAAAAACTGAAAAACCTGAACTGGTGGAACAGCATCAAGGCTCTGTCTGTGCCGGAACATAAGTTCAGCATCCGCATTGATAACTCCTATACCATGGATATTACCTGTCTCGGTGGGATAGTCGCCAACACGCGGGGAAGCGCCAGCGCCACCAGCACTATTGCCAACCCGACCGATGGGTTTTTGGACTTGCTAATTTTGGAAAAACTGAACAAGTTCAATATTTTAAAATACAAGCAGCAGGTGATTGAAGGCCGCTTTGAAGAAATTCCCCACAGTTCGGTGATTAAATGCCGCAAAGTGGAATTCCTCCAGCCGCAGGGCTTTCCGTTAACCATGGCCGGCCGGGTGTTTACCAAAATCCCGACCTCCATAGAAATTATTCCGCGGCGCCTGAAGATGATTGTCGGCAAAAACCGGACGTTTTAAATACAGGAACGCTTGATTTTTCCTTCATTTTTTAGTATAGTTAATCAGTTCCGCAAAAATTTATGAACCTTTCGTCCCTGTCTTCACAGTTGAATATGTCCATCCAGGAACTTCGCAGCAAAGCTTACGCGAAGGGTTTTGTTATTTCCCCGCGTGCCAACAAGATAGACAATTTTTTGGCCAAGCAAATCATCCAGGTATTAAGCGAAAAACCGGCGGAAGAAAAACCGAAAAATACCGCGCCCGTCCATGTTAAACTGCCGGCGTTCATTAAGGTGCGCGACTTTGCCGAACTGCTGAAGCTGCCGGTCACCGACATCATTAAAACCCTCATCAAAAACGGGGTCATGGCCACTATCAACGAGGAAGTGGACTTTGAAACGGCGACTATCATTGCCCAGGACTTGGGCTTTGAAGTGGATACTGCCCAAACCGAAGAAGTGAAAGAATTTGGGCTGGGCTTCCTGCAAGAAACTTTAGCCGCCGAAAAACCGGAAAACCTAAAGCCGCGCGCACCGATTGTGGCGGTCATGGGCCACGTGGACCACGGCAAAACCACTTTGCTGGACGCCATCCGCGAAGCAGATGTGGTGGCTTCGGAGTCTGGCGGCATTACCCAGCATATTGGCGCTTACCAGGTTAAGAAAAACGGCAAGCCAATTACTTTTTTGGATACTCCCGGCCACGAAGCCTTCGTGGAAATGCGCGCCCGCGGCGCCAACGTGACTGACTTAATCATTTTGGTTGTCGCCGCCGATGACAGCGTGCGGCCGCAGACCATTGAAGTCATCAACCGCGCCAAGTTCACCAATACGCCGCTAATTGTCGCCATCAACAAAATTGACAAAGAGAACGCCAACGTCATGAAGACCAAACAGGAACTGGCCGAGCACGGCGTGTTGACCGAAGAGTGGGGCGGCAAAGTGATTGCCGTAGAAATTTCCGCCAAGCAAAAAAAAGGCATTGATGAACTGTTGGAAATGGTGCTTCTCCAGGCGGAAGTGGAAAATTTCCGCGCCAATCCCGACGGGAAAATTTTGGGCACGGTCATTGAATCACATGTAGAGCAGGGCAAGGGTTCGGTGGCTACCGTCATTGTCCAAAACGGCACGCTTAAAGTCGGCGACATCATTGTTGCCGGGGCCGGTTTCGGACGCGTGAAAACTTTGGAAGATGAACATGGCAAGCGATTGAAACAAGCCGGCCCGTCCACGCCGGTGCGGATCTCCGGTTTTTCCGACTTGCCGGAAGCGGGCGACATTTTACAGACCAGCGAAACTTTGGAATCGGCGAGGGAAATCGCCGGCAACGTGCAAAAAAAACAGCGCAGCCACCGCCTGAGCCGACGGCCGCAACTGGAAGGAGATGTTTCCAATAAATCGCTGAACCTGATTATCAAGGCTGACGTCGCCGGGTCGCTGGAAGCAATTAAGCAGTCATTCGCCAAACTCAAAAACGACGAAGTGGCGATTAACATTTTGAGCGAAGGCATCGGCGAGATAAACGAAAGCGACATTTTGCTGGCCGACAACTCTAAGGCCACGGTCATCGCTTTCCGCGTCAAAAGCAACCCCAAAGCGCTGAACCTGGCCAAACAGAAGAATGTAGCAGTTGATTCTTACGACGTCATTTACGAATTGTTGGAAGACGTGACCAGCGCCGTCATCAAAATGTTTACTCCGGAACTGGAGAAGGTCAGCTTTGGCAAAGCCAAGGTGTTGGCGATTTTCCGCACCGAAAAAGGGCAGATGATTATCGGCGGCCAGGTTAACGACGGCGAAGTCCGCAAGAGCAAGCCTGTGGCGATTTTGCGCAAGAACGCCGAAGGCGAAGACCAAGAGCTGGGCCGGGGCGAAATTATGGAACTGCAGCAGAGCAAAGTGGAAACCAAGGAAGTCGCCCGCGGCCACGAGTTTGGCATGAAGATTAAGACTTCCGTGAAAATCCAGGAGGGCGATATCTTGGAAAGTTTTGAAGAAAACTTGAAGCAAAAAACTTTATAAAAGGATAAATTTTAAACCCGTCGGGCAGGCGGGTTTTTTGTATCATAGAATCTTTACAAAATCTTTATATCATGCTAATATCTATGGTCTTTCACTGCGCGATATCAAGCTCTTTTAAGCAGCGATCAGACAGAACGGGAGGAAGTAAATTGCGGTTATTAGTGATCGACGACGAACAAGCACCGAGGCAAATGCTATCCGATGTTCTTGGCCTTGGTAGTCACGAAGTGGTTCAGGCATCGGGAGGAGCCGAAGGAATACAACTCTTCGGACAGGGAGGGTACGACGCCGTGTTTACGGACATGGATATGCCTGAGACCAACGGCGCCGACGTAGTCCGCCATATTCGTCGAACCAGCCCGGAAACCCCGGTAATCTCAGTCTCCAGTAAGTCACAAGAAGACATGGAGACAGGTTGTGAACCGGATGCTTACTTGGTAAAGCCGTACGAGATTACCGAGGTAGCACCCGCATTGCAGGCTGCCATTGAACACCGCCGCTCGGCGTTAACCGAGCAAAATACCTGAGCAAAGGAAGGTCTCACAACCCATCCTTCCTTTGCTCTCGCCCCATTAAAATTGTAAACCCTCGAAATTTTTACTATACTTAAATACTGTAATGGCCGCTAAACAAAGAAAAACCAGCAACCGGATTGAGCGCGTTAACTCGCTGATCCAGCAAATAGTGGGGGAGACTATCCACCAGTACTTGGAAGAGTACCCGGCCTTAGTTACCGTGAGCAAAGTGGAGGCCAGCCGTGACCTGAAATGGGCCAAGGTTTGGATCTCAATAGTCGGCGGCAACGATGACAAAGTTTTAAAAACCCTGGAACGAAATTTGTACGACATCCAAGGCGAGCTGAACCGCAGTTTGGCCATGAAAGTCGTGCCGCGCCTGCAATTATTTTTGGATACTTCGCCGCGCTACGCCCAGCACATTGATGAGTTAATCAAGGAAATCCACAAAGAAGACAATGCATCCTAACTTTGAACCTGCTAAACAGCTGATCAACAGTTCCCAGCGGATCTTGTTGACCACCCATGAACGGACCGATGGCGACGACCTCGGTTCGGTTTTGGCGTTGGCTAACCACCTCCAGAAATCCGGCAAAAACGTGACGCTGGCCATTAAAGGCGGCGTGCCGGAGCAGCTGCAGTACTTGCCGCTGAGCGACTGGGTGCAAGATGAGCTAACCCACACTAGTTTTGACCTGCTCATCGTTTCCGGTTGTTCTAATTTGCAGCGCTGCGGCCTGCCTGCCATCATCAACAGCCGCCTGCCGATTTTAAATATTGACCACCATCCGGACAATACCGAGTACGGCACTATCAATGTGGTGCAGGCGGATAAATCTTCCGTAGCCGAATTGGTTTACGACTTTTTCAATTACTGCAGTTGGGCCATTACGCCGGGGATCGCCACCTGCCTGTTGACCGGCATTTTTACGGACACAGGGTCGTTCATGCATAGCAACACCCAAGCCCGCACGCTTGATGCCGCCGCCGATTTGATGCGCAAAGGCGCGCGGACCGCGACAGTGGCCCGCCATACCTACAAGGGCAAGAATGTTGCCGGCTTGAAAGCCTGGGGCAAAGCCCTGGAAAACGCTTATTACGACGCGGACCAAAAAATCATCTATTCCATCATTACCGAGGAAGAATTGAAAGAATTGGGTAACCCGCCGCTGGATTATTTTGAAGGTTTAGTGGAAACGCTAAACAAAGTTCCGGAAGCGAAGTTTGCCTTGTTCCTGAAGCAAGACGGCGACATAATTAAAGGCTCATTGCGCAGCGACCCACACAAGGGCATGGACGTAAAAAAAATCGCCCACCTGTTCGGGGGCGGGGGACACAAATGGGCGTCCGGTTTCTCGCTAGCCGGCAAGCTGGTACGGGACGACCGGGGCAAATGGCAAGTGGTGCGGTAATTATAAAGAACCTTTTGGTTTCTTCATTCAAAAGGTTCTTTATTTTATGCGCAAATTTTTCATTACCTCCGCAGCCTTGAACAATGTTGCCAGCATGCCGTCAAATTGCTTTTCATAAGAAGTATCCGCGAGTTTGCCTTCGGCATCAAACACATCTTGGACATTCTTGACCATGACGGTTTCGCGGATATCAAACATGGAGAAAGTGCCGGCTTCTAGGCGCAGTTGCTCAATTACCCTCGCGCCGCCCGCAGGGCCGTTGGACACTCCAACCAACCCCACCGGCTTGTATTTAAACTCATAATACAACCAGTCCAAGGCATTCTTTAACGTTGCCGGATAGCCATGGTTATATTCTGGCGAGACAATGACAAAAGCGTCAGCCGCTTCTGCTATATCGCTCCATTTTTGGACATTCGGGTCAGGGTACTTCTTTTTGAGCTTGCTTGGCTCCATCGGCAAATCCATCCAGGGCAATGGAAGCTCGGCAAAATCAACCAGCGCAGCGGAATGGCCGGCGGCGGTTACTTTTTGGGCGGCGTAACGCGCCGGGAAAATGCTTTTCCTCTCCTGGCGGGCAGAGCCGCAAACTACTGCAATACTTAGCGGCATGATTTTCAAGATTAATTACTTTTTGGCTGGTTTGCCGGCTTGGCGGCTTTTTGCACGGACACGGCCTGGATCATCCGGTCGGTTTTTTCAATCACACGGAACTCCCAGTCGCGGTAAGTTACGGTTTCCCCAGCCTCCGGAAAGCGCGAAAGCGAGTCCAGAATGAAGCCGGAAACCGTAGCGAAATTATCGTCTTCGGGGATGTCGGTCTTAAAGTACCGGTTAAAATCGACAATCGGCGTGGTTCCCTCTACGCGGTGGGAACCGTTTTTTTGGCGCACAATATCCTTTTTGGCCTCATCGGTCTCGTCAGTAATTTCCCCAACCAGCTCTTCCAGCACGTCTTCCAGCGTAACCAGGCCGTCAATTTCTCCGTGCTCTTCCGTCACTAGGGCGATGTGCATTTTCCGGCGCTGGAACTTCTGCAAGACATCGCTGACTTTTTGGGTAGTCGGCACAAACAGAGGCGGAAGCAGTAAGGAACGCAAATCAATGCCTTTCAGGTCCTTGCCGATAAACGGCAACAGGTCTTTTACGTTCAAGATGCCGACAATATTATTTACGTCGCCCTCGTAAACCGGAATGCGAGAGTATTCCGACTCTACCGCGCGCGTGATGTTGGCTGCCGCCGGTTCATCCAAGTCCAAGGCGGTCATGTGGCTGGCCGGGGTCATTATCTTATCTACTTCGGTGTCGGAAAACTCAAACACGTTTTCCAAAATCTGGTGTTCGCGCGGCTGGATAGTACCGGCTTTCTGGCTTTCTTGGAGCAAAATGCGCAATTCTTCTTCCGACAATTTGGATTCGGTAAAGCTG
>Ga0075436_100001392_pt1 | contig 16438 bp, 14 predicted proteins | sample RhiMethybrSRZTD5_FD_75303 | JGI IMG/M metagenome (GOLD analysis project Ga0075436, IMG submission 75303) | Populus rhizosphere microbial communities from Tennessee, USA - Rhizosphere MetaG P. TD hybrid SRZTD5 | ecosystem: Host-associated > Plants > Roots > Rhizosphere > Soil | place: USA...
GCCGAACACAAAGTTGTTTACACGTGGGAGGCCGGCGAAGAATTGACTGTTCCAAACGCCAGGACAAAGCGAAGGCAGCATCCTCGGTGCGGAACTAGCTTTCTAATGATCGTGATGCTGGTTTCAATCGTCGCGTTCTCCGTCGTTAAGTTCGATTCATTGTTTTTGAACTTTCTAGTGCGCGTGCTGCTGATCCCGGTGATAGCCGGCGTGTCGTACGAGATAATTCGAGCCTCGGCAAAGAGCAGCGCTCAATGGTTCTTCTCGATCATCACGAGGCCCGGGCTCTGGCTTCAGAACATCACGACGCAAGAGCCGGATGACTCTCAACTGGAAGTCGCGATATACGCGCTGAAGGAATCGCTCAAGCTTGAACCGTCGGCAGAACTTGCGTGATGCGTGAGACGTGATTCGTGATGACTCCGATCACGCATCACGTTTCACGGATCACTTGATGACTATGTTGAACAAGCTCGAATCAATTGAAGAAAGGTACGAAGACCTTACGCGACAGTTGAGCGACCACGAACTGCTGTCGGACCAGGTGAAGTACACCAGGGTCGCCAAACAGCATCGCGAGCTCGAAGAGATCGTGTCCAAGTATCGTGAGTTCAAATCGCTCGATCGCGGAATCGCAGAAACTAAACAACTGCTTGAATCCGAAGAAGACGCCGAGATGGTAAATCTTGCGCGAACCGAACTTGATGAGCTTGAACAGCGGGTTGCAACCGTTGAAGCCGAGTTGAAGTTCCTTCTTTTGCCCAAAGATCCCAATGACGAGAAGAACGTCATCCTCGAGATTCGAGCCGGCACCGGCGGTGATGAAGCGACATTGTTCGCTGCTGAGATCATGCGGATGTATTCACGATACGCCGAGCGGCAGGGCTGGCGTGTTCAGGTCCTCGACGCGTCAGAGTCGGGCATCGGCGGCGTCAAAGAGGCGATATTACTGATCGAAGGCAATCGCGTTTATTCAAAGCTGAAGCACGAATCGGGCGTTCATCGCGTCCAGCGAGTTCCACAGACGGAAGCATCGGGCCGCATTCACACGTCGGCGGTCACAGTGGCGGTGCTTCCCGAAGCGGAAGAAGTCGACGTCAAGATCGATCCCAAGGACTTGCGAATCGATACTTTTTGTTCCTCCGGTCCGGGTGGTCAATCAGTTAATACCACCTATTCGGCAGTCAGAATCACACATCTTCCATCCAACACAGTGGTGTCGATGCAAGACGAGAAATCTCAGATCAAGAATCGCGAGAAAGCGATGCGCGTGTTGCGTTCTCGTATTCTGGAGATGGAACAAGAGAAACAGCATCAGGCAATCGCAAGCGAGCGCCGCTCGATGGTCGGCTCCGGTGACCGCTCGGAGAAGATTCGAACCTATAACTTCAAAGACAACCGCGTGACGGATCATCGCATAGGCTACACGGCTCATCAGTTGAATCTGTTTATGGAAGGCGAAATCGGCGAGTTGATCGATGCGCTGGTCTCGCACTATCAAGCTGAAAAGCTGAAAGAAGAAGCCGCCGCATAGAGTGATCCCGAACCTGAAATCCCGTGAAGCAAAGCGAATCAAGTAACGGCCCAACAATCAATGCAGCCGTTCTCGATTAAACGACTTGCCAACCATAAATCAAGTCATCGATAAAGGGTCGGCTCGGCTGAGGGAAGCTGCCATTGAGCACGATCGGAGAACCGCGGGCGTTCTGCTCGCTCACGTGCTTGGCGTCGATCGCACTCACTTGTTGATCAACTCTGAAACTCAAGTTGCCCGGTCGCATTACAATAGCTACCTGAGACTAGTTGAACGCCGCGCCCACGGTGAGCCGCTTCAATACATAACCGGCCATCAGGAATTCTACGGACTGGACTTCATCGTCAATCCTTCAGTGTTGATACCGAGACCGGAAACCGAGCTTGTCGTCGACCGAGTAATCGACCTCGCACAACAATTCAACGAGGAATCTTTGCTGGTCGCCGACATTGGAACTGGTTCCGGTTGCATCGCTGTAGCCGTCGCCGTGCATGTCAAATCAGCGACCGTAATCGCAACTGATTTGTCGGAGGCAGCGATCGAGGTTGCACGAGCGAACGCAGAACGGCATGGAGCAACAGATCGCATCCGGTTTTTCAATGGCGATCTCTTCAAACCTTTCGCCGAACGCGGTCTGCGAGAAGCGATTAGCATCTTCGCCTCAAACCCACCCTACGTCGACCGCGAAGAGCCGGACCTGATTCAACGTGAAGTGCATGATTGGGAACCGCACGCTGCGTTGTTTGGAGGAGAGGGAGGATCGTCATTCCATCGCCGGTTGCTTCACGAAGGATTTGAATACGCGAAGGCCGGCGGCTACTTTGTTTTTGAAATCGGATACCGCCAGATCAACTCGATAACCCGGATGATCGCGGAGTCGCCCTGGACGCTGATCGATGTGAAGAGCGACTTGCAAGGAATTCCCCGTACTGTCACTGTAAGAAAACCGCTCGAGCAAGCCGGCCCCGTACGGGTTTGATTTGAATAGGTGAATATTATGAGACGAGCAATCACATCAATTCTTCTTATCGCTTTAGCTGCTGCGACTCTTCAAGCGCAACAAAAACTTCCGCCAGCTGCGCCGCTGCTCTCGAATTCGGTATGCGGCAAAGGTGTTTTTATTTTTTGGCTTGGCGACCAGCAAATCGGACGAGAGGAATTCGACGTCAAGTGCCAGCCCGATGGCGGCTACGCTGCCAGCGGTCATACCGAGCTAAAAGTTCCCGGCGCGATGATCGATCTGAATACCACGCTGGAAGTCGATAAGAATGCAGAGCCGCTCACTTCAATTGCCAAGGGCACCGTCAATGGAAAACCCTTCGAGCAAAGTGTAACCGTCAAGGCCGGCACGGCGACGATTACAACCAACGGCGGCTCTAAGGAATTGCCTTTTGTGAATGGGAGCTCGCTGGTTGGCGGCAACATTTTTTACATGAATCAATTCCTGCTCGCGCGATACGACGCTGCGCGCGGAGGAGTTCAAGAGCTTCCGATCTTCCCAAACATCAGCGCTAAAACCGAACGAGTCGCCCGCGACGATCTCGAGGCCACGGGCATCGCAGCCTCACCAGCGCCGGCCGCATTCGATCGTTATAGCATTACCATCGGACTGTCGAACGCCATTGCCTGGGTCGATGCTCGAGGCCGAATAGCCGCGCTTGCGATTCCTCTGCAGAACTTCGCCGCCGTGCGCGAAGACTACTCTGCATTTGTTCCTTCTTTTAAGGCAAAGCTTGCCGCGACGATGAAGGAGCCGGCGATCGACTACAACGCGCCCGCCGGCGCTCCGTTCACCGCGGAAGAAGTGACCGTTGACGCGAAAGGCTTTACTCTCGCAGGCACTTTGCTCCTGCCGAAAACGGTTAAGCCGGCTCCCGTTGTGATAATGATTACGGGTTCTGGACAGCAAACCCGTGATGAATTCCTTCCGATTCCAGGCCTCGAAAAATATCGGCCGTTTCGACAGATTGCTGAAGCCCTGGCGAGTCGAGGCGTAGCGGTTTTGCGCGTTGATGATCGCGGCGTCGGCGGATCAACAGGTCGAGATACGCTGAAGACCGCAACAAGCGCCGACTTCGCAGACGACGTGCGCGCGCAAGCTGAGTTCCTTCGCAAGCGCAGTGACGTCGATCCCGCTCGGATCGCGTTAGTGGGGCACAGCGAAGGTGGAATGATCGGGCCGATGGTTGCCGCCACCGATCCGCGTATCGCAGCGGTAGTGCTGATGGCAGGCCCCGGCAAGCGCGGCGATGAGATCATCGCTTATCAGGTGAATCAAGGACTCGAAAGCGACCCGACTCTTACCGATGAAACAAAATCCCAGAAGCGCGCTGAACAGCAAGAGGCATTGCGAAAGGCCATCGACGACAGCGACAGTTCAGCCTCGTCCGATCCGCTGCGCAGCGCATGGATGAAATACTTTTTGCAGTACGATCCGCTTCCTACGATCCGAAAAGTCCGTCAGCCGATTCTGATCCTGCAAGGCGAGATCGATCGTCAAGTGACCGCCGATCAAGCAGAGATCATCGCAAAGACCGCGCGCGAAGCCGGCAACCGCGACGTGACCGCTCGCGTCTTTCCCGGATTGAATCATCTGTTCCTCCCGGCCAGGACGGGCGCGCTTGGCGAGTATTCATCGCTCAGCACTTCGACAATTCCCGACGACGTGATGAAGCAGTTGACTGATTGGCTCGTTGAAAAGCTCGCAGTCAAGAAGTGACTAGTGCCAGGATGAAACGGGTTTTCGTTCTCGCAGGCGTGATCATTTCGAGCTTTGCCGTATTCGGCCCGGTCCAATCCGGCGATGCAAACCCGAGCGTCGCTCACCTGCACTTCGGGAGTCTTACTCATTCACAATCGCAACTCCGAATCGCTATGCTCGGGTTGTCGGCGAAGTCAGCCGCCGACTCGCGCGTTGTTGAAAACGCGCTGATACGAGCGCTGGGCCGCGATCAGCGTGCGTCGTTAGTCGAGCCTTCGATGATCGAGCCGGCCTTGAAAGCCCTTACCTACGACGGGTCGATCAACATGAGCACCGGGGAGGCGCGCAGACTTGCGTCCGCGATAGGTTGCGACTTCTTTGTCATTGGCAAAACGGAGGCCCTGACTCGCAGCGAACGCGAAGGCGAATCTCATGATGAAGCTTATGCCGGAATCATGCTTGTCGATGCGCGAAGCGGCTTGCTGGTTTCGTTTGACTTCGTTTCAGAAAAAGCTTCGACGCGCGACGCGGCGCTGGGTGGAGTCGTGAACAAGATAAACTCGCGAGCTGCCGGTTATGTCGATCAACTGATTCAGTTCCGCCTCTCTGTTCTGGCCTTGCCTTTGAAGACTTCGGGCGATTCATCGCTTAATGACTCAATCGAAGATATTCCGGACGAAGCTTCACCCCGCGCGAAGGGATTCAAGCCGCCTCAATTACTGAATCGTGTGAAACCGGAATACACTCGAGAAGCGGAATTGGCAGACATTACCGCAACCGTCGAAGCGAAAGTCGTCTTTCGATCAGTTGGCGAAGTAGGAAATATCGAAATCACTCGATGGGCTGGATTCGGATTGGAGAACTCAGCGATGCGAGCGATCCGCCAATTGAAATTCAAGCCTGCGACTCGCGACGGCAAACCGATCAGCGTGAGAGCTGTAGTGCGCTACAACTTTCGCCGCATTCCTGTCACTTTGGATAATTGAGCCGAGCTGGACTAATTTGAACTCTCTTTACAACTGACGTATCCTTCGTCGAACTATCGTTCAAACAGGAGAGCCGCCATGAAACTCGCCACTCGTCGCTTCACCCCGATACTGACAGTTCTGTTGATAGTCGCGTTGAATATCTCGGCTATTTCGCGCGTGGCAGACAAACGCACGATCACCGAGACTGATCTGTTCAAGTTCGTGTGGATCGCTGATCCGCAGATTTCGCCCGATGGTTCGAAGGTCGTCTTCGTTCGCGAATGGGTGAATCAAAAAGCCGATCGCTACGACACGGCACTATGGATTGTGCCGACAAGCGGCGGCCTATCGCGGCAGCTCACGGCCGGACCTCGCGACTCGAGTCCGCGATGGTCGCCTGATGGCAAAACTCTCGCGTTCATTCGGTCTTCTGAACGGGAGGGCAAGCCGCAACCTCCACAAATCTGGCTCCTATCGCTGGACGGAGGCGAAGCGCAACAGTTGACGGACGCGCCGCGAAGTCCTTCAGGTTTCGAGTGGTCGCCCGACGGTAAGACTATCGCCTTTGTTAGCCGCGAGGACTCGAGCAAGGAAAAGGACAACCCGAACCCGGAAGAAGCGGGGGCTAAAGAGAAACCCGATCAAGTCAGCGATGTGCGCGTGATTACTAAAGCCGTTTATCGCGCAAACGGCGCCGGCTACTTGAATCCGAAATCTCACGGCCACATCTGGACCGTGAGCGTGCCATCTTCCGGTCAGAAAGCTTCGTACAAACAAATTACGAAAGGACACTTCGACGAAGGAAACGCGAGCTGGTCACCCGACGGCTCGCGCATTTATTTTGTAGCGAATCGAACGGCCGAGCCTTATTACGAGCCGCCTCATACCGATTTATATTCAGTGAGTCGAGACGGAAGCGACGAGCGAAAAGTCTTGAGCTTCGACGGCGGGATGCGTGACTTCACCTTCAGCAAAGACGGCAAGCGCATCGCGTTTGGCGGTGTCGCCGGCCACAAACCTGTGCAGTCCTACACCCAGCCGGATCTCTTTGTGATGAACAATGAAGCCGGCGCCTCTCCGAAAAACCTGACCGTCAACTATGACTTCGACATCGGCGGAGGAATCGGCGGCGATCAACGCGCGCCCCGCGGCGGAGGGGGCGGCGGAGTTCTTTGGAGCAAAGACGACCGATGGATCTACGTCAACGTGGCCGAGCACGGCGCCGCGAATCTGAAGCGCATCGACGCGGCGACTGGCAAAGTCGAACCATTGACCAGCGGGGATCACGAAGTACAGAGCTACTCTGCGACACCTGACGCATCGCGAATGGCATTGCTGATCTCGACCTCGACAAACATCGGCGATCTGTTCTTACTCGAAACCGGCAGTAGCAAGCTGACTCAACTGACTCACGTCAACGATGAGTTGTTCTCACAGCTCAACATGACCGACCCAGAAGAAATCTGGTACACGAGCTTCGACGGCAAGAAGATTCAAGCCTGGATTCAAAAACCGCCGAATTTCGATTCCAAGAAGAAGTATCCGTTGATTCTGGAAATTCATGGCGGACCGCATGGCGCTTACGGCTTCACTTTCACGCATGAGTTTCAGTGGATGGCGGCGAAAGGCTACGTCGTGCTGTACACCAATCCGCGCGGAAGCACTTCGTACGGGCAGGACTTCGGCAACATCATTCAGTACAACTATCCCGGAGATGACTACAAAGACCTGATGGCCGGCGTAGATGAACTTGTGAAGCGCGGTTACATCGACACGAAGAAGTTGGGTGTGACCGGCGGAAGCGGCGGAGGCGTGCTGACAAATTGGACCGTCGGCCACACGACTCGTTTTGCGGCGGCAGTTTCGCAACGTTCTATTGCCGACTGGTCGGGCTTCTGGTACACGGCCGACTTCTCGCAATACACCCCGACATGGTTTCGCGCTGCGCCCTGGGAAGACCCGCAGGATTATACCAATCGCTCGCCAATCACTTATGTGAAGAACATCACCACTCCAATGATGTTCGTCGAAGGTGAAGCTGACTATCGCACGCCTCCGGCTGACGGCGGCGAGATAATGTTTCGCGCGTTGAAATATCGCAAGATCCCGACAGTAATGGTGCGCTTTCCAGGCGAGTCACACGAGTTGTCCAGATCGGGTGCGCCGTGGCATCGAGTCGAGCGCTTGCAGCACATCGTGAATTGGTTTGATAAGTATCTTCAGGACAAGCCGATCAAGATTTACGACGTTGAATGAAACGTGTAAACGACTTCAACTCAATTGAACGGGGTGCATCTCGAACGGCGGCGCGCATAGTTATTGTGTGCTCGACGTCAGTGATGCTCTTACTGATGGGTGGGAGCATCACGAACCCCAAGGGGAGTGAAGCATTGCCTTCCAACGTCGACCATCTCGTGTATGCAACGCCTGATCTTGCCGCGGGCGTCGCTCACGTTGAAAAGCTTCTGGGCGTGAAGGCGGTTCCCGGTGGTCAACATCCGGGATGGGGCACTCGAAACGCGCTGATCGGTTTGGGAGATCAAACCTATCTCGAGATCATCGGGCCTGATCCAGATCAACCGAAGCCTGCTCAACCGCGGCGATTTGGGATCGATGACCTCAAAGCTCCGCGACTCGTAACCTGGGCGGCGAAAGGCGCGGACCTGCAGTCAATCGTAGCAAGCACAAAGGCAAGGAGGATCGATTTGGGCCAGGTACAATCCGGGAGCCGCCGGCGTCCCGATGGAGTGTTGTTGTCGTGGCAGCTTACTGTTTCGGCTTCGCTGAACGGAGACGGCATCGTTCCATTCTTTATCGATTGGGGAGCAACACCTCACCCTGCGTCGGCTCTGCCGAAGGGCTGCAAGCTGATCGGTCTTCGAGCAGTGCACCCGAATCCCGAACGTGTGCATGCGATGCTGGTTGGAATCGGCTTGAATGTTCCTGTCGAAGCCGGCGCTGCGCCCGCCCTTATCGCGCTAATAAGCACACCGCGCGGTGACGTAGAGCTTCGCTGAACAATCGCAGCTACGCTAATCCTTCGGCAGCGGCGGCGGGCCATCAGGCACATAAGGTTTGTAGACTTCGCCTTTGCTCTTCGCTTTGAACTCTGCACGAATCGCTTCACGGGCCTTGTCGTCTTCGAACAAATCAACCATCGTCGCCGCCAGAGCTTTTGCAGCTTGAACCAGACCTTTGTGGCCGATCGACATTCCTCCGCACGCGACCACCGGCCACGCGTGCCACGGGGCACCTTCGGGCGCAGTAGTGACTGACAAGTGCAGCGTCGGGACGATCCAGCTTACATCGCCGACATCAGTGGAGCCGCCTTCCGGATCAGGCTTGGGCGGCAGCAATGGCTGAATCGATCCGTTAAGACCTTTTTCTTCGACGCCGGTCGCTCGTTGAATAGCCTTGGCGAATTCCTGCTCTTCCGGCGTGTACTGAATCGGCCCTAGCCAGGTAAGATTGGCGTGAATCAATTTCGCTCCGGTCTCGTTGACAAGGAGTTCGTAGTCGCCGCTCTGAACCGTCAGCTTCGATTCGACACCGGCCATCAACGCAGCGCCCTCCGCGATTTTTTTCGCGCGAGCTAGTAACTCCTCGACGCCGGCGCGTTTTGAATCGCGTAGCCAGCACCACACTCTTGCGTATTCGGGCACCACGTTTGGAACATCGCCACCCTTTTGAATCACATAGTGCATTCTCACGGTAGGCCTGACGAACTCACGCATGCGATTGATCCCGGTTGTGAAGAACTCGAGCGCCGCGACTGCGCTTCGACCATTCCACGGATCGGCAGCAGCGTGAGCTGCCTTACCTTTGAACTCGACGATGAAATCGACGATTGCCTGCGAGCTGTCGACGTCCGCTCGCGTCTTGTCTTCGGGATGCCACGCCATACACACGTCGAGATCGTTGAAGAGTCCCTCACGAGCCATGTAGATTTTGCCGCCCACGGATTCCTCAGCAGGAGTCCCGTAAAAGCGAATTGTGCCTTTCAGCTTTCCGGCTGCGATCAACTCTTTTATCGCGACTGCTGCTCCGAGACTGGCCGCGCCGAACAGGTTATGTCCGCAGCCATGTCCCGCAGAACCGGCTTCCAGAGCCTCTTTCACGGGTTGCGCCTTCTGCGAGATGCCTGGCAGCGCATCGTACTCTCCAAGAATGCCGATGATTGGTCTGCCCTGGCCATAACTCGCGACAAACGCTGTAGGCATGCCCGCCACTCCACGCTTTACCTCGAAGCCCTGCTTCTCGGCATAGTCCTCGAGCACCTTTGACGAACGAGTCTCGCGCAGCGCCGTTTCAGCGAAGCGCCATATTTGGTCGCTCAGATCGGTGAGTTCTGATTTGTGTTTCTCAATGGACGCAACCGCGTCCTCTTTCTTTTTGAGGTCTCCACCGAACGCCAACACGGGATGCACCGCGAGGGTTATGAATAGAAGTGTTGCAGTAAGCCGGACTTTCATCGATGTCCTCACTTTCAAATCGAAGAATTAAACAAAACGCCTCGGACCGCGAGCCTTATTTGACTTGCTGCGCTGCTTTGCATTCACCACAAAGACAAAGCTCCCGCAATCGCTCCCAGGTATAGATGCCGTCATCGTGCCTATCGCTGAACATGAACTTCACGCCGTATCTTCCAACATGCTCCGCGCTCAACACCGTTATGTCTTCAGCAACCGTTCGAGGATCGAGGATGCGCAAGCCCGTGACCTCGCTGACGCAATTGGCGCACAAACATTCGGATCTCAAATACCTGATCGGGTAGACGCTCACGTGATCGTCGTCCCAACGGATCGTTATCTCCCCTGCGCCGGTCTTCTTTATTTCAATCGGAGTGGGCATAAGAACGAAACGTGATGCGTGAAACGTGACGCGCGACGCGTGACTCATGAAATGTGTTCCTATCACGCATCACGTTTCACGTTTCACTTGTGTTTCCATTTCGGAGGTCGCTTAGCCACGAAAGCGTCGACGCCTTCCTGCGGGTCCTTAAACGACATCAGCTCATTGAGGTAAATATCTTCCGCGCGCTTGAGCGCATCGTCGAAACCAAGCCCCGATGTTTGAACCATCGCACGCCGAGCCATCTCGAGACCCGGCACGCTCATCTGGCGGAACGTATTCACTAACTCCTCACACTTGGTCTCGAGCAGGTCGTCCGCGACGGCGTGATTGATCAAACCGACAGCAGCGGCAGACTCGGCGGTCAACAACTCTCCAGTCAGTATCATCTCGCGCGCTCTTTTTTCACCGATAACTCGAGGCAGCAGGAAAGCAGCGACCGGCGGGAATACTCCAATTTTTATCTCAGGCTGGCCGAAGCGTGCTGCCGGGCTCGCGAGGGCGATGTCGGCAAACGCAACCAGCTCGCAGCCGCCGCCGAGCGCCGCGCCTCGCACGACAACCACAACCGGTTTGGCGACCGAGTTGAGCGCGCGAAAGATCGAATGAAATCCGTCGAGCATTTGAAAGACAGTTTCCGGCTTGTGCTCCTCAATCGAAACGCCGGCGCAAAAAGCGCTGCTGGTCTGCAAAGCAGAAAAAACGATCGCGCACGTATCGGCGGTCTGCGCGACCTGATTGATCGCGTCGACGACCTCTCTCATCATCGCGATTGTCAGGATGTTCAGCGGCGGTCGCGCAAAGGTTATTCGCGCGACCCTATCCGTGATTTTGAATTGAATGTCTTTGTAGTGAACCGGCATTGTACTAACGTTGCAAGAAGTTATTGTGTCTTCAATTTCGATTCGATTTCCTCTGCAATCGTCTTCGACTGTTCGACCATTGCAGCCATTTGCTCGCGAGGCTTGCGCGAAGCCTCGCGGTCGGCGATCGAATCGAGATTTACGATTACATTATAAGAGGCGCCGCGGACGGCAACTTGAGCGAGCTGCGCTCCAACCGCGACATCCGACAGCGCGTTTGGAGAACCGCTGTCGGCAAGCTCGCGAAGCAGCATCAATACGTCGAGGCTTCGCCGCGCCGTCTCGAAAGGAACATCGACTGCCTGTTGCAATGCTCTTTGAATCTGTGCCGATCGTGCCGACTGCTGCGCGTCGTTGTCCTTCGGCAAGCGGTACGCCCGAAGCACGCGCTCGAAACTCTCCGCGTCTTCGGCGATTAACACCCGCAGCCGCTCGCTCAATCGCTCGAGCTCCGACCTGATTTGTTTCAAACGCGGCTCCGCCGCAGCGTACTTCGCTTTGCTCATTGTAATCGTGCAGACCATTTGCCCGAGCGACGCCGCAAGCGCACCGCAATACGCTGCCACGCTTCCGCCTCCGGGCGTTGGCGTTCCCGCCGCAACAAGCTCGGAAAAACTACCGAGGCTGTTTGACAAGTCAGGATTTTCAATCGGCGCGCTGTCGCTCATCTTTCCGCCTCCTCGATTGCCGAAGCCAGCCTGTGCTCGAGAATCTGAACTTCCGTGAAGTTCTCGAGCTGCAAATAATAATCGGCGACAGCGTTCAATGCGCGTTGCGGCACGAGGCCCACAATTTCCGAGCCGACTACTGCAACGCCGTAGCGTGCTGCTTCGCGCTTGATTGCTTCGAAGACTCGAAACAACGGCGTCCCTTCGTAGTTGACCATGTTCATCGACACTTGCACGATGCCGCGGTCTTTCAACTCGAATCCCAAAGCCTTGACGTAACGAAAACCACCGGATTGATGTCGCACTGCGCGCGCGATTTTGTTTGCAATCTCTACGTCTGAGGTCGCGAGGTTCACGTTGTAAGCGATCAAAGGCGGACGCGCCCCGACTGCTGTTATCCCGGCAGTCGGATGGACGCGCGGTTCACCGCAATCAGGCCTACGAGCTTCGTTGGAAGCGATCTCGTCGCGAATGCCTTCGAACTGTCCCTTGCGAACGGCAGCCAGGTTTTCGCGCTCGGGTCTTGTCGCGGCTTTCTCGTAAAAGTAAACCGGAATTCCCAGCTCGTTCCACATTCGCTGGCCGCAATCCCGAGCAAGGGCGACGCAATCTTCCATTGAGACTCCAGAGATCGGAACGAAGGGAATCACATCGGTCGCGCCCATCCGAGGATGCTCGCCTGTATGTTTATTGAGATCGATCAGCTCGGATGCTTTCTTGGCGGCCGCGATCGCGGCGTCGACTGCGCGATCGGGCGAGGCAACAAAGGTTACCACAGAACGATTGTGATTTGGATCAGACTCGCGATCGAGCAAAACCGCGCCGGAAATCGATTCAATGGCGGAGACTATTTGATCGATGACCTCGCTGCGACGACCTTCGCTGAAGTTGGGAATGCATTCGATAATGCCTGGCACGCGGAAATCCTAACCGATTCGCCGAATGCTTGCAAAGAACTGATCGCTCATCATTCTCGCGAGAAATTAACAGCTTAATCACACATAACCGCGCGCTATTCAGCGAAGAAAGATCGCTATATAATGCGCCGGGGAACGCGAAGAAGTGAACGACAAACCACTAACAATGCTGTGTCTGGCAAGCTACGAAAAGGGCGAAGCATTCCTGCACGAATGCAAGCGCCAAGGTTGTCGTGTTCTCCTCATAACCGTCGAGAAACTGCGCGAAGCCAACTGGCCGCGCGAGGCAATCGACGAAGTTTTCTACATGCCGGATCATTACTCTCGCGACGACATCATCAAAGGCGTGAGCTATCTGGCTCGAACTCAAACCATCGATCGAATCGTGCCGCTGGATGAATACGATCAGGAGACGGCGGCGCTTTTGCGTGAGCATCTGCGAATCCCCGGGATGGGAGACACCACGGCGCGCTACTTCCGCGACAAGCTTGCGATGCGCGTCAAGGCTCGAAGCGAAAACATTCTCGTTCCGGAATTTGTTCATGTCTTGAATTACGATCGCCTCCGCGAATTCATGTCTCGAGTCTCGCCGCCGTGGGTGCTGAAGCCTCGCTCGGAAGCGGCTTCGATGGGAATAAAAAAACTCACGGCCTCCGACGAGCTATGGCCGCTTCTCGAAGCGCTCGGCGACCGGCAATCCTTTTACGTACTCGAACAGTTTCTTCCCGGCGACATCTTTCACGTCGATTCAATCGTCTTCGAAAGAAGCGTAGTGTTCTCAGTGCCGCACAAATACGGGCATCCTCCGATGGACGTGTCGTTGGGCGGCATCTTCACGACGCGAAAGATACCGCGCGACTCCGGTGACGCAGTTGCACTTGATACGATCAATCGAAAAGTAGCCAACGCGCTCGGACTGGTGCGCGGAGTAACCCATACGGAATTCATCAAGAGCAATCAGGACGGGCAATTTTACTTTCTCGAAACTGCCGCGCGAGTCGGAGGCGCTAACATCGCCGAAACGATCGAGGCCGCAACCGGTTTGAATCTGTGGGCGGAGTGGGCGCGGATAGAAATCGCCGGAGAAGATAAAGACTACGAATTGCCTGAGCATCGCGACGACTACGCTGGTGTGATCATTTCGCTCGCGCGGCAACCGCATCCCGACACTTCGGCTTACGACGATCCGGAGATCGTCTATCGACTGAACAAGCTGCATCACGCGGGATTGGTAGTCGCCTCGACTGATGCTCAACGAATCGAGCAGTTGCTTTCCAGTTATAGTCGTCGCTTCTACGAAGACTTCTACACAAGCGAGCCGCCACTCGATAAGCCTACCTCGTGAGACTTACTCACTCAGCAATCGATACTACTAATCGTCGTAAGCCACGTCAGGACTGCCGGAAGGATGGAACACGCCGAGCAAGTGTATGTCAGCCGAGCCTGTATTCTCGACCGAGTGGCTTACGAGGCGCGGCAAATAAATGCTCGATCCTGATTTGAATTCAGCGTCGCCATCGTTTGTGTGAACACAGCCTTCGCCATCAAGAATGAAGATCCCTTCTTCGTAAGTGTGATGATGCATAGACGCGCGGCCGGGCGGAATCACTCCGACAAACTGCGTTATTCGTCGAGCGCCAAGCTCCTGATTGACTAGAAGCCTGAATGAGCGGTCGCCGGCTTTGATTGCCTCGACGTCCTCTTCGCGAACGCTGCGAAACGGCTTGGTATCTTGCGCGGCTCGCGAGACCGGCGTTGTTTCGATTACAGTCTCCTCATCTTCGGGGCAACACACGCTCACGATTTCAAGAAGCTCGCGGTCTGACGAATTCTCAATTTGATAGACGCTGCCCGGCGGAATATAAGCAGCGGTGCCGCGAGTAAGCGCGTAGCTGTATCCATCGATGTAGCACGCACCCGTTCCGTTCACAACGTAGAGCGCTTCTTCAGCGACCGGATTGCGGCGAGCAACTGAAACGCCTCCGCGGTACGCGCTCACGTATTGCGCGATGTCACGCGCGCCCATCGCTCGCGAAACGGGAACGCGATAGCGACGCGTGCCCTCGTCTTGCGAGAGTGCGCTTTCTTCAATCACTGCCGCGCCATTTGAAAACAATTTCATCGCTTCACTCCTGAATCACAACAAGCGGTCGATCCGAAAACGATCGATGTCATAAGTCGTGCGGTTAGAAAGCAGCAGCTCCGACGCAATGCGGCCGATTGCCGGCCCGAACTTGAAGCCGTGACCCGAGAAGCCGCTGACTATCAACACGCGCTCGAACTCCGGATGCCAATCAATGATGAAGTCATCGTCCGGTGTGTTGTTGTAAACGCAGACTCGAGTATCTGTAACGCTCGCATCGGCGAGCGCGGGAATGAATTCAGCAAAAAAACCGCGGCAGCTTTCGATGAACCGTTCATCGACCCGATCATCTCTGGAGTCAGGATCAACTACCGCGCCCTTGTGATGATTCGCGATCTTCATCGCGCCGGCGTTATGAATTGGAAAGCCGTAGAAGCCGCTGTCCATCTCGAGAAAAATAGGAAAGACAGCCGGCTCGAAACTCTTCGCCGCCTTGGCAGGTTTGAAATACACGATCTCCTGTCGCGTTGTGGTGAGCTTGCTTGAAAGAATCGGCAGAAGCGCTCGCGTCCAGGGACCTGAAGCTATCATCGCACAATCGAACTCGAAATCACTCCCACTCGACTTGATTAAAACGCTCGAGCCGGAGCGCTCAACACGCGTGACGTACCGGTTCTCGATGACTTCCACGCCTCGTCGCTTAGCGAGATCGATCATCACGCGCAGTGCGGATTCAGCATGCAAAATCGCTCCGCTTGGATCGAACACGCCGTACGAGAATGCTTCGGCGTTGAACTGCGGAAAGCGAACGGCGATTTCTTCTGCGTCGAGCATCTCTGCCTCTAGATTGAGAGAACGCAAAGCATCGTAGCACTGAGTCTCGAATGAAGGACGGCGCTTTCCAATAAGCAGCGCACCGGTTTGAGTGAGTAGCCTCTCGCCCGTCTCTTCCTCCAAAGCTTGCCAACGCTTAAGCGCGTCAACTGCCAGCGAAACATAGAACGTATCGGGATAGGCAAACCTGAAAACTTTCGAGTGATCGAATGAAGCGGCTTGCGGATTGGGCAAAGTTGACTGATCGATTAGCGCAACACTGGCGCCCTCGCGGGCAAGCTCACACGCGGCCGCCGCGCCCATGATTCCCGCTCCGATTATTCCGACATCGAACATCGAAGCCGGATTCTATCATCACGTGAATGCTTACGTCCCGAATGCATCGCCTTGGTTAGTCAATCAAGCGTCAGAGTGATCGGCGCTTCTTTGCCTTTAATTTGATCAGAACCTAGAATTTGTCGAGGGAACAATTTAGTAATGACGACCAAGACTCATAGACGGCGAATGCTTACGCGCAGCCTCATGTCGTTCATGGATAATGATCTGACTACTGCCGCTGCAGCCGTGTCCTACTTCTCTATGCTCGCGTTGTTCCCGACCCTGCTTGTGCTGCTCGCGATCGGCAATCGATTGCTCGGAAAAGAGACTGTCGAGAAGTACGTCATCGGCGAGGTGCTCGCCTTTCTGCCCGGAGCGCAGGTTCTGGTCAAGAAGAATATCGAATCCATTTCCGATATTTCGACCGGCATCATCGTTAGTTGTTTGATCGTGATGTTGTGGGCAGCTTCGTGGATGTTCACAGTGATCGAGAAGGCGCTCAATCGAGTTTGGGGAACTTACCCGCGATCTTTTTTGCGTGGTCGCGCGGTGAACATCGCTGTGATGAGCGGGGTGTGGGCTTTGCTTGCAGGGTCGGCGTTGTTCACGGCGTTTGTCAGCGGCGTTCGAGCGGCCGCGGAACGAATCCCGCTCAGACTAGGGCCGTGGCTTGCGGCGCTCTCGGGTTTCGCTTGGCAGAC
>Ga0075436_100001394_pt1 | contig 16434 bp, 11 predicted proteins | sample RhiMethybrSRZTD5_FD_75303 | JGI IMG/M metagenome (GOLD analysis project Ga0075436, IMG submission 75303) | Populus rhizosphere microbial communities from Tennessee, USA - Rhizosphere MetaG P. TD hybrid SRZTD5 | ecosystem: Host-associated > Plants > Roots > Rhizosphere > Soil | place: USA...
CGCGGCAGAGATTAGATATGCAGATGTCACTGAAAGCGTCTTCGGCGCGAATCTGACTGTGCTGAACAAAGAGAAGAGCCTGATTTATGATTTTCAATTTCGCATGCCCGAAATGTCATCGCGACTCGAAGGTCTATGGTGGTTCTATGATGAACACACTGACGGCTTCATAGCGGTGGAGAATACTAGCGATGATGTTGTGACAGCGACACCAACGTTTTACGTGCAACAACATCCGCGTCAACTCGAGCCGCTTCATTTGCAGCCTCACGAGATGCGTTTGATTGAACTGCGAAAAGAACTGGATAGATTTGCTCTCGAACAAACGACTGGAGGCGGCATAAGAATCGACTCATCTGAATCAAATGCTGTGATCGCGGGCGGCGGTTTGGTGAATCCGGAGATCGGCTTTTCAGCGCCGCTTCGAATGGATGACCCGGAGATGCAAGCGATGCGGACCAGCAGGCTGGGCCAGACTCTTCATGCATTGATGGTGAGCATTGGTGAAGATAGCTCGATGATGGGTATGGGATTGCCACCCGGCAAGTTGATGAACCCGATCATTAATCTGCGTAATGTGACGGATGGCAATATCGGCGTCAAGCTTGTATTCCGCTATCAAGCGGGAAGCTCAACGCAGTCTTTCACGATCCCAACGATGCAACTTGGCGCAAAGGAAATTAAACGAGTGAATCTGTTACCCTATTGGCAGTCAGGACAGATTCCGCAAACTGTCAGTTCGGGCAGTGTCGAGTTGAGTTATACCGGGAGGCCCGGTTCGCTGGTTGCCAGCGTCACGAGTGTGGACCAGACAGGCACCTATGTTTTCGACGCGAAGATCGACAATCGCCTAGCCGCTGGTTTTCAAGGCGAATATTGGAGCACGGAGGGCGACAACAATACTGCCATTACGATCAAGAACATCACGCAAAAGGAAGCGGAGGCGTGGCCCAGCTTTCAATATGATTCGGGACGGAGCAACTACGAGATGCAAGCGATGACGCTGCAACCGGGCGAATCTCAAATGATTGATGTGAAGATGCTACAGATGGAGAAAGTGCCCGGCTCGAACGGTGAACTGCTGCCGGAGACGGTAACGTTTGGGGGAATGAAATTGAGAGAGGAACCTGGCGGGCGGCACTTCTTGATTGATGCGGTGGTGTTCAATCCCACGACCGCGACGTGTGGCGTCTGCGGGTATGGGTGTTTATACCCGCTGTCGCTAATAACGATTCCCGGTGGAATGGACCTCATTGTGGGCGAACTGTCAGGCGCATTGGGTGTGCAGGCGAATATGTGCGACGGCACACACCAAACCGGATGGGAGTGTACGTGTGACTTCTCGAGCGGCAATAGTTCCGTGGCTACGATCAACGAGTTCTGTACGAACTATATTACAGGGGTTGGTCCCGGCAGCACCCTTGCAAACGGCACAGCGGTTGACGTTCCAGGTCCTCACTGTGGCGATCAGACGTTGTTCCTTAGCTGCAATGTGACCGTGTCTCCTTCGGTGTCCATCTCAGGACCGAATGCAGTTCCGATGGGAACAGATGTAAATACGATACAGCTAACTGCGACTGGCACGCCCTCGGGCGGCACGTACACTTGGAGCACAACGAGTTCTCTTGTCACTCTCACCAACACTAGTTCGGCCACGGTTACAGTTCAGTCAGTGAGTCAAAGCGCTTCGGCGAACGATGTCACGATCAATCTCGCTTATACAAAGAATGCTCAAACTGCGCACTCTCTGACGACGGTGACTGTTCAGAAACCTAGTTCGTTGTTCTTGCTCGCCACAACTTATCAAGGAAATCCATATGGGTTCAATGCTTGTGCATCGGGTAGCACGGGATTTGAAAGGGATGTAGGATGGCAGGTGTTGGACCAATTCGGCAGCCCCATGCAGGTTGCGAACATGTCAGCAAGTGACTCAATCACCTTAGGTCAACCCAATACCTGCGGTGCTTCCGGTCCGCACACTGGCAGGGCAAACACCGACGCTTCCGGTCAGTTCCGCGACTTCTACTCTTTCTGTTCACCAGGCTGCACGGGTTCGGGCTGTCAGCTTCAGGCAAGTCAGAGTTGGGTGGTCAATGGAGTTTCACTCGCCTCACCTACCAGTGTGTTTTACACTTGTACAACCATAACCTTGAACGGGCAATAGATTATGAATAGAAAGAAAGCGCAGTTTAGAAAATGCAATGGCTTTTGGATACTGCTTCCGGTTGTCCTTCTCGTTGCGAATACTTCAGTCAATGCTACCGAGCGGAAGCTGAGCTATGAATTGCAGGACAAGCTTGCAGTCGAAGTCAAAGACTTTGAAAACCAAGGCAAGCCGCTGATCCCAACGTTGCTTGAAGTAGCAGACACTTACGGTCTGCCGATGGGCATTGAGAAGGTAGAACGGATAGCGCTTGATCAGCCGATAGCGGTCAAGTTCAAGCGTGGATCAGTTGCCAGATTACTCGATCGCTGCATTCGTCAGCTACCCGGCTATTCTTGGGCAGCGCGAGACGGTGTAGTCCTTGTCTTTGGAGATGATGAGTTGAAGCAAGCATCGAACCTGTTCAACTTCATCATTCCCTCTTTTGAAGGAGAGAACGAAACGCTCAACCGGGCCGATGCCGGCCTAACCATGAAACTGTACGTAGAAAAAGAAAAGCCTAACGGTTATGTTGGCTCTTACCTCGGGAGCACTGATTTCGAGAAAAAACGGCTAACTCTTAAGCTGCACAACGCATCCGTAAGGCAGATTCTCAACCGCCTGGTGGCACTTCATGGTGGGGTAGTCTGGATCGCGCGTGTCCCACCAGAAAAACTATCACAAATACCGCAGGCTGGCCTTTGGGCACTGTTGCCGAGTTCTGTTCGGAACCCCCAGGGGTTGCTTGATGAGATGCTTAGACAAGATTCGAGTCTAAAGCGATGACTTTGGTTAATTGTGCTGTCCTACAGTTAGTTCCTTGAGGACTAGTGTCTTGAGCCGGTGATATTCAAATTCTTGACCGCAAGGAAGGACCATGAGACTTGTTAAAATCGTCGCGTTGACCCTTGTGTTGCTGCTAGTCATGTTTGTTGCGATGAGGGACAAAGCTGTCAGAGGACAAAACACTTCGTCACAGATCGGCGAACGTCCGACTCTTGAACAACACATCAACGAGTCCGACATCGAGAACGGCGCAATTAAATTCAAAAACCTGCTCGATATCGGTGAGTTTATTTTTGCCGCGCGATGGACCAAACTCGATGGGCAAGGCAGGCCTGCCGCGACGGGAAACGGCGCTCCGACTAAACGCGACCCGTCTCACGATCCCGGTTTCATCCGCACATCAGGCACTGATTCAACATCGTGTGCTGATTGTCACAATCAACCTACTATTGGAGGAGCGGGCGGATTCGTCGCGAATGTTTTCGTGCTTGCCCAAGTGCTGGACCCCGTAACCGATTCCGTGTCCGCTGATTTCTCCGACGAGCGCAACACGCTTGGTATGAACGGCTCGGGCGCAATTGAAATGTTGGCTCGCGAGATGACTACAGACCTGTTTGCAATTCGCGACGCCGCGATAGCTTCGGCAAAATCGTCGGGGAAGGCGGTGACCAGCAGCCTGGATACCAAGGGCGTGAACTTCGGTCAAATCATCGCAAACCCGAACGGGACGCTCGACACTTCAAAGGTGCAAGGCGTCGATCCTGATCTCATCATCAAGCCGTTTCACCAAAAGGGAGTGGTCAACTCGGTGCGAGTGTTCACGGTCAACGCCTTCAATCATCATCACGGCATGGAAGCGGTCGAAAGATTCGGCGTCGGTCAGAAGGACAACAAAGGAAACGTAATTGCTACGAACGATTTCGATGAAGACGGCGTGCCCGACGAACTGAGCGTTGGCGACATCACTGCGGCCACGATCTTTCAAGTAGGCATGAACGTGCCCGGCCGCGTGCTTGCGAATGACTCTGCGCGGCGCGCGGCCGCCGCTCGCGGAGAGGCTCGCTTCGCCGCGCTCGGCTGCACCGATTGTCACAAGGCTTCGATGAGTTTGAACACACGTTTTTTCAGCGAGCCAAACCCGTTCAACCCGGCAGGCAATTTGCGAGTTCAAGACGTGCAGCATCCATTCACGTTCGATCTGACTAAAGACATTCCAAAACCGCGGCTCGAACGTTCGGACTCGGGCGGAGCGATCGTTCACGCTTACACAGATTTGAAACGGCACGTAATCGCTGACGACCAGGATCCTTTCTTCCGCAATGAACGCATCGTTCAATCCGGCGTTCCGGTCGATCAATTCATCACCCGCAAGCTTTGGGATGTTGGCAACACCGCGCCGTACGGTCATCGCGGCGATTTGACTACGATCACCGAAGCGATTATGCACCACGCCGGTGAAGCGAGACTTCATCGCGAAAGGTTTGCGGCACTGACCAGGGATCAACAAGGAGAGATCATCGAGTTTCTCAAGCAGCTACAAGTGCTGCCCAACGGCTCGCCTCGCGAAGTTACCGAGGACGACCTGAAGGCGATGTTGAAATCACAGAAGACCGTTCAGTCTTCAGTGCTCTTGCATCGCGAGCCGCAACAATAGTCATCGCTAATGGGATAGCTATACTTTCCGCTGCATGTTTGAAGCGCTGATGCTATTATTCAAAAAGCGAGGCGCGACAACGCATGAGCCGGTTGATGTTTGTTTACCTCTCGGGTAGCGAGAAGGGTAAGACCAGAATTTTCACACAAGATCACGTGACGCTTGGCACTTCGGATGCCTGCGATCTCAAGCTTGTGCCCGAAGAAGGCGGTTCCCTGCCCGACGGAATCCTCGCCGACATCTACGATGATGAAGGCGCATATCATTTCACACCGCGAGTCGATTCAAGCATCTCAAAGATCACGATCAACGGCGAAGGTTTGCAGGAAGATCAAACCGGGGCCGGGCACAGTCTGCACGACGGAGACACGATTCATTTTGGGCAGGGATTATCGAGCGCGAGCGTTCTGTTTCAAGTGATGCCCGAGAATTTCTCCGCCACTCACCCGGCGCGCCGCAATATTGTAGAAGTCGATCGAATGCAAGGGCAGTCAGTTCATCCGCTAACCGCGACGCTGTTCGTGAAGGAGCTGACGGCGAGTTTGTGGATGGAAATTCCCCGCAAAGCAAAGCTGGTCACGTTGACCGCGGTTTCGGTAGTCGCATTACTTATTCTCGGAGTGATCGGCGTTGGTCTGGTCACGCTGATTCGCAATGCAAACAAGACTGAACGGCTCGGTGACCAATTTGCTGCGCTTCAGGCGCGACGCGATAAGGATCAGGAGTTAATCCTCAAACAGGAACAGGAGATCGACCGTCTCCGTGAAGCAGGCGAACAGATGCGGCGCTTCACCCAAAAAATCGCCGAGCGGTACAGCCCCGGCGTTTGTTTGATTGTAGGAAGCTATACATTCGTCGAGCGAGGCAGCGGGCGAGTACTTCGATACGAAACGGCGGACCGCGTCAGCGAAATGCCCGTGGATAAGGAAGGCAATCTCCAGGCCTCCGTTGATGGAGCTGGTCCTCCGGTCCAGATTGATTACACTGGAAGCGGGTTCGTTGTGAGGCTGGGCGTTGTCGCCACCAACAAGCACGTCATCCAGCCGTGGGCCACCGATCAAATGGCGCAGATCATTCTGCACCAGGGAGGCCTCATTCCGAGGCTTGATACGCTTGAAGCGTTCTTTCCTTCACGGCAAGCTCCTTTCGACTTGAAGGTCTCAGCAACATCGACTCGCTTTGACGTCGCGCTATGCGATTTTGACCAGGGAGACGCGGCCTTGCCTGTCTTTCCGTTGAGTGATGACGATCCCAATTCAATCATCGGAGAGCCGGTCGTCTTGTTAGGGTATCCAACCGGAGTTGACGGATTGCTTCAACGGATCGAAGAATCCGAGCGTCGTGAAATATTGAAAACGCACGGAGCGTCGGCTGTCGAGGTGGCGAACGGCTTAGCCGCTCGCGGATTGATCAGACCGCTGACCACTACGGGAACGATCAGCGACGCGCTCCCCGGAAGAATCGTGCACAGTGCGCAGACAACTGAAGGCGGATCTGGCAGTCCTATTTTTGATCGAGACGGCCACGTGATCGCCATAAACTCGGCGATACTTGCGACTGTCGAGGGAAATCAGAGTTTCGGAGGCTCGAACTTCGGCGTGCCTATAAAAGCAGCTTCGGACTTGCTTCAAACCATCGACAAGTCCAAGAACCAGTGACTAGAGAATCACGCGCGGCGGACACCGCCCGCCGCAATTTCAACGCCATCAAATCGGAGCAGTTCATCTTCCTTGCTGGGGGGAGGAACGACTTCAAAAACGACGTTATCAAACTTTCCGTGACCTCGATAGAACGATGATTTGTACCCGCGCTGGTTCGTAAACTCGATCAACTGAATTCCCCACTTCCCAAGCGCGGCGTTTTCGGGAATCGAAATGCTGACGTCAAAACTCGACCTAGCAAAGCGGTGTTCGGCCGAAATTGAAACCTCGCCGATTGCAAGCTTAGCTTTATTAGAGCTTGCCATGCTGAACTGAAAACACTGGACGAATATTTTGCGCAGCCCGTTAGGGTCGTAGGCCGCCACTCTGAGCACCAAATTATCGCCGGCCACCACTCGCACATCTGTAGAACCGTTCATCGCTAAACTCACGGACATAGCATTCCCTTTCCCCTGGTTAAAAATCGGTGTGAGGTTTTGTTTAGAACTTCAGGGCCAGCTTGTGCGCAGCTTTCTTAGCTGTTCTGTTTCTTATGGCTCGGATGATAACTGTGGTTTCCAGCGGCGTCAAGAGTTGATTACCTGAAATGGGGGCAAGAGTTAAAAGGTTTCTGGTTTTTGGTTTCTGGTTTCTGGTTCCTAGTTTCGGGTTTCTGGTTTCTGGTAATCGTTAGATCAAGCGTAAACATCAGCGTTCGAATGTTGAGACTCGCAACTCAAACCAGAAACTAGTGGACTGTATCAGCCGAATTGCTAGTGACTGCGGTGCTCCAAGTATGGCAAAGAATGGCTTTTAGACAAGCCAGCCGCTTGCCAACTCTCTGATACAGGCCACTAGAAACCAGAAACTAGGAACCAGAAACCCGAAACTTACTTCTGTCCGAATGGATGCTGCTTTCCTTCGATTGCTTCCTTATAAGCGCCGTCCGGAATGTCCGGGCCCATCGCAATCGCCTTCTCATATTCGGCGATTGCATCCGCACGAAATTCCTGAAAGTCCAGAATCCTTCCAACAAAAACGTGACTCCACTGGATCAGCCATCGCTCGGAGCTTTTCGACGCGTTGTCGATTGCTTTTTTATAGAGCTTGATCGCTTGTTCGAGCCTGTCGTGTTGAGCCTGAATCTTGTCGTTCTCATCGGCTTTCGGATCCAGTTCAACGGACGAAGCTGACTGGTTTAGGACCTGGGCCATTCCGTAAAGCGCTCGCGCATTGGTTGGTTCGGCCGCGAGCACTTCGTTGAGAATTGACCGCGCTTCGCCGAATCGTTTTTGCCTGATCAGATCGTCGGAGGTCAGGATCTTTGCCGCCATCGCGCCCATTACCGCTTCGGCAGCCGCTTCTTCACCGTTGACGGTCTTCGATGATTTCGAACGAGACGAAACGCGCGCAATCAGCGAGTCAAACTCTTTCGGCCTGCCTGCCTCGCGATCGAAGTTCGTCGTGGCGATCATTTGATCGAAAAAGTCTTCGATGCCGATTCCAACTTTCTCCAAACCCGCAAGCGCCTGGTAGAAGTGAAAGCTCAAAACTGCGCCGCGCAAATAACCTTTAGCGAGATCGAACATCGCATCGTCTTCGGTGTAGCCGCCGAGGCTCGCGTTCGCGTGAATGCGTCGCATCCGCGCGGTAGCAGCCTGCGCAAGCGACTCCCGTATCACCAAATAGACGCTGCCCGCGTATTGCTTCGGCGCGGCGGGAGCCGATTCGAGCAGCTTCAGAATCTGATCTTTGTATTCGAGCGACGTTTTTAAATGACGTTCGATCAACGGGTCGATCACAAAACGTATCATCGCTTCTCGAACCGGTTCGGTCGTCGCAACTCGAGACGGGCCGACGATGACAATGTAGTCGTCGCCAACTCTCCGCAGTAGCAAATCTTCCTTTTGATTGAGGATGTCGCCTCGCACAATCGAAGTGTCCAATGCTGCGAGCGGATCGATGATTACGAACATCTGTCGCGATCGATTGCGCGCGAACACCTCGGTCCTTTGCCTGGTCGAGTCCGCTGATTTGCTCGTCACCACGAGCGGGCGCATGCTGATCACCGTTTCAGGCGCGGCGTGAAAGTAATCGAGAACATCGTAGATCACCTCGCCGACTGGATTCCGATAAGCTGCCGCGTAAACCTGTCCGATGCCGAGATACTTCGGAACTAGTTCCCTTATTCCGCTCTTAACGTAGAACTCGCGAACCAGCGGAATAAACTCCAGCAACGGCTGCAGGTCATCCGGTATCACGCGCTCCGGAGTTTGATTCACCGAGAACGCCGGAGGCGGAGTCATCATCAAGCTCAGTGCCGCATATCGCGCGGCATCCGATACTTCATCAACGCTTTGACGTCTATGAGCCTTGTAAAATGCAGCGAGTCTTTCCTTCAATTGCGGATCAAGCCTGGCGAGGTCCTTTCTCAAGACCGCTCGCGCCGGAGACAATTGCTGGCCGCCGGTCTCGCGATCGAACCCAGCCATATTCAATGCCGCCATCACAACGAACGTTCGGACGTCAGGCTCGATGCGAACGTTGACTTCCGCCGGCGCAATGAAACCGGACCGTGCCTGCTCTGACGCCGCAGCCGGCTTTGCGTTCGGCGCCGTTTGCCTCGCGTGAACCGATAGAACAAGAACGACAATTACTAAGGAGCCAAGAACAACCTTTGACATGGCATTAAAGATACCGGCAGCGATTGAAGGTGGTCAAGAATCGGCATGAGCGGCATACACCAGCAACGTTGACGGACAACAAGCGGATGCGCGGTCTGATAAAATAGCCTCCGTGCCCGAGCTTCCCGACATCGTCGCTTACATCGAAGCGCTCGAAGCGAGAATTCTCAATCAGCAGCTACTCGACGTTCGCCTCTCAAGCCCCTTTCTGCTTCGCTCAGTTGATCCACCATTGAGCGAAGCCTCAGGAAAGAAAATTACAAATCTTCGTAGGCTCGGGAAGCGGATCGCATTCGGCCTTGAAGACGAACTTTTCATCATCATTCATCTCATGATCGCCGGTCGATTTCACTGGAAGGACAAGCCGGTAAAGCCAAGTCGCCAAACGCTAGCCAGCTTCCTGTTTCCCAAAGGAACCTTGATGCTCACCGAAGCGGGCTCCAAGAAACGGGCTTCGATGTATTTCGTTCGCGGTGAATCTGCGCTGGCTGCGCATGACCCGGGCGGTCTTGAAGTTCTCGATAGCGATCTCGAAAGCTTCAAGGAAACGCTCACGCAAGAGAATCACACTCTCAAGCGAGCGCTGACAGATCCACACTTCTTCAGCGGCATCGGCAACGCGTATTCAGATGAAATCCTGCACGAAGCAGGTTTGTCGCCGCTCAAGCTGACTAAGCGGCTCGACGACGATGAGATTGCAAAGCTCTTCGAAGCAATTCAACGGACACTCCGTTTTTGGATGAACAAGCTTACGGCAGAAGCGCGAGAGCGCTTTCCTGAAAAGGTAACCGCTTTCCGAAGCGAGATGTCGGTCCACGGCCGCTACGGCAAGCCGTGTCCAAAGTGCCGGACGCCTATCCAGCGAATTGTCTACGCCGCGAACGAAGCGAACTACTGTCCGACGTGCCAGACGGGCGGTCGACTTCTGGCTGATCGCGCGCTATCGCGGTTGTTGAAGGAAGATTGGCCGCGCACCTTGGAAGAGCTCGAACAAAAACGTTCGAGCTCGCGATGACGGTTCGAAGAGGCGCAAAGATGTGAATTCACTCAAAGGCACAAGCTCGAAGCGATGCGTGCTGCGACTCGCGCGTTGTTCACAAGAAGCGTGCGATTCGTCTGTAGAGTTCTTCCTTCGGTGAGTCTTTGCATTTGTGAAAGTAAGAATGGAGTAACCGCCTTTCCGCTAACTCCCGCTCGAGCGGCTTCCGACATCGCTTCGTCAACAGCGGTTTCAATCGTAGGAGAAGAGATTTCATATTCGGCTGGCACCGGAACGCAGACCAGCACAGCCGTTGTGCTGAACTTCCAGTGACACTCGGCGATCTCCGCGGCCTCTTCGGGAGTGTCAACTCTTTCATCGATGCCATGCCCACTCGAGCGCGAATAGAATGCGGGAAACTCATCCGTGCCGTAACCGATAGTCGGCACGCCGAAGGTTTCAAGACGCTCGAGTGTCTTGGGCAGGTCGAGTACGGCCTTCGCGCCGGCACACACGCAAACCAGCGGAGTGCCGGCGAGCGCAGTGAGATCAGCTGAGACATCAAATGAATCGCCGGCTCCTCGGTGGACGCCGCCTATTCCCCCGGTTGAAAACACTCGAATGCCCGCTACGTGAGCAATTTTCAAAGTTGACGCGACCGTAGTCCCACCCCAGCTTCGATTGATCATTACTGCCGCGAGATTGTTCAATCCGACTTTCTGAATCGCATTTCCATCAGGTGATTTCCCCTCGCCAAATGCGCGGATCTTGTCTTCGCTCAAGCCGATGACCGGAACTCCTTCGACGATGCCGACGGTAGCCGGTATCGCTCCGTTTAAGCGCACCGCTTCTTCGCAGGCCAGAGCAGTCTCGACATTGAGCGGATAAGGTAAGCCGTGCGCTATCACCGTCGATTCCAACGCGACGATCGGGGATCGTTCTTCAAGCGCACGTTTGACATTGTCAGCGATTCGAATTTCGAACACGGGATTGCTCCAATTTCAGAAGGAGATCTGCTCGCTCATCGTATTAGAGCAGTCTCGCGGTGACAAGGAGAGAGTGAAACGTGATGCGTGTTGCGTGATAAGAGCGACAAAATATAACAGCGTCTAGTTGAGACCAATCCAGCAGACTTCGCGTTCGGTTCTAACGTTTCACGAATCACGCATCACGTTTCATTCACTGTCACTTCCACGTCACGCGAGGCGCGGGTATACTCTTCGCTCAAAACATTGACTTTCCAGTCTCTTGAAGGAGGACGAGTCGGATGGCGCCCAGCAGAGTGTTGTCGGTGATACTGGGCGGCGGTGCGGGGCAGCGTCTTTACCCGCTGACTAAAGCGAGAGCGAAGCCTGCTGTTCCGCTCGGCGGCAAGTATCGCTTGATCGACATTCCGGTATCGAACTGCATCAACTCGGACCTTCAGCGAATCTTCATTCTCACGCAATACAACTCCGCGTCGCTCAATCGTCACATCGCGCGTACGTATCGATTCAGCCGCTTCACAAATGGCTTTGTCGAAATCCTCGCCGCCGAAATCACGCCCGAACGCCCGGACTGGTTTCAGGGAACCGCGGACGCGGTGCGTCAGAGCCTGCATCATCTTGACGATTACAAGGGCGATACGATCCTCGTTTTGTCGGGCGACCATCTATATCGAATGGATTACCGCGGCTTCATTCAGAGGCATCTCGAAACGCAAGCGGACGTCACTATGTCGGTGACAGCCGCTCGCGGCGACGAGGCTTCGGAGTTCGGTCTGCTCAAAATTGATGATGATGGTCGAACAGTTGAGTTCAGTGAAAAACCAAAACCCGACGCGCTCGAGCGGATGCGTGTCGATACAACAAGACTCGGGCTTTCAACCGAACAGGCCCAGCAGCGGCCTTTTCTTGCGTCGATGGGAATCTACGTTTTTCGCAAGGATGTGCTTCGGCAGTTGCTCCTTGAGGAAATGCCCGAAGCGGTAGACTTTGGGAAAGAAATAATTCCCGGGGCGCTGCCGCACTACAATGTGCAGACTCACCTATTCGACGGCTACTGGGAAGACATCGGAACGATCGGCGCATTTTATCGCGCGAACATCGAGATGACCTTGCCGCTTCCGCCGTTCAACTTCTTCGACTCAGAAGCTCCGATGTATACAAGGCCGCGTTATCTTCCCGGTTCGAAGCTGCTCGATTGTCATATTCAAAGCTCGATCATAACTGAAGGCTGCATCATCAACGGCGCAACCGTCAAAGACTCGGTCATCGGTATTCGCAGCCGTGTTGAACACGGCTCGCGTCTCGAAGGTGTTTTGATGATGGGCGCTGACTTCTATCAGACGCTCGAGGAATTGCAGGCTGACATCGATCGGGGCTTTCCGCGAATTGGGATCGGACCAAACTGCGTGATCCGCAAAGCGATAATCGATAAAAACGCTCGCATCGGCACAGGCGTACAGATCATCAATGAGGCTGAGCATCAGCTGATGGATGGCGACGGCTTTTCGATACGCGACGGCGTCGTGATCATCCCGAAGAATGGAGTGATCCCGGACAAGACCGTGATCTGACTGATGAAGTTTGAACGCGCACAGGTTTTTTGAGAGTCGACGTTTCAAAGCGGCCGCATCAACATAGAGTCCATTGCGAGCTGTCTGTTGATGTTTCTTATTTGGCCGAAGAGCGTTTCCTCAATTCGATCGACCAGGGTTGAGATCTGATCGCGAGTCATTTTCCCGGCAACCAGCTTCAAACGTTCGACGATGTCCGCATTGGTTAGTAAATCTGCTGATGCGTTCAGCTTCAGGCGAAAGAGATCGGAGAGCACGACCATCAACGTGTCGAGATGAATCTCAAAGTCTTCCTTCTCGAGCTTTCGGCCGAGATGTTCGCTCGCATTGAGCAGCGTCGCCAGTCCAGGATTCAAGCAAAGCGTTTCCACTATCGCAAGCATTCTTTCACGAACTTCACGATAAGCATCCAAATCGATTTCAAAAGCGCGCCCGATGCTGCCTTGCGACAGCCGCGCTCGTATCTTCGCTTCCACTGCTGACATTTTCTTTTTCGTCAACAGGTGTTCTTCTATCTCAACAGCACCCACCGGAGCGAAGCTCAACATCTGACATCTTGAGCGAATCGTTTCAAGCAGCGAATATGGCTTCGAAGTGATGAGTATGATCAGAGTAGTCGACGGCGGCTCCTCAAGCGTCTTCAGGATCGAGTTGGCAGCTTCGAGTCTAAGCCACTCAGCTTCGTCGATGATGAAGACGCGGCGACGGCCTTCGTAAGGACGAAACTGAGCCTGCTCCGACATCAACCGCATTTGATCGATTCTGATGAACTGGCTCTTCGGCTCTTTCTTGAAGTTAGGATCTTTGATTTCGCGCAGTATCGTTCGAACGTCGGCGTGTTCATTGCGCTCGATTCGCAAGCATGAAACACACACGCCACACGCATCACCTTCAATGGAGTTCTCGCAATTGAGTGCCTGAGCAAGCGCGACCGCAAACTGATACTTGCCGACGCCGCGCGATCCGGCCATCAACAACGATTGCGCGATGCGGTCTTCAACGACAGCGCGTTGCATCGCTCTTTTTATGCGTTGGTTTCCGATGAGCTGTGCAAAAGGCATGAGAATCAGAAGTCAGAAGTCAGAAGTCAGAAGTCAGTAGTCAGTAGTCAGTAGTCAGTAGTCAGTAGTCAGTAGTCAGTAGTCAGAAATCCAGAATACAGGATTTGGGATACTGCAACAAAGCTGATCGCAGAGTCTCCCGATACCTGACTCCCGACTTCTGACTCCTGACTCCTGACTCCTGACTCCTGACTCCTGACTCCTGACTTCTAACTCCTGAATGCTGTATCCTGAGTCCTGTGCTGAAGACCTTTCTCGAATCGCGGCTCGCAAAATGGAAGCGGCTCGAAGAGCTCACTGCTCGGGCGTCGCGGCTTCGATTGCGAGGTCTCTCCGGTGAAGAGGTGCGCGAGTTTGGCCGGCTCTATCGCCGCACGGCCGCAGATCTGGCAATAGCTCGTGAAGAAGTGCGCGATCAACGGCTGATCAACTACCTCAATCATCTTGTTGGCCGCGCTCACGGAGCGATCTACCGAAGCGAGTCTTCCGGGTTCGGCGTTTTCCTTTCGTTCTTCAGGTACGAGTTCCCTGCCGTTTTCAGAAAGACATTCTACTACACGCTGACTGCCTTTCTTGTTTTTACCATCGCGGCTGGATTCGCGAGCGTTGCCTGCGCTCTGGATGAAGGATTCGCCGATCGAATTGCGCCGCAGTTGAAACAATCGATCGCCGAACATCACAACTGGACCGAGTCAGTGAACAACGCAAATCCACTCGCGTCTACATCTATTCAGACCAACAATATCAACGTAACATTTTTCGCTTTTGCGGGCGGCGTTCTCGCCGGAGTTGGCACGTTGTGGGTGCTTGCGCAGAACGGATTACTGCTCGGAATGGTTTTGAGTCTCTGCTTTCGCTATCGCTTCTGGGAGATCCCAATTTTTGTTTCAGCGCACGGCGTAATCGAATTGAGCGCAATCTTCATAGCTGGAGGCGCGGGTTTATTGATCGCGAAAGCTCTGTTGATGCCGGGCGATTTTCGTCGCATCGATGCATTGGTAACGAATGGGCGGCTCGCGATTAAGTTGATATTGGGCTGCATCCCAATGTTGCTGATCGCGGGCTTGATCGAAGGATTCATCTCGCCTGCGCACATTCCAGCAACGATCAAGTTTTCGATTTCGGCGTTGAGCGCGCTGCTGATGGCTATGTATTTTCTGAAAGCGGATCCGCGCGAAAAAGAGTCGCTGTAAGGCCCAGGGTCGCTCTTCGTAATAAGGTCATAAAGATATGAGAAGTTTTGTTCTAACTCTGTATGCAATCTCGCTGATAGGCTGCGGTCAACGCCCACAATCCGAAGCCGAGCTAAGACTCCGTCATTACTTCGATCTCCCAAAAGCAGCATCACTACAATCTAAGCCTTCACCTCTTTTTACAAAGCTTCCGATTGGGACTCCGGAGGCAGAGATTTACGATTTCCTGGACAAGAGCGGAGTAGGAAAGGACGGACTCAGCTCATACTATAAAGCAGGCAAACGTGGCGAGATCACCTGTCGCGTTGAGTACGATGCGAAATCGCCCAAATTGGTTAAAGAAAGCTTTGGCGTGTTTCTCCTGCTGGATGATGATCGAAAACTACGTAGTGCACGGGTCGAAAGATGGCTAACCGGCCCTTGAACCGCAACCGCGTCGTGCCATTTTTGATCGCTCATAACAACCCGCGCTCTTTGACCTCGAGATACTTGTTCACCAATTCAAGCGAAAGCCTTCCAGCCGGAACATCAAGCGCAAGTCCGCCCGCGTGACGAATGCGAGTCAAAGCTTCTTCGCGCTGGCGAAGAATCTCTTCGGCGACCGCCTGGCGATAAACATCCGTGGAATTTACCGGGTCGCTTCGAACCAACTCTCGAAGGTCGGTGTCCCCGATTGTGATGATCAGCGGAAGATGCCGTGGAATGAGCTGCGACGTGTGCGCCAGCAACTCAGCGGATGCATCACGATCGACCAAGTCTGTAAGGATGACCACTAAAGACCGGCGGTGACAATTCGCACTGAAGAAATTGAACGCGCGCTTGTAGCTCGGCTCGATCATTTGAGGCTCCAGGCTGTAAAGCGCTTCCATCAATCGATTGATTTGATCGTGCCCTCGCCGCGGCGGCAAATAACTCACGACTCGCCGCGAGAAGGCTACCAGTCCAACGTTATCGCCTCCCGCCGCCGCAACGTAAGCAATCGACAACGTCGCGTTGACCGCGTGATCCAATTTCGTGAGCTTGCCGATTCGCGCTGTCATCAAACGACCGGTGTCCAGCAACACCACAATGTTTTGACTTCGTTCGATCGTGTATTGGCGGGTGATGAGCTTTCCTCTCCGCGCCGTAGCCGCCCATGAGATGTGACGGATCTCGTCGCCGATGGCGAACTCGCGCAACGATTCAAACTCCCGTCCCTGGCCGCGTATTCGCATTCGCCGCAATCCGGGTTCAGGACGTTTATTTCGATGCGCATAAATTTCATGCTTCCTCGCTTCGCGAATATCCGGATAGACCTTCACGTCTGTAGTCGTCTGATAAGCCGCCTGCCGCCACAGCAACCCGAGCCTTGTGCGAAATCGAATCACAGTGTTGCCGAAGCCATATTTACCACGCGCAGTCGGAAGCAACTGGTAGCGCCAGGCTCGAGTGCGCAGAGCTGGGACCGTCAGTTGAGCTTCACGAGGGGTCATCAGCTCCATCTCGGCCGGAGGCTCATCCTTTACGATGAACGTGACTTTGCGTCGGGCGCGATTGAATATTTTTAGGCTGACTTCGTTTACTGCGCCCATCGCGAATCGCTCATCCATCTCACGCTTTACTCGAAATGCTTCCGCATTCTCTGAGAGCAGATAGTCAGCAACGGCTAACGCGATCAGCGCAGCATCATAAATCAGGGTCAGGTAAACCGCGCCTCGAGCTACCCAGCCAAGCGATAGCAACGCGAGCCCGGCCGCA